>ERZ859738.1384-NODE-1384-length-11343-cov-4.364103_pt1 | contig 11343 bp, 8 predicted proteins | sample MGYA00510122_ERZ859738 | MGnify/ENA primary metagenome ERZ859738 (study PRJEB30046, sample SAMN00715139) | human gut metagenome | study: EMG produced TPA metagenomics assembly of the A metagenome-wide association study of gut microbiota in type 2...
TACAGGTGACATTGAAAGAGTCAGCCCATTCAAGGTGCTGGCTCTTTCAAAATTCCATTCTAATAAATTGCACGACAACTTATAAAAAAATATGCTCCACATTATGGAAAAATGTATATAAATGTATAAAAGTATCAAAATCGAATAATTATAAGGACTTATGCATCAGACACACTTTTGTAAAAAGGGAGTTGATTTTCTCACAGAAAATATTGCTGTATCATATTTTCTACGATGTTAGATTTTAGAGGAGCCTCTTCCGGATAGGTGGCCAGTAGTGTATCCGACAGCATAATTCCATTTATGTTATAGAGCTGCATTTTCCGAAAAGCAACCTGCGCATAATTTTCATTATCCATCATACCAAAGTGCTCCCAGTAATAGATTTGTCCTGTTACCGGGTGCCTTATGGTAAAATCCGGATAAATCACCCTTTTTCCAAGGTGCAATGCCTCTTCATAATGAAAAGGAATTTTGTTCACATGCAACATGGTTGCAATGATTGCCTCTGATTTGGAACGCACCTTCTGACCATTGAAAATAGGATGAATCAGTTGTTCCGGATATTTAGGGCATCTCTCATAATCCTGCTTTTCCCATTCAGCAATTTCTGTATTTACCGAAGTAAATACTTTTTTCAAAAGTTCTGCATATACCGCAGTCTCAAGCAGCTGTTCTTCTCCGGTTTGCTCTTTGTTACACAAGTCCAAATAACTTTGTATTGCTCGTTTTTCTTGGACTATATCCTGAAGCATTACTTCATAATATTTCTTTTCCGCCATAGAGACAGCGGTATTTTTTTGATTGCTGGGAATATAAATTTTCTCTCCATCACAAGATATATACCATTTCTTATGCTTACCGTTTTGAGAATAGATCAGTTTACCTGCCGGATATGTCTGCAGTCGTTCCAAAATGTTTTTTTCCCGTTGGTCCAGCACTTCTTTTTCTCTTAGCATCTGGTGATATAGCATGACTTCGCCTTTCTCTTATTTTATTGTGATTTGATCAGTTACTTTTTGTTGAAATTCTGCTGAAACCAGCTGGATTTTCACAAGAGTTGTAAATAGAGTTTCATGGTCAGATGAAATGTACTAATATTACATCATATTTCTATCTAAATGTAAACATTCATTTTTCATAGGCACAGCGTAAGCTCCTGGCGGCGTCTGTGCCCTCCTTGTTCCATTTCGTGGGCACATCATGAGCTTGCGACGGTAGCTGTGCCCTCCTTGCTCCATTTCATGGGCACAGCATAGGCTTGCGACAGTGGCTGTGCCCTCCTTGTTCCATTTCGTGGGCACAGTGTGAGCTTGCGGCGGTGGCTGTGCCCTCCTGGTTCCATTTCATGGGCACAGCACAGGCTTGCTGCGGCGGCTGTGCCCACGTCCGGCTCCGGCAGACACAAACAGCACATATCCATAAAAAAACAGTGTCCGGATCACATCTTCCCTGATCCGGACACTGTTCTCTATAATCTTTTGAATTTCCTTACCCCTCGGCGATGGCATTACCGGTGTACAACTGGTAATATCTGCCCTTCTGGGCGATGAGTTCATCGTGGTTGCCGCGCTCGATGATGCGTCCCTGTTCCAGGACCATGATGCAGTCACTGTTTTTGACAGTGGACAGTCTGTGGGCAATGACAAAGGTGGTTCTGCCCTTCATCAGCTTATCCATGCCGTCCTGTACAATCTTCTCAGTACGGGTATCGATGGAGCTGGTAGCCTCATCCAGAATCAGCACCGGCGGATCCGCTACTGCAGCTCTGGCGATGGACAGAAGCTGTCTCTGTCCCTGGCTTAAGTTCGCACCATCACCGGTGAGGACTGTATTATAGCCATCCGGAAGCTGACGGATAAAAGTATCCGCATTTGCTAACTTCGCTGCGGCAATGACTTCGTCATCCGTAGCATCCAGCTTACCAAAACGGATATTTTCCATAACGGTAGCGGTGAACAGATGGGTATCCTGCAGTACGATACCTAAGGATTTTCTCAGATCCGCCTTCTTGATCTTGTTAATATTGATGCCGTCGTAACGGATCTTACCATCCTGAATATCATAGAAACGGTTGATCAGGTTCGTGATCGTGGTCTTACCGGCGCCGGTGGAGCCTACGAATGCGATCTTCTGACCGGGTTTTGCATACATCTCGATGTTATGCAGCACGATCTTGTCATCATTGTAGCCGAAGTCCACATCGTCAAATACTACTTCACCCTGTAACTCAATATAATCTACAGAACCATCCGCCTGATGCACATGCTTCCATGCCCACATACCGGTTCTCTCGGGACACTCTACGATCTTGCCGTCTACCTTTTTCGCACGTACCAGAGTTACATAGCCTTCGTCGGTCTCTACTTTTTCATCCAACAGATCAAAAACTCTCTTAGCGCCTGCCTGTGCCATGACGATACTGTTCAACTGCTGACTGACCTGGCTGATGGGCATGTTGAAGCTCTTGTTAAAGGTTAAGAAGCTGGCCAGCTTACCTAAGGTCAGTCCTGCAAAGCCGCCCAGTGCCATAGCACCGCCGACGATAGCACATACCACGTAGCTTAAGTTACCCAACTGTGCATTGATAGGACCCATCAGGTTAGCAAATTTATTCGCATTATAAGCACTTTCGCACAACTCGTCGTTCAACTTTTTGAACTCTTCCAGGCTCTTGTCTTCGTGACAGAATACCTTGACTACCTTCTGACCTTCCATCATTTCTTCGATATAGCCATTCACGGTACCGATATTCTTCTGCTGCTTTACGAAATATTTTCCGCTCAGTCCCGCTACTTTACCGGTGACAAACATCATCAGTGCCACCATGATCAGACTGACTGCTGTCAGCGGGATACTCAGTACCAGCATGCTTCCCAGCGTACCCACTACGGTAATAAAACTGGAAAATACCTGCGGTATACTCTGGCTGATCATCTGACGCAGAGTATCAATATCATTCGTGTAGATGGACATGATATCCCCGTGGGAATGGGTATCAAAATACTTGATCGGCAGCTTCTCCATGTGTTCAAACAGGTCATCACGGAGACTCTTCAATGTTCCCTGCGTTATCGTCACCATGATACGGTTGTAAGCATACGTAGCTGCTACACCCACCAGGTAAAAGCCTGCCACACGGACAATTTCCCGGAACAGATTGCTGAAGTCCGGAGTCTCCTGTCCGATCATGGGCATGATGTAGTCATCGATCAGCCTCTGCATGAACAGAGTACCCTGAATGCTTGCCACAACGCTCAGTACGATACAGATCAACACAAAAATGAAGTGAATGGCATAGTTTTTGAAAATATATGCCATCAGTCGTTTAAATACTTTTCCCGGATTCTCAATACGTTTACCACCCTGCATTCTTCTGCCGGGTCCGCGCATTCCGCCGCCCATAGGTCCTGGCATTATGACTCACCTCCATTCTCATCAAAATCGCCGCCACCCGTCTGGGTCTGGGCTTCATATACTTCTTTATAAATGTTATTGGTACGAAGCAGTTCTTCGTGAGGTGCGAATGCATCAATCCTGCCGTTATCCATTACGATGATGCGGTCCGCATCCTGAATACTGGAGATTCGCTGCGCGATGATGATCTTCGTCGTTCCGGGGATCTCCGTGGCAAATGCCTTACGGATCTTCGCATCAGTAGCGGTATCCACGGCACTGGTGGAATCATCCAGGATCAGTACCTTCGGCTTTTTCAGCAGTGCTCTGGCAATACACAGTCTCTGCTTCTGTCCGCCGGATACATTGCTTCCGCCCTGCTCAATATAGGTATTGTATTTTCCAGGCATCTTTTCAATAAATTCATCGGCACATGCAAGACGGCATGCACGAATACATTCTTCTTCGGAAGCATTTTCATCGCCCCATCGGAGATTCTCCAAGATCGTACCGGAGAACAGTACATTTTTCTGCAATACTACGGACACCTCATTACGCAGGGTCTCCAGATCATAGCTTCTGACATCCTTACCTCCGACATATACCGTGCCTTCATTCACATCATACAGACGGCTGATGAGGTTCACCAGACTGGTCTTGGAGCTTCCGGTACCACCCAGGATACCGATGGTCTCACCGGCTTTGATCTCGAAGTTCAGATCATCCAGCACAGGCTTTTCACTCTGCTTATTATAACGGAAGGTTACATGATCAAAACGGATGCTGCCGTCCGTCACATCATAATCAGGCTGTTCGGGATTCGTGATGTCTGTCTTCTCTTCCAGTACTTCCGCAATACGTCTGGCACTGGCAGCGCTCATGGTCATCATAACGAAGATCATGGCTAACATCATCAGATTCATCAGAATCGTCATACAATAGGTCAACAGGCTCATCAGTTCACCGGTGGTCAATTGACTTGCGATGATCATATGTGCTCCCAGCCAGCTGATGCCCAGAATACAGCCATATACGGTAAACTGCATGACCGGCCATACCATAACCATAGTACACTCTGCCTTTTTGAACATCTTGTAGATGTTGTAGCTGGCCTTGTGGAACTTGTCGATCTCGTAGTCCTCACGCACATAAGCCTTTACCACACGCTGCGCCGCTACGTTTTCCTGTACGCTGGCATTTAAGTCATCGTATTTTTTGAATACTTCACTGAAGTATTTCGATACCTTTTTCATGATAAATACCATCACGATTCCCAAAAATACCACGGCTACCAGATAGATACTTGCTACTTTTGCATTGATCAGGAATGCCATCAGCATGGCACAGATCAGGCTGACCGGTGCACGAAAGCACATACGTAAGAGCATCTGGTAAGCGTTCTGGATATTGGTAACATCCGTGGTCATACGTGTGACCAGTCCTGCGGTGGAGAACTTATCAATGTTGGAGAAAGAGAAGGTCTGAATGTTCTCATACATGGCTTCTCTTAAGTTTCTGGCAAATCCGGTGGATGCTTTCGCACCGTATTTACCACCCATGACACCGGCGAACAATCCGACAATAGCTGCCAGGACCATATAACAACCGATGACAAAAATATGTTTCATATCTCCCGCCTGCACACCGTCATCAATGATCGATGCCATCAGGAGCGGAATCACCATTTCCATGGCTACTTCCAGGATCATGAATATGGGTGTGACAAGGGATGCACGCTTATATTCCTTGATCTGTCTGGCTAATGTTTTAATCATAGCTGATTTCCTTTCTGCTTATTTGTTTTCTCTGCGCACTTAACAGTCTCTGCGCAAATGCTCGTTCTTCCTTTGTCCATTCCGAGATTATCCATCATCTTATCTAAGATATTCAGAAATGTCTGCTTTTCTTCCTCTGTCAGCCCGGCTTCCAGTTCCCGATTGAAATTCAGGATCTGTTCCTCAATGACATGATGATGTTCGATTGCTTTTTCCGTCAGCAGAATTCTCTTCAATCTGCCGTCTTCCGTGGAAGCCACACGGACTACATAGCCCTTTTGCTCCATGCTCTGCAGCATTACCGTTGCGGTGGATCTCCGGATTCTGAATTCCTTCTCCACATCCTTCTGATACACATCGCCGTGTCTGCTCTTATGATACAGATAGCCTAAAAGCGGTCTCTGCATGCCGATAAGTTCACTGCCGTCCTGCTGGGCAAATATGGAGTCCATCTTCCTGCGGATCATATTGTTGGCGGCCTTCAGTTCGAATCCGATCTGACGAGTCGAAAGCACTTTTGCCTCCTCGTCCATTTTACCTCCTTTGATTTATAACAAAATAATGTTAGCAAGCTAACTATTTTTGTTAGCCAACTAACATTATATCGCAATACTTCTTCTTTGCAAGAAAAAAAGTATAAACTTTATATAAAATACAATCAGGCAAATTTTTGACCTTTACACGCTTGCATTTATCTGGTTTAATTTAATCATATTTTCTATTTGTTTCATTCTTTTTGCTATTTTCACATCATTCTATTTTCAAGGAGGTTCCCCTATGTTTCAACTTTTCACAGATCTTACAAAAAAATCCCCTGCAATCGATCAAAAAATCAATGAAATTCAGAATCAATTAAAATGTTTGCCCGAAGGGAAACTAACAATCGCGCATAACGGAAAAAACACCAAATGGTATCAGTCTGACGGTCAAAACAGAAAATATATTCCAAAATCCAATCGTACCTTGGCGGAGCAATTAGCCTTACGTAAATATTTATCTCTCGTGCTGGAAGAATTGCTTCAAGAAAAAACAGCGATTTCTTTTTATAACAGACATCGTTCCATCGAATCCAAAAGTGCCTTATTATTACAAGACTCTTCTCTCGGATACAGGGAATTACTGTCGCCTTATTTTCAAGTGCCGCCTTCTCATACTGCCTGGCTTCAGGAGAATTATGATCGCAGTTCCAGGAATCCGGAAAATCTCATCTACAAAACCGTAAACGGAATTCTTGTACGCTCAAAATCGGAGGCTTTGATTGCAATGTTACTCTATACAAATAAAATACCGTTTCGTTATGAATGCGCACTGACTCTCGGGGACATCAAATTTTATCCTGACTTTACCATCCTTCATCCCAAAACAGACCGGATATTTTATTGGGAACATTTCGGTTTGATGGATTCTCCCGGATACCGGCAAAACATTTTCTCCAAGCAACAAGTCTATGCAACACACGGTATCCTTCCCACTATTCAATTACTCACAACTTACGAGAGCCAGATGCATCCATTAAATACCGAATTAGTCGAAAAAATGATTCAATATTATTTCTTGCAATGATAGTCGGAAGCTTCTTATTTCCTCTCTTCTTTTTATTTGCAACTTGATTGCTTTTTATGAACCGAATTTTCATTTTTGTATTTTCATTTAATCCAAGAAACGCTGGATATCATAGTCACTTAATAACACATGGGTCTATACAAATATTTTCTTTCATTTTGTTCCACTTTTTTCCTTCTTTTGCTACCTATTTTACCACACATGGGTCTATACAGAAAAATTTCATTCCCAGATACTCATTTATCCAAAAATGAGTATCTCAGACGACAATTTTTCTGTATAGACCCACGGTACTTGTTTTTCCACTTGATATTCGCTATTTTGAGTATCTCTGAGCAAATTTTTTTCGTATAGACCCACGGCTCTTGGTTTTTCACTTGATATTCACCATTTCAAGTATCACAGAGCAATCAGCACCGTATGAATATCACCCACGCCATCATTCGGATTTTCCAGCAAATTGTCAATCCTCCAGTACCCGATTCAGTACTTCATCCTCCAGCACCAGCTTTTTCGCGGCTTCGCGGTACTTTTCCTCATGGAGATAGGTATGGCGGTGCGGTTTGATGGAGGGTGCCATGTCGATGGCTTTGAGGAAATCGGATCTCTTCATATGTAAAGTTGCCACATAGTCCCAGAAGCCGGTATCCTGAAGCACTGTGCTGACACGGATATAGCGGTGATCCTGTACCTTTGCCATAATGTAGGTGGCAATGCCTACCTGGATACCATGTAACTGCGGTACTTCCAGAATCTTATCCAGTGCATGGGAGATCAGATGCTCACTGCCGCTGGTGGGAGCACTGCTGCCGGCGATCTCATTGGCAATACCGCTCATGGCCAGAGAATCCAGTAGTTCCTTCAGGAACAGCTCATCCTTGATGCTCTCGTAAGGGGTACGGACAAAGCTGTTCACCGCTTTCTTCGCAATCATGACCGCAAAATCATTCACTTCGCCGCAGCCTGCCTTCTCTTCAAAGATCCAGTCGTAGAGTGCTGTGATCTTGGAGATCATATCGCCGATGCCGGAGTAAATGAACTTCTCCGGAGCGGTACGGATCACCTGCGTATCCACGATGATACCATATGCCAGTCTCGCAGGAACAGATGTCCTCTTCCCCTGTACCAAAAGAGAGGCACTGGCACTGGAAAATCCGTCACTGGAGCTGGAAGTCGGCACACTGATAAAAGGAAGATTCCGCAGAAAACCCGCATATTTTCCGGCATCGATGACCTTACCTCCGCCGATGGAGATCACAGCCTTTGCCTTATTGGGAATGGCAAAAGCCAGCGTAATAATATCATCAATATCTACTGTGTCCAGTTCATTATATTCCAGGACATTCACTTCTGCTTCCTTCAGGGAATTCATCACCAGTTCCCCAAACATGTCAATCAGTCCGTTGCCGAAAAATAACACGACCTGGTCCAGATTCTCCGCCTTCAAATAACCGCCGATTTTGCCTAATGCGCCGTTTCCGATCTTCAAAATGGACGGAATCGCCATCTCTTTTCCTATCTGCATGGTAACCTCTCCTTATGAATGATGTATTTATATCCTTTCACATAGAAACATTGACTTACTGATAACTGCTTTTTTAATATAACATTGCAATCTCAGATTGTAAATACAATGTCAGGGACATGCACCACCGGGCGCACTTACAAAAAAGCAGACATTTCCACAATAGAAATGACTGCTTCTATTTCTTTCTCTCTCAGCCGGCACTGATTCCAAACATCTGCAACACCCAAAGGATCAGCCCCAACACCCAGCTGGCAAAGATTCCATACAGGATCACCGGCCCCGCAATGGTAAATATCTTGCAGCCGATGCCGAATACCTGACCTTCCTTTTGGTATTCCACCGCTGGAGCCGTCACGGAATTGGCGAATCCGGTGATCGGCACCAATGCACCGGCGCCTCCCCATTTTGCAATCTTGGGGTAAATATGAAACGCCGTGAGTACTACAGACAAAAATACCAGAAGCAGGGAACACCAGCTTCCGGAAGTCTGCGGATCCATCCCCAGCACATTTCCGGTATAATTCAGAATTCCCTGTCCGATACAACAGATGATTCCTCCGGTCAGAAATGCTTTCCCCATCTGCGTCCACAGATTGTGTGTCGGTGTGACCGACTTTACATACTGTTGGTATTCCTGCTTCTGCTGCGCATCCGGCTGTATCGAATCTGCCGGCATATGAGGAATTTCCTTTTGTTCCATATCCATCCTCCTATCCTTGCTCTGTCGGAACAATTACTTGGTTTCTATGATCACAGAATGCCCGGATCATTTCATTTTTATGCTGTTTTTTTGAAAAAGTCTTTCTTAGTATTTTTTTCGGCTGTAAGAGATTACAGTGTTTGACGGTTCTCTTTTTTCATGTAATAATAAATTTTGTAAGTTCAATTATGAGGAGGTTCTTATGAAGGAAAAAACAAAGAGAAAGCTGCGGACTTTTGTGTGTCTGCTGATGATCCCCGTCTTTTTGACAGGATGCCGGATCAAGACGACGCCACTCGGTGTCTTCGCCCAGATTCTGGAATACGCCAGTGCTTCCGGAAGCAGCTCGTCACAATCGTCTCACCACGGCACTTATCATTCGGAACCGGCTTCCACACCACAGCCGCAGATAGATTATGATTCTCTCGGAGACATTGGCACCGTGCAGACGATCATGATCTACATGGTAGGATCCGATCTGGAATCCTCTTACGGAAATGCCAGTCTGGATATGGACGAAATGGAAGCGGCCGGCGTCGATACCGCTCATAATAATGTCATTGTATATGCCGGAGGTGCTTCGCAATGGCAGGATCGCGGTCTGGATGGCGATGCCTGTACCACACTGCTCCTGACCGAAGACGGTTTTGCTCCACTGGATACTTATCCTGCGGAAAATATGGGAGATCCCCTGACTTTAAGCAGCTTTATGAATTACTGCTTTGACTTTTTCCCCGCAGATTCCTACAGTCTGCTTCTGTGGGATCACGGCGGCGGACCCGTACTGGGATATGGTGTGGATGAAAATTACAGAGATCTGCTGACTTTGGACGAACTGTCCGAAGCACTTGCAGATTCTGTGGGAGCCCACATGACGAAATTAGAATGGATCGGCTTCGACGCCTGCCTTATGAGTTCTCTGGAAGTGGCTTCCGTGCTGGCTCCCTATGCAGATTATATGATTGCATCCCAGGAGACCGAACCCGGCTGGGGATGGAATTACGCTTTTCTCTCTGTCCTGTCGGACAGAGCGATTCCCGGAGACGAGATGGGTGAATACATTGTAGATTCTTATATGGATTACGGTGAATATGTCTTTGACTATTATCCGAATCTGTATTCCGATCTGACGCTGTCATGTATTGACCTGAACGCTTACGCAGAAGCGGAAGACGCTCTGAATACCTATTTTGCGGAACTGGATACCTCTCTGGATGTGCAAAACTATCCGAAACTGGTTCGTAATCGTGCCAAAGTCAGAGACTTCGGAAGCTATTCCTCCGATATGAATTACGGCATGGTCGATGTACTACATATGCTGGAACTGTTGGGAGATAATTCGGACACTGCCAAAGCTGCCATCCGGGCAGTGGAAAGCTGTATTGCATATTCCGATACCAATATGGAAAATGCCGGTGGTATCTCCATCTGTTATCCTTATCAGACAGACGAAGACTACCGGGATGCCTGCATTGAAATGCAGGAGTATCTTGGCTTTGCTCCGAATTACACCCGTTTTTTACAGGATTTCTATGCAATTCAAAACGGTGATACCCTGTTGGCAGATCGTGAGATTTCCAATGCGCACACTACTGTCACCACAGAAAACGACGGCACCTATGATGAAAGCGACATCACGCTGCAGCTCACTCCCGAACAGCAGGCTAATTTTGCTTCCGGTGGCTATTACATTCTCTGCAAGGCCAAAGAAGAAGGTTACATTACTTCCGAAGAAGATCCCAGAGCTGATGAGATGTATCTGTTCATTCAGGGAAGCAAACGCGTAACACTGGATGAAAATGGGGTACTGCATGCGGCATATAAAAACAATGCGCTGTATATGGAGGATGATGATGGGGTATCCGATATTCCTATGATCCTGACGGAATCGGATATCAATGACGTGGAGAATCGTTATCTGTCATTTGTAGTACTGATGAATTTCGATAATTGGGAATCCCAGGCTGCGAAGTTGCAGATTGCGGTAAATGAAGATTATCCGGATGGTATCATCCGAAATGCGATTCCTTTAAGCGATGACGACGACGATGTGCAAAGCGCCAGCAAGCAGCTGATCCGTCTGGATGATTATGCGAATATGTCCGTGGCAGCACGTTGTAGTTACGTGACCCGGGATGAGAATGGGGATCTGTTGGATTTCTTTGACTGGGAGACATCGAAATGGATGATGGGGTTTGAGGTGGATCTGACCTCCGACTATCGGACCGTGGTACAGCCACTGGATCATCCGGAGAATTACGTGTGCATCTTCTTCATGAAGGATTCCCAGGGGAATGTGTCTTACTCGGAGATGATTCCATTGAAGTAACTTGAGAGTTACGAGCCATGCAAAAATAGAACGGAATACCTCGGTGGGAGCT
>ERZ859738.1386-NODE-1386-length-11343-cov-1.900425_pt1 | contig 11343 bp, 8 predicted proteins | sample MGYA00510122_ERZ859738 | MGnify/ENA primary metagenome ERZ859738 (study PRJEB30046, sample SAMN00715139) | human gut metagenome | study: EMG produced TPA metagenomics assembly of the A metagenome-wide association study of gut microbiota in type 2...
TCAGAGTGTCGGGTGCGGTCGGGTTCCAGTTTTGGTTGTTACAGTGCGGGCATAGCGTTGCCTTGTCGCTGATAGGCTGTCCGCAATTTGGGCAGTGTATTAAAGGCATATACCGTCGCTCCTTTTAACCGTCATCTTCTTCGTCGGCAGACCAGGAAGAAATGAAGTGAATATCGCCGGAATCCATGTCCATAGCCATATTATCGCCCATTCGCATCATCATGTTTCCGTCCGAATCCATTGCCATATTGTCGGACACGGAATGTACATAGTCTCCGTCGTTGTAATCAAAGAAGTGTTTACTCATAAGTTTTCTCCTCAGTCTTCAATGATTTCATATTCCACACGAGAACCTTTTACCCTCCGTGCGTGGAAAGTCGTGCCGTTTGCTTTCCAGTGCGGAAAGTGATTTGCTTTTTCAGCGTTGGTATCACGATGGCAAATTATGATATTTTCCGGAACATCGCAACCTCCGCCTGAAAGCGGTCTGATGTGATCAAGCGTCGGGTGATATGCACTGTTCGGATTTCCGCAGGCTGATTTTTTCATCAGCCGTCCGGCGTAGTCATACGCTTCCTGTCTTGCACCGAAAACACGGTTCCACACATCAACGGTTTTATACTTTGACATTTTGAGTACCTCCTTTTTTAAGATGTACCCATATTATAATCCAAATAAGAAAAAATAAGAGGGTACAGCTGTACCCCCCCTGTGAATCAAAGCAATTCGGAAATATCCGAATTTGTTTTGCTTGCTATTGTGATGATGGTTTCGAGCTTCGGACACCTAAATTTCTTGCTGCTTATATTTTTCCTCCACGATTCAATAGTCTCAACGCTCAGATTTAACTCATCAGCGGCTGTTTCGATTGATTTATAACAATCAATAACTGATCGATAACAACGGTTGGCGGTCGCTTCTTTATCGCCTTTCTGATATTTTTCCAAAATCTCCTGCAGATTAAAAATATCTCCACCGATAACCTGCTTTAAAAGGTCATTACAGTTTTCTTGTGTTACCGCTGTTCCGTGCTGTTCCATTTTGACAAAATGTACGCTGTTCCAATCATTCGGAACAAGATAGGGGCTATGCGTGGAATAAATGACTTTAATTCCGTTCGTTTGGAGTTCAAGCAGCTCCCGCATCACTTCTTTTTGAGCAATGGGGTGAAGCATGGCGGCAGGCTCGTCAACAATAAACAGATCGCCCGGACGAAGCGTATTCTTCATAAAGTAGTAGGTAAAATACCACCGTCTGCCGGCACTTGTAGAATTCAGCGCAACCGTTTCACCGAATTTTTCATGTAAAACTATTGACGGGATTTTTCCTTTTGAATGCTCAACTGAAATACTGTCATACATATCTTCCTCAAATTTAGGTAGGTTGGAATTGAGATATTCTTCGAATTCGCACAGAGCTTCATCGGTCAGCGAAAAATCCTTCTCTGTTTTGATTTGTTTCAGCAGATCTTCCTTATCTGCTTTGTCGTAAACCTTGTTAAGATAGGTCTCAAGAATAATATACGATTTATCGTTGCGGTAGAATTCCTGACCCCTTTCGTCGCTTTTGAATATGATATCGCTGCTTTCGTTTCGCAAAAATGAGCATTTACTGCCGACACACCTTTGCACTTCACGAACGAATTTATAAAATGTGCCGTTATTTTCGGGTGTTAATTGTTCGCCGGTTAATGCTTCTTTCAGACGATTTGCACGTTCGTCAATTTCATTGAGCAAGGATGTGATTCTGTCGCAGGACTCTTTTGTTGCCTTGTTGATTTTTGTTATTTCCCGTTTTATCGCCGTTTCGTTTACGGTGATAAACTTTGCTTCAAACGGAGCCAAATCCGGTTCGGTATAGCGGAGTTGAAAAGATAATCTTTCCGTGTCATTTAAGTTGATAGAATTATAGACATATCCGAAGGATAAAGAATTATCCTCGGTATTAAAGCTTTGCGACAGTGAATTTGCAAGCCATTCAGCCTGTTCAATAATAAATTCAACTTGAAATTTCAATTTGTCAAAATCGGTCGTTGAATTGCGGAAATCGGCAATCTGAAAACTGCGGACAGGCACATCGGTTCTTTCGTTATATGCTATCTTGTTAAGCTGTTTTGTATATGTATTGAGAGCTTTCTTTAACTCATCTGTAAGGTCAAGAATTTCGCAAATTTCAGAATTCAAAAGCGGGACTAAATATTCCGATTCAATTCTGTTGATTTTGCAATTTTCACCGGAACAGGCGACAAAGCGGCATTTATTCTCATCAATTTTTTTGCCGGGAAATAGCCGAGCAATGTCATTCTTTGAGAGAGTGATGTGCACTTTGTAGCTAAGCGGCAGTTTACTGCTCGCCCCGAAATAATTGCTGTTTACTTCTGCTATTGTGTCCAATGCCTCTAAAATATTGGTTTTTCCGCTTCCGTTTTTGCCGATTAACACGGTTGGAAGATTGTCATAAAAGTTAATTTCAATTGGTTCTTTTATGGATTTGTATTTTTTAATTTCAATTCTTGTTATCTTCATAAGAACCCTCTCACAATGGAAAATGTATACCGTATGTATTATATCACAAAATCACACATTTTTCAATCGATCGGTTGTCAGGTAAAAGATGCTAGAAACAGCAGAACAACCATAAGAACAATATGTGCGATTTAAAAATTCGCACACTCGCACCTGTCTTTCAATTTTGCTAAACTGTAATCGAAAGGCAGGTGCATTATTTATGTCACGGTTTATAGAAGAATTTTACTACGGAAATATTGATCCGCAGGCACGCAGCACCAAAGAAAATAAAGCGGTGCAGAAACAAATGGAAATCCTGATGAAGAACGAAGATTTACTAACCAACGCCCTGACCGACAAGCCGAAGAAATGGTTCCTCGACTATGTGAACGCTTGGGGAGTTGTCAACGGCGAATCCAATCTCGACAGTTTCATTATGGGTTTCCGCCTCGGAGCGAACTTCGCCTATGAAGCTTTTGTCTCAACCGAAACACCATTTCAAGATTTGCTAAAAGAGTAATTCTGTTCCGAAAAAACGCCTCATTTTCAATGTTCGTCGTAAAAAGTGGCATGAACAGCGGAATATTCGTTGTATTTTTTGTAATTGAGCATTTTGGGAAATCGTTTTGAGCACAATAGGAGGTTTTACTATATGAAATCAATATTCGAACAATCCGGCGGCACGTACACTCTGCAAGGCGATTATCGCTTGCCGAATCTTACTTTACCCGCCGAAGAAACACGCTCTATCGGCGTGTGGGGACAGCGTAGGCAAAACTACTTAAAGCACAATCGTAAAGTCTTGTATTACAATCTGCTCACTTCAGGCAAACTCCATTCCCACCTCGCCGATACCGAAGAACAGGCACAAACTCTCTTTTCTCGGCTGGTAAAAGAACTCGCCGAAAAGGAAGGTGTGACCGAACAACTCAAAGCCACCGACCAAATGGCTTGGGTGAGGAAGATGAATAACATCCGTGAGCGTGTTAGTGAAATTATTAATAAAGACTTAATAGTGGAATAGACATAGAAATGGCACAAGAAATATCCTGTGCCATTTTTTGCGTTATAAGCTAGAAATTGTTTGGTTAGGGCGTTGGAGAATGTGATGTTTCGTCGTTAATTTGTTTGACAACAAATTCTCCGTTCTTAAAAAATCCTACGTAACTACTGTCTTTTTCTGCATAGAACTTTCCGTATTTTTCGCTGGCTTTTCCATCTTCTCTTCGATATTCTCGCATAATCCATATCAAAGACTTATCGCTATTTTTTAGAGCATCCAACAGTTCATTTTTATCGACAAGTAAATAATTTTGAGCCGTTCTCCACTTTTCTCCTGAAATTGAATAGTGTGCTTTGATTTTCTTATTATCGTCATAAAAGATATATCCATTAGAATCTACAATGTTAAGTAATTTTCTGATTGGCTCAGACGGAATATCATAGTACACATCACCGTATTCAGGGAAATTATAACAACAGCCATCGACTGCCGACTGTATAGAAAAATCAGGGAAATCTTCGACATTACTACTATTATATCTTTTTTTCCACGGGAACCAACAAACCTCTTTGGGGGTTATGTAACAGGAGGAAACAATGCCGCCGTGCCAATCGACAGGATTCGATACTCTTTTAGATAAATCTTTATCGCTGCTCAATTTATCAACGAATGCATCAAGATCATCCTTATCAATAATTATTGAACTAATAAAGATACAGGTCTCCACACCCGCAGAACCATAAAAACAAGAATAGTTGTTCAATGCCAACAAAGTATCGCTATTTATTCTATATTGCTTGTCAGCATTATTTATAGTAATCCATTTATCCCAATTCAAGTTTGGGGCGTGAATAACGCTATTGATAACTTCTTCTTTACTACAGTTTTCTGCTTCTATGATTGCAGTCTTTGGTTCGGGAATATACCAAGGATTATCCTCGGGCAATTCATCGGGATCAATTTGTTCGACATCCTGTATAGGTATTATGAAATTATCAAGCAATCCATAATCTCTAATATTTTCTGGCTCGTAGTTATTCCAATATAATAATCTATCTGCAAGAAATCCGCCCATATGATTTCGAAATTGCCAAATGTATTTTTCGCATACTGTCATAACAGAACTTTTTGAGCCATGTGTCGCAGGAGTGTACCTTCTTAATATAGCAACATCTAATCCACCTATTATCCCATCACCCTGTTCTTTTTGTTTAAAATTATAAAATTCATCTTCATTCCAGCCTACTTGCGAAAGATATGCAAAAGCAGCTGATATAATAAATTGTTCATTTTTAATATTTGCAAATTTGGGTTGAAGTTGAGCAACTTTGCTTATTAAATCGGTGATTTGATCGCCATCTCTATGACCATATTGTGAAAATGCCGATTCGAAATGATCAATCAAAACATATCTTGCTAAGTCATAGTCGATAGCACTATATCCGCTCATCCGTGTTCCAGATAACGCTTTTTCGTCGAGTGGAATATCATAACTATCAGCCTTATAGGGTGGCATATAAGTTGAAACATCAGTACTATTATAAAGTCCAACTAAAACTGCCTTATGAACTATAGCAATAGCGTAGTATCGTATAGATACATCCATAATATTAAGCACTTTTGATGGACTTAAAATATTATCCATCATCCAATCACTGGCTTTTTTAATAAGGGCACTATCAGCACCGTCATATACTAAGCATACAAGGATTGAAAATAGATCACTTCTAATTTGCGGATCGTTTATAGTGGAAAATTTTATAAACAAGTTATAGAATTCACAAGGATTGTATTTTGCCCAACGCATAAGGTTGGAACGGTATTCTTTTCGTAAAGTATTATTTAATGTCGAAAGTGACCACGCATATACAGAAGGGCATCCGTTAAAAACATCTTCCTTAGTCAGTACATACTCTTCTTCATCTAAACTAATCGACTGCAAAGTATGCCACTTATAGCCATCAGAATCTCTGAGAAAGCTGGGCACAGACCAAAACAGATCGCGTTGTGCGGGTAAGTCAAAGGAAAAGAGAAACTCATCCAACATTTTAACACCAAGAGGATGATCGACATCTCTGCAAAGCGGTAAAATAAGGTTGTTTGTAATAGTCATTAGTCCATCTGCATTTTCAGACATTATTTCTAATGAACGTTCTTTGAACAATGCTCCATTTTCGTGAGAGGTGTGCCTCAAAGCAAAAAACTGCAGATCTTGTTTAGACCATTCATCAATAGCATGATCAATAGTCTTATTTCTGGTAATTAAATAATTATGGTTTTGCATCGCCATTACGGACAATGCATACAAAGCCTCATTTTCTATTGCAGAACACTGTTCAAAATCTATATTTTGCGGATGATCATATGACTCCAACAATTTTAATGCCATTGCATAATCGAAATAACCTTGTATTCCCGGGATATAGAAATGCAAATCCGGATTCAAACCTTCTCCGTGTTTGCAAAAAGACGAGAGAATTCCATAGTTTTCCAAATACTGTAGAACTCTTTCGCATTGTTGTTGAGTTGTACCAAGGTTACTAATTAGATATGAAATGACATCGCTATATTCAATGGATTTGCTCTTTAAAAACAGGTTTGAAAGCTCTAATATAGCTCTTAGAATATACTGATTCTTAATGGATATTTTTTCTTCTTTGGCAAATTCGTTTTCAATAAGGTCAATTTTACTGCGCAATAAATTTGTTAAAGAAACATCGGTATTTTTTGTATATTCTACAGTTTTTCCTTCGTTTAGCTCACAGAACACTTTTAATGATAAAGGTGTGGTTAAAGCGAATTTTAACCATCCGTAATTTTGAGCGTTAATATTGTATGCTTCCATATAACGTTCAAACAAAGTGTGAGTAGGTACGTCGCCAGCAGAGCCCAAGCGTTTTGTTGTAACACCACTTAGTTTCTTAGGAAATACAAATGGTCTAGATGTAAAGCAGAATCTGATTTGCTGATATCTTTTTGTTATTATGCCCGCTTCTTTTATTCGGTCATTCCAAATTTCATACGGAGCACATTCGTCTATTCCATCCACAATTAAAAGAATCTTAGGAACTATTTTAATATTAGAATCTATGTATGCAGAAGAAAAACGATGTCTATTCACCATTGAAATCATTGCTTGCCATATTTCATCTTCGCTCCAATTTGAGGATAACCCAAGAGCAGAACTAATTATATCTTTCCAATTCGAGCTTGGAGAAATATTACGAGCCTGTATAACTAATGGAGTGTGAATACAGTTACCAAATAACTTTTCTGATGAAGCTGCAACTCCGTGTGTTTTTCCTGTCCCCGGTTCACCTAAAAATAAAACTGGGTTCGTACATAAACTAGAGTCGAATTCATCAAGAATTCGGTATATATCAATAGAAGATAATCTGCGAAGAACTTTTGTTACTTCTGATAGGTGAAAGTGATGATGCACTGTTCCGTGACTTCTATTTATAGTTTCACGGCTACTTTCAAAGTCAAAACTAAATGCACTTCTATCGATGTCGCAAATAGAAACAGATTCTTGTATACACCAAGCGTGTATAGCCCTACAGGTGCTACTAAGCAAGCTTGCTTTTGCAAAAATATTATCTAATTCAGCTTTTAATTCTGCATCTTTATCCTTTAATACTTCTTGAAATTCAAGTATTGCTTTATCTAATTGTTCACACAGAACAGCAACCTTCAAGGATGTATCGGCTAATTCTCCTCGTTTGTTTACTTCACCCAAAGTTAATGAAATATAATTGTCGATACTTCCATACGCATTTAGGTCGGGAACATATTTTGTTTTTAACCAACTTTCTTTGCTTTTTCTAAAAGCAAAAATGAAAGAATCTTCAGATGTTTCAGAATTTTCAAACCAATATTTCTTGATACCGGCTGATGAGTCCTCTTGTAATTCTTTTACTATACGAGTCTCGTTCCACAATTCAACAATTAGATCAGGATGTTTTGATTTAACATCTTTCAATAAAGCTTCCCAACGTTTGCTTTCTGTATTAGTACCTCTTCCGGTGTCGGATGCTAGGTCACGAGGTATACATACAATATATCGGAATATCTGCGGACGAATTTTGACAGCAGTTTCAATTGATTTTTTTATTTGTTGGATTTGATTATCAGAAAGACTGTAAAGAAACCATTTTGCCTGTAATCCAACGATTTTTCCATCGGTTAGAGTAGAATAAGATTCTACACCGCCATCGCCGCCAGATCCATTAACAACGCTGAAAGAGGCAAGTTTATCATTGTATTCTCTCTTATTCCAGTTTTCAAACAATTGGTTACATAAAACCTCAAATGCTCTCTCGAGAGAATCATTGTAAGTTTGAAAAGTAGACCAGTTCATTTTTTGCCTCCTATAGCGTAAAACTTAAGTGTTTTGCAAACAAGGATTTATTGATTGCCCTTTTTAAGATTACAATCCCTACAGAGCATTTGGCAATTCTCAGGGGTAGTATGTCCGCCTTTCGACCAAGCTTTGATGTGGTCGGCGTGCATTTCTTCGAACTCAAATTCTTCTCCACAGATTGCGCATTTGTGATTTTGCTTTTCATAAGCGGCAAGAGCATCACGGCGGTCAAAAGCACGAATAGAAAGTTTCCTTTCTTCCCCGGTCAGTAAATACTCATAGATGCCGGATTTCTTTGTAACATCCTCATCACCCATAAGGCGCTGAATTTCGATTTCAAGCGCTTTAGGATCAAGGTCGGTACGCTTTCCGTGGTCATTGTAAAACAAGCCCCAAGGCAAGCCTTTCATCTCTTTGCGTTTCTTCGGGAAGATTGCCTGTACCCAATCAATTACGGAACGGAAATAATTCCAAATCGTTACTGCGCTTGGGTCGTGCTGATGTTCTGACATATATCCTTCGATAGTTTTTCCTTCGGCAGAAGCCGCCCAAAATATAGCAGTTTCAAGATACTCTTGACGGATACTTGAACCCTTCATATAGTCTCCGGCCAATCTATCTGCTGCACAACCGGATTTTGAAAAATAGCGTTTAGCATCGGAAGTCCAACTTCCGGCATATACCGCATTTCGAAGTTCTTGGTCGGTAAGCTGTTCTCCCGCAATGTTGATAATACGAAACCAATCGAGCTTTTCCGACTCCGTGCCGTTGCATATGTAGATAAAAAGTTCATAATCAAGAATTTCATCCTGCTTGTCTTTTGGTAAGTTATTAAACAGCATATCATCAACTGAAAAATTGCCGTCCACATACTCACAAAGCGAAATTGTACGCTGTTGTCCGTCCATAACTTCATAACGTGGCGTATCGGGATCGTCTTCAAATTCTTCACCACGGTCAACCCAATACATCACATTAAGCGGCAGACCTTTCATCACAGTGCGGATAACTTCATTGCGCTGTTCGTCCTTATATACGAACTCACGCTGGTATTTCGGTCGAATATCAAGTTGTTCATCGTAACCGACTACGCCTTCCTCGGCATCATTAAAATAGCCTTCCGTAACTTCTCTAACGGTTATTTTTCTTTCCTCTATATGCATTATTGCTTTCCTCCTTTTGGTTTCTCAGGATGTTTGTTGCGGATAAGTATTCTGGCATACATCTTAATATAGAAATGATCATCAACAATGTAATATGTTTTATCTTTTGGTGCTTCAATGACCTCGATAGCTGGCCCGTCGTTAAGTTTCATTACTTTTGACTGTTTACCGGTTTTCGATACTTGTACTTGTTGCCCATATCGTTTCGAATGTAAATCGTCCCAACCTTGTGTTAATCCAATAATTTCAAATTGGTCAGGATTGTATTTGTCCATAAAAGTAATAGGAACACCCATAACATTAGGATAATCACAAGGTATATCTGAAACGCTTCCCACTTCAATGGCGTCATAATTGTCATATCGAGGATAGTCTTCGCTGTTATATCTTTTGAATGGTATGAGTTCTTCGTGACGCTGACTTATATCCAAATTTGTATACCAACGTACTCCTTTGACACGGATATATTTTCTTCCGTCATCATCAATACCACATCCCGAAGCATCTAATGGATAATTATCCGGAACATAAAATGCTCTATCACCGGAATGAATACTGGCACCTATCCACATTTTATTGTTCATAAGCAAAGGAAAAATTTCTTTATAAGAAATGGCATTAACATTTCCTATAACAATGAAATGTTTTTTGTGCTCGAACAATACAGAAATATATTCTCTAAATAATGAAAACGGCGGATTTGTAACCACAATATCCGATTCATCAAGTAATTCCAAGCACTCTTTGCTTCGAAAATCACCGTCTCCTTCAAGCTCTGAAAGACTGTTTTCTCCCGACTTAAAAAGTTCAGCCACATCAAACATATCAATGCCGCCATCACCAGTTTTGTCATATACCTTTGTTACAACAGCTTTATATGGTTTATTTTGCTTGTTTTCCTCAGTTCCGATGACATCGAATAAAGAAAGTTGGGTATTCGCTATCGGTGAGGAAGCATAACAAGTGGCAATTAACTTCTTCAAACCAAGACGATTGAAATTCAACACAAAATATTTGAAGAAATTGCTTTCAAAAGGATCATCGCAATTACAAAATACAACCTTGTCTTTGAAATGCTTTCTGTAATATCGCATTTCCTTTTCTATATCCGAAAGTTGTGTATAAAATTCGTCTTTTTTAGCTTTGTTTGCTAAAGCCAGTTCGGATTTACTTGGCAATTAAATTCACCTCCGGGTGTTTATTGCGAATGAAAATTCGCTTATAAACCATTGATGCAATTCCATTTTTATAAACACCAGCGGTAGGATTACCTTCTTTATAAGAGCCTTTTCCTCCGGCTTTATAATAGTCATCAACAAATTCTTTTGATAGACCGGGAGTTGTTTTATACTCATCTGGAACAATACCGTTGTCGCTCGTTCCCAATATCTCGAACTGGTCGGGATTGTATTTTTCCATAAAAGTAATCGGAACGCCCATTACCCCGGCATAGTCACAAGGAATATCTGCTACTTTGTCAACATTTATTGCATCATAATTTACATAGTGCAGATAAACATCCGGGTCGTATCGCTTAACCAAAATCAACTCTTCGTGTCTTTTCTTGATGTCAAGATTTGTAAACCAACAAATATTACCAAGCGAACGCCATTTTTGTCCATTCTCATCTTCCCAATAACGAGTTTCACGAGCCTCGTAATATTCTGGTACCATAAATGCCATATCTCCGGATTTGTCTCCAAGCCATATTTCATTATCTCGCAACAGAGGGAAGATTTCCTTGTATGTGATAGCGTTTTGATTACCAATGACAATAAAACTCTTGCGGTGTTCCTGAAGAATCGCTATATACTCACGAAAAAGTGAAAAGGGAGGATTTGTTACAACTATATCGGATTCATCAAGTAAAGCTAAACACTCATAGGATCTAAAATCTCCATCCCCATCAAGCTCGCAAAGTTGATTCTCACCAGACTTGAACAGTTCGGCGACATCAAACATATCAATGCCGCCATCTCCTGTTTTGTCGTACACTTTTGTCACAACAGCTTTGTATGGTTTGTTTTGCTTGCTTTCCTCAGCTCCGATAACATCGAATAAAGAAAGTTGGGTGTTTGCAATCGGAGAGGAAACATAACAAGTAGCAATCAGTTTTCGTAAACCGAGACGATTAAAATTTAACACAAAATACTTAAAAAAGTTGCTTTCAAACGGGTCATCACAATTACAGAATACTGTTTTGTTTTTGAAGTGTTTGCGATAATGACGCATTTCTTTTTCCACATCTGTAAGCTGAGTATAAAACTCATCTTCCTTTGCAACTCTAGCGGCTCCTAAACTTTTGTT
>ERZ859738.1398-NODE-1398-length-11272-cov-2.367389_pt1 | contig 11272 bp, 9 predicted proteins | sample MGYA00510122_ERZ859738 | MGnify/ENA primary metagenome ERZ859738 (study PRJEB30046, sample SAMN00715139) | human gut metagenome | study: EMG produced TPA metagenomics assembly of the A metagenome-wide association study of gut microbiota in type 2...
CATGTGCCGTAAGGGTGCCTGATCTCAGTTAACTGCTTTGGTAACGCGTAGCAGTTCCTTATGGACAAAGCCCACGGTTCTTTTAATACATCAATTGCTTACCTTCAATGTCCATATTGCCTTATTAGGCATGCCTTTGAATGTTTATATCTAGTACACCGAATAATGAATAACTGACACCTTGACTTGCCTGATTTTTCGGTGTACTAGTCAATCCCTGCGTGCCGCTTTCTTGGCCTTCTTCATTTTATACATTTCCTGGTCTGCGGTCTCAATAATTTCCTCAATATCCAGATCCGGTGCCGGCTCTACAATGGTATACCCCATACTTGCTTCCAGTGTATACTCGTGGTTCGAATTTGCATTATAATTCTCGATTCCTGTCTGGATCTGGGAAATATAGTTCTTCGCATCTGCATCTGTGTAACCTTTGGACAGAATAACAAATTCATCTCCACCATACCGCATCAGCAGCTCACCATGCTTACGTACCTGATTCAATACATTGGCCATTGCCTTAATATATGCGTCACCTTCGTCATGTCCATACTGATCATTGACCTTCTTCAGACCATCCAGATCAAGAAACAACACAAATAACGGCTTACCTCGTTCCTGTGCCTCTTTTACAATTGCAGAAGAGAACTTGAAGAATCCGGCACGGTTAAAGATACCGGTCAGGGTATCATATACCCACATGCGGTTCAGTCTCTCAACCATCGCATTCATAACTTCCTGCTTCCGCACGTTCTCTAAGGCATTATTAATATTCATAATAAACAAATGAAACCAGGAGCTGTCAATCAGGAGACGGCTCTTTCCCAGTACGCAGTATCCATAGGTTCTTTCCTGATAATGTACCGGAACGATGGTATAAAGCATACTTCCGTCATGTTCCTTGTATTTCTCAGGAAGCAATTCGTTTACATGAAAACGTCCGTAGGTCTCAAAATGTCCATTCCGGTAAGCAATCGGAACTGTCGCATCCTTCGGATACGTCAGTAAATCCGTATTTCCGGCCTCGGTATTCAGATGAGACATAATATCGGTATTAATGGAATTCGTGTTATATCCCAGGCAAAGGTAAAACTCCTCCGGATCTAACATGGCAATATATTTACGAATCTTCTCAAACAGATCCTTCTGTGTCTCCACCCCTACAAAGTCTGCAGAGGAAGCTTTAATAATCTCCGTATAGGTGGTAGTCTCAATTCGATCCTGTGCCAGCTTCCTGCGGAGTTCTGCAAAGTCTTCCTTCGTATCGCACCTGCATCCACAGCTTTCGGCAAACACCGGCCAGGAAAGAAGCTGCTCACTGCCAATCTTAGGCTTGCCGGCGATCTCATCCATCAGATAGGTATATGCCTTACGTCCCAGCTCCTTCTCCGGACGCTGTACACTCGTAATACGGGGTGCATGGTTCTGTGCCTCATAAATGTTATCATATCCGGTAATCATGATATCCTCCGGTATACGATACCCACGCCTTTCAAGTTCGTACAGGGCTCCGAGTGCCATCTCATCATTTGCTGCCATAATAGCATCCGGCATATCCAGTCCGGAATCTGCAAAAAATTCCACAGCCTCCATTCCACTCTTAGGATGGTAATCACCAAAATAAATCCGGTGATCCTCAATCTCCATTCCATGCTCTTCCAATGCCTTCTTATAGGCATTCAACCGTCCTTCTCCATCAAAATTTCCCTCCGGACCGGAAATAAAGTTGATGGTTTTCGCACCATGCTTTTCAACAAGATGATTGATCAACAGTGTAATCCCATTGTCATTCTCCATACTAAGATTCGCCATACCCTCAACTTCCAGTGTCAGATTAACACAGGGTACTCCGGCATCATGCACCTTCTGAACAATATTTGCAATCGTCTCAGCATTATATAACGTATCACCATGAATAATGACACCATCATAGTTCGTAAAATCGGGGAGCTTATAGATTTCCATCTCTCCGGTAATAAACTGTGTTGTTGAATAAGACCACACATCACAACTAAATACATAGACGTCCGCCTGATCTTCTTTTGCCTTCTCTATAATTCCATTCAGAATCCGTTTCTGGCTGTCAAAACGGATTCCCCCCATAATAACCGCAATTTTCATAGCAATCCCTCTATCGTAAGATAGTTCTTTTTTACTATTTCTATTATACAATTCTATGACACGATTCGCAAGTAATAACCAAATTTTCCATTATCTGACCCGCCATCACACCAGAATTGTGGGAAGCCGAACATCTCTGCAACAAGCTTCTCCTTCTCGTAATATACACCCGGAACCCCCACTCCAAACTGTCTCGCCTTTTCATCCACACGGAATAATAATAAATATCCATAATTCATCAGGCCATGCACTAAAAAGCTGTTCTGCAGGATATGTTTCATTGATTCCGGGAGTACTGCAAAATTTCCCTTATTAACACGATAGACTTCTCCAAGCTCCCTGCAATCCTCCACCTTGTGACAGGAACTGCGTATCTGCTCCCATTCCTGATCGATCTGATGGCCCCTGTCTTCTCCGCCTGTCCGGATCTGTAGTTTCCTTTGCTGTTCCTCCCTTTCCTGTTTATCCTCTTCCTGCTTATCTTCTTCCTGTTTGTCCTCTTTCCGTATATTTTCTGTAGCAGTAACAGCTAACTCCTGCTCTTCTGTTTTATCCGCATTGGTATCTGCTGCATCCTCTGCATCTTCTTCTATATATTTTTCTGTATTTTCACTCAATTCCTGTTCTTGGTGTTTCCCTGTATTTACAGATATTTTCTTCTCCTCATTATAAATTCCTGCCAGACTTCCCGCTTCATTCTGTTCTCCAACCGGTTTCCTCTGATCCTGATCCTCTCTCAAGTCCCGCTTTTTACACCTAAGAATTATTTCTTTTTCCTTGATCTGGAGTTGTAATTCTTCTTCCTCCGCTTTTGAAACCAACGCTGCTACATCATTTTCGTCCTTCCACTGGATTTCCATTGTCCACTGCTCTTCGATCCGTGTGAGTCTTACGCTTCCCAGCAGTTTCTTTTTTTCATTCTGTTTTTCCGCATTTTCTGCATAAAGATAATAATTTTTTCTTACAAACATAAAAACTCCATACAATGAATATAGTCTGTACTACTATATTCATTGTATGGAGAAATCTATACCTGTTCTTAATAAAATACAGATCTTAAATCCCATTCTGTGCCTCAAGATAGCACATGTAATCATATACCATCATGGCAATCTTAAAGGTCAGCGCATCATCAAAGGTACGCACATCCAGTCCGGTTGCCTTTTGTAGCTTTTCAACACGATACACCAATGTATTCCGATGAATAAATAACTGTCTGGAGGTTTCTGATACATTCAGATTGTTCTCAAAAAATTTATATGCTGTGGATACAATCTCATCATCCAGGCTGCCCGGATCGGTATCTCCAAAGATCTCTTCCATGAAGATCTTACAAAGATTGGTCGGAAGCTGGTAAATCAGTCTTCCAATGCCAAGTGTCGCATAGGAATTTACACGCTTCTCCGCATAAAAGATCTTGCCGACATCAATCGCCATCATTGCTTCCTTATAGGACTTGGAAACATCCTTCAGTTCCTGCACAATGGTTCCATATGCCACACGGACATTCGTCATAGCCTCCGCACTGATCGTATCCACAATGCTCTGCGCCACCTGATGAATCTCCTCATAACCCTCTTCAGGCTCCAGGCTCTTAATCAGAATAACGTTGTTCTCATCTACCGCAGTAACAAAATCTCCCGATTGTGAAGAAAACATGCCGCGAAGCAGTTCTGCTATCGTGCTGTCCTTCTCCTTATCCGCTTCAACCAGAAGTACAACACGTGGTACTGCAACCTCAACATGAAGCTTCTTCGCCCGGTTGTACACATCAACCAACAGCAGATTATCCATTAACAGATTCTGGAAAAAGTTATTCCGGTCAAAGCGCTCCTTATAAGCACTCTGCAGCTGCAGCAGCTGGCTGACCGCAATTTTACCAACCATGTAGCTTTCATCACCACTTCCACGTGCGACTAACGCATAGAGTAATTCTCCTTCTTCCGATACTTTCAAAAGATGATGAATTCCAATCACCTGACTGTCCGCAGGAGAAGCAATGAAATACCGGATCATGTCTCCCGTAACCTCTTCATTGTCAAAGGTAGAAACCACCTCGATTCCATCTGCATCATAAATGCAAAGATCTACTTTGGTAATATTATGAAGTTCCTCAATACAGTTTGCCAAAACCTGAGTAGATATCATCTCTTTACTCCTTTACATTTTTCGGGCCGCCTTCGGCTCGCTTTCGCTAAGTGCTCTACGCAAAAGGGATGCCTTTTGGCATCCCTCTCATATACATCATACTAGTTTGTAATAACCTGTTCTGTTTCCTTATCGAATACATGAATCTTTTCAACATCGAAAGCGAACTTAACAGTATCGCCAGGTCTAGCTGTTGTACGGGAATCAACTCTTGCCGTGATCGGGAACTCAGCCAGATCAAAGTATAAGTAAACTTCAGCACCAAGTAATTCATATACCTTAATTGTAGATTCAAATACACACTTGGATGTCTCGATGAACATTTCGGAATCATATACATCTTCAGGACGAATACCAAATGTAACTGTCTTTCCAGCGTAACCGCCTTCAATCAGCTTCTTGGACTTAGCCGGAGGAAGCGGAATGCTGCTTCCTGCAACCTTAAGACTTGCAGTGTCACCATTTACTTCTACGGTAGCATCTAAGAAGTTCATCTGAGGTGATCCCATGAATCCTGCTACGAATAAGTTGGTCGGCTTCTCATATAAGTTCTGAGGAGTATCAACCTGCTGGATTACACCATCCTTCATAACAACGATTCTATCACCAAGGGTCATAGCTTCTGTCTGGTCATGTGTTACGTAGATGATGGTTGTACCTAATCTCTGATGTAATTTAGCGATCTCGATACGCATCTGTACACGTAACTTGGCATCCAGGTTGGAAAGAGGTTCATCCATAAGGAATACCTTAGGATTACGAACGATTGCACGTCCCATGGCAACACGCTGTCTCTGACCACCGGAAAGAGCCTTCGGCTTACGATCAAGAAGAGGTGTTAAATCAAGGATCTTAGCTGCTTCCTTAACCATCTTATCAATTTCATCCTTCGGTACTTTTCTTAACTTAAGACCGAAAGCCATATTGTCATATACAGACATATGAGGATACAGAGCATAGTTCTGGAATACCATCGCGATATCTCTATCCTTCGGCTCTACATCGTTAACTACTCTGTCACCGATCTTCAGTTCACCGGAGGAAATATCTTCCAGACCTGCAATCATACGAAGTGTAGTAGACTTACCACATCCTGAAGGTCCTACGAAGATGATAAACTCCTGATCCTTGATTTCAAGGTTGAAATCCTTAACAGCTTCGAATCCGTTAGGATAAACCTTGCAAATATTCTTTAATGATAAACTTGACATTTTATTTGCCTCCTTAAAAAATAGTTACGTCTTTAAAATCTATGATTAGTATACATGAGATTGTACTTTTTGACTATGCCACTATTCCACAAATATTTTTCCCCACATTGTAAAAAGTGTTGAAATTCAAAGGTCTTTTCCTCTTGCAATGGCAACCTGACTAAAAAAGTACTTTTTTCATAGGCAGATTGTACATGTACTATTTACGGTCACGGTCATCGAAGAATGCAAGCTGGTTTTTGCCTCGTTTCTTTGCCTTGTAAAGTGCAGCATCAGCTGCCTTATACAACGTTTCAAAATCAGATCCGTCTGCCGGAAATACTGCTGCACCGATACTGGCTGTAGCAGAATACTTCACGTAATCGCCAACCTGGAAATGCCTGAAGAAGTATTCCAGCTTCTGCGCCTCACGGATCGTATTGCTGTCATCCTTGAGATTTTTCAGGAAGATTGTAAATTCGTCACCGCCGGTCCGGCCGATAATATCAGTCACACGGAAATTCACTCCGATCTGTCTTCCCAGCTCCCGTAATACCTCATCGCCGAAGGCATGCCCCATCGTATCATTGATCTTCTTGAAATTATCAATATCCAGTACGAACATGACTGCCAGCGAATCGGGATAATCCGCCATGTATTCCTTGATCCGGCGTTCGGTGGCAAGCTTATTTCCAAGACCGGTAAGCAGGTCGCTGTCTGCCTTTTCCTCAAGCTGCCTGTTGCTCCTCATTGCAACAATACGTCCCATGAAATTGATTGCTGCAATCAGCAGAACTCCGATCGTGATAGCAAAGACAATCCAGTAAAGTCCCGACATCAGCCTCTTTGCCTGACGCTGTTCCATATTATTCACATAGCTCTGATGAACACCTGCAGCCAGACACCATTTATGAACCGGCGCATAAACAACGGTTCTTTCTTCTCCATCCACAGTAAATGCAAGACATCCGGTCTGTCCATCGCCTGCCTTCTGGCTGGCAACAGTTGCCCTTGCCAGATACGGCTTATCCGCATTATTCCAGAAATCCCGGGTTTTAAAAAACGAAGAGGTTTCATCCGTTGTAACAATCACGCGGCCTTTTTCATCTAAGAGCGTAGTAAATGTGGCATTGTCAAACGCTATCTTCATATTGATCATGCTGCGGATCTTCTGAACCGGATAATACATGACAATACACTGTTTCTGTCCCTCTGCAGGAATCACCATTAAAACGGCTTCTTCTCCTGTAATTCCATCATCGCTTACGTAACGGCAGGAGAACTGCGTTGCATCAACGATCCACTCATAATAGTCATGATCTTTAATCAACAGGTTTTTCCCATCATGAAGGATTGCAGTGCCGTCCGGCCTGCATACCAGAGCCTCATATACATCAGTCTGCTCCATAGCAAGATTGAGCAGCTCCTTTACCTCTCCGGGACGCCCTGTGCCGGAGGATACCATTGAACAGATCGTTTCCCCAACTGTATGGATTTTTTCAAATTCCTGCCCGAGCTTTGTGGCACAAAGTTCCACCTGATACTCCATATTCCTCTCGAAGTTGCTGACAATGCCCTCATTTAAGGATTTGGAAAATCTCGAAAACAATAGACCCAATATAAAAAACAACACAATTATCGGGCAGACCCATTGGAACAAAACCTTCTTCCATTCGCTTTTCATAGTCTTCTCCCCTATGCACCGGATTCATCACTTTATGGTTTCTTCTATTCCTCAGCAGAATTTCCTTCCGCTGACATATCCTTCTCCTGCATATGGGACTCATCTGTTTCTTCCAAAGCCTCTGCATCTTCCTCTACCGGTATACTCCAGTCATCCGCATCCTTCACATCCTGTTCCGGCTCAAACTTCTTAAAGGTCTTATTATACAGAAACGCATTCAGCAGTGCCGGACCGGACATTCCGAAGCAGAAGGTAACCGGCATGATCTGTGGCACCCAGAAAATAATAATCAACGGCAGTGCCCAGCACGCTACCATTAAAATGGTCTTGGGAAGAATCATAATCCCCATCAGTGCAGAGTTCTTAAGTGTCATCTTCACGCTGTTATCAAATTTTGCAAGTAACGGAAAAGCCAGTGTCAGAGCAAGTACTGCCAGAATGGCTACACCGATTAACAGAAGGCTCATCCAGGACGGAAGACTGTTTTGTGCATTCCGGATTATCCAGAAATCCGCTGCAAAAATAATAATCAGTAGCACTTCAATCAGCCAGATTACAGTTGCCTGTTTGAAATTCTCTTTAAAAGATTTAAAAAAGCCTTTTACAATATAACATTCTTCATCACGTACAATCTTAAGTACCACATAATGCAGGGCTGTCATCGATGCACCGACCGTAATAATCGGCAGACAGCAGAAAAATGCCAGAAGATTCACAATAATCAGATCGGCCATTTTGGTTAAAGCAACCATGACCGGACTGTCTAAATTAAAAAAACGTCCCATTTTTACTTCCTTTACAATTTTAGTCTCATTGGGGTATAGATGATGCCGCTGCTATGTGTCTGCAGTCCAACATCGTGAAACCCGATTTTGTGGTAAAATCCGACCGCATACGGTGATGCATTTACTGACACGGCAATCTTACCAAGTTCCTGTTTTACATAATCGGCCATTGCCATAACAAGGCTCCGTCCGATTCCCCGATAATGATACTCTTTATCTACAAATAACAGCGAAATATGACTCTCATTCCGGAGAGCAATCATACCGACCATATGCTCTCCGTCATAAGCTCCCATCACCTGATACATTCCTCTGTCAAACATTCTTTTCAGATTTGTATCGGTGATAAAGTCCTTAAAATTCGCTATTCCCTCTTCAGAATAATCAGCGGCCTCAAACCTCAGAAATGTTTTCCAGGCCAGCGCCATAGCGTCATCCCATTCGTTCTGCCCGATAAAACGGATCTCATAGGATGTATCATTTTCCCTGATCATATTATAGTCCTTTTTCCGCCGGGCGTCTAGTCCTTTGGTACCATTCCTTTCATTCAGAGCAACAATTATTTACTCCTGTTTAAAAATTCCCTGTAAGGTATCCGTTACAGATTCCTTTAAATAATCCGTAAAGCTCTCTGCTGCATTGGAAGCTGCATCCTTTACTGCATTCGTCACGGCTTCGTTCACATGATCCACACAGTCTTCCCCGTACTTTTCATAAAGGCTCTTTGCCTCATCAATCAAGGTGTCCGGAGAAAAACCGAACTGCTCAAGCTGATCCACCGTATCCACAATTTTCTGTGCATCCGCTTCACTGATTTCCACACCGAACTGCTCTTTGCCTTCCTGCAGCGCATCCTTCAGACCTTCCCGTGAATCGAGTGCTCCGCTGTCAAGCTTGTCCCTGACAAAATCAAGCACCTGGTTCGCCGTATCCGCATCCACGTTCTTCACAAGCTGTCCAAGCTGCCCCGTCATTTCTCCTACTGCCGCAGAATAATCCACGGAAGCGCTTTCCTTCTGCGCTGTATAACGCTGTCCGAGCATAACCATATACCCCGCTGTTCCCAGCATCAGGACAAATAATAAACATAAGAAAAACTTTTTCACTAATACTCCTCTACGCGCTCCATAACCCATGCATAGATGTCGTCAAAAATCTGCTGTTTTATGGGCTCATTCAAGATTTCGTGCCTGCAGCCTTCATACAGCTTCAGGGAGGTTCGCTTCATTCCGACCTTCTTAAAGTCCTCCTGAGCTTTACGTACCCCCTCACCATAATTTCCAACCGGATCATCCGTTCCTGCAATGAACAGAACCGGCAGCTCCTTTGGCATCTCCTTCAGGTTTTCTTCCTTATTCAGACGGTCCAACAGGGTAAACAAAGTCCGGAAGCCATTTAATGTAAAGGTGAAGCCACACATCGGTTCATCCAGATATTTCTGAACTTCCTTTTCATCCGTACAAAGCCAGTCAAAGGCTGTTGCTGCTTCCACAATTTTCTTATTATAATTACCAAATGCCAGCTTATCGATTCCCTTCGCCACATGACCGGCTCCCAGGAAAAGCCGCTGTACACGTTCGATCATCAGACAAAGCTTCACCAGAGCCTTCGGCTGGGAACCGGTACCACAGATAATCGCTCCCTGAATTCCTGTCCCGTAACGGAACAGATAGTTTCTGGTGATAAAGGAACCCATACTGTGTCCTAAGATCACATACGGGATTCCCGGATACTCCTCCTGATTCATCTTCTTCAGGCGGTGTACATCCCGCACGACAACCGTTGCCGGATCCTGTTCACAGAAGAACCCGTATTTTCCGTTTTCGCCGACACTTTTTCCATGTCCGAGATGATCCTCTCCGGTAACCATGATCCCCTTCTCCCCCAGATACATGGCCATCGGCTCGTAACGCTCCACGAATTCCGCCATCCCGTGAACAACCTGCAGGATACAACAGATTTTGCCCTCCGGAACCCAGCGTACTGCATGAATCCTGGATTTTCCATCCCTTGAATCAAATAAAAACTCTTCTTTTTTAACCATAAGCGCCCCCGCAACCTGATGTTTTAGCTGATTTCTGCTCCTGCCGGCATCTCCTTCTCCGGTGTCAGAAGTGCCAGATTCCCCTCTGCATCCTCTGCACAAAGCAGCATTCCTTCAGAAAGAACTCCTGCAAGCTTTGCAGGCTTTAAGTTCACCAGAACCATCACCTTCTTACCGACCATCTCCTCTGCACTGTAGTGCTGCTTAATGCCGGAAACAATCTGCTTTATCTGACTGCCAACCCTCACCTGTGAGCATAAAAGCTTCTTGGACTTCGGAACTTCCTCACACTTGATAATTTCTCCTATCTGGAACTGCATTTTAGCAAAATCATCAAAGGTAATTTCTTCCTTCGGTTCGATATCAATCACATTTTCTTCTACTGCTTCCCCATTTTCACCTGCGGCCTGTGCCTTGCGCTCTGCATACATGGCGTTGACCTTTTCCATCACTTCTTCGACCTTCAGTCGTGCAAAAAGGATTTCCGGTTCTGCAGTTACTTTATTTCCACTTTCATAAAGGCCGAACTTCTCACAGTCTTCAAAGCTTCTGACGGAAGTATTGAGCTGCTGTACGATCTTCTTTGCAGTAGCAGGCATGAACGGCTCAAGTAAGGAAGCGCCGGTTGCAATACTCTCTACCAGATTGTATAAAACAGTGGAAAGACGATCCATGTTGGCCTCATCCTTGGCAAGTACCCACGGCTCTGTTTCATCAATATACTTGTTGCAGCGTTTGAACAGTGCAAAAATCTCCGTGATGGCATCTGCCACACGCAGCTCGTCCATCTTCGCAGATACTCTCTTATAGGTACCTGTTACGACTGCCTTAAGGTCTTCATCCATCTCACCGGTAACCTTCTTGTCTGCTACTATACCGCCAAAATATTTATTGCTCATGGAAATTGTACGATTCACCAGATTACCGAGTGTATTGGCAAGCTCGGCATTGGTACGCTCCGTTACAAGCTCCCATGTAATGTTCCCATCGTTATCAAACGGCATCTCATGCAGTACATAGTAACGGACAGCATCGACACCAAAGAAGTCTACCAGGTCATCAGCATAAATCACATTTCCCTTGGACTTACTCATCTTATCGTTATTCATCAATAACCAGGGATGACCAAATACCTGCTTCGGCAGAGGCTCTCCCAGTGCCATCAGGAAGATCGGCCAGTAAATGGTATGGAAACGGATAATATCCTTACCTATCAGATGAAGGTCTGCGGGCCAGAGCTTCTTATACTGCTCAGAGCTGTTGCCCTCACAATCATAGCCGATACCGGCAATGTAGTTCGTTA
>ERZ859738.1417-NODE-1417-length-11097-cov-4.985419_pt1 | contig 11097 bp, 10 predicted proteins | sample MGYA00510122_ERZ859738 | MGnify/ENA primary metagenome ERZ859738 (study PRJEB30046, sample SAMN00715139) | human gut metagenome | study: EMG produced TPA metagenomics assembly of the A metagenome-wide association study of gut microbiota in type 2...
CCTGCCTAATCCGAGGACACGCTTCAAGGTACCCCTATCAGGAGTAGCGGAAGGCCGTCTCTTTTTCAGCGTCGCAGACTTTGCTGCCGCGCACGGCGGCAAATAAATTTGAATCGTTTTTTCTGACGACAAGCGCGTCAGAAAAAATACCTCTCAGGCCGCAAACGTGCGCGCCTATGGCGCGTGCGCTGCCGCGGACTGCAATCCCCTCTCAAAAAGCGGCCTTGCCGCTGTTTCGATTATTTTCTCAGTCCCGCGAAATGCTCCTTCGTCACCTTGATGACGACGGGGCTCAGCAGCAGCAGCGCGATGAGGTTCGGAATGGACATCAGGCCGTTGAGCGTATCGGAGATCGTCCATACAAGCGAGAGATCCGCGACCGCGCCGCCGATGACCACAAGGCAGAAGACGATCTGATAGGGGCGGATGATCTTGCTGCCAAAGAGGAACTCCGCGCAGCGCGTGCCATAGAGCGCCCAGCCGAGGATGGTGGACGTGGCAAACAGCAGCAGGCCGACCGCCAGAATGACCGAGCCCGCCTTCGCGCCGAAGACGCTCGAGAAGCCCGCGACCGTGGTCGAAACGCCCGCAGCCGCGTTGTTGCCGTAGTTACCGTCCGCCGCGCCGGAGCAGAGGACGACGAGAGCCGTCAGCGTGCAGATGACGATGGTATCCATAAAGACCTCAAAGATGCCGTAAAGGCCCTGCTTGACGGGGTTTCTTTCCGACGTGGCGGCGTGCGCGATCGGCGCGGAGCCGAGGCCCGCCTCGTTGGAGAAGACGCCGCGGCCGACGCCCTTGGTCATCGCAAGCTTGATGGACATGCCCGCCGCGCCGCCGGTGACGGCAGCGGGGTTAAAAGCGCCCTTAAAGATGGAGGCAAACACGCCGGGAACGGCGCTGACATTCGCAAACACGACGATAAGCGCGCAGACGATGTAAATGACGGCCATGCCGGGCACGAGCTTTTCCGTGACCTGACCGATGCGCTTGACGCCGCCGAGCAGCACCAGCGCCACGAAGATGGCGACGCAAATGCCGGTGATGAGGCAGATCATCGTCTCCCTGCTCGCCGCGTTTTCATTGAACGCGACGGCAACGGACTTGACGGAATCCGCGATGGAGTGCACCTGTGCGATGTTGCCGATACCGAACGCCGCGATGGCACCGAGCACGGCGAACACACCGCCGAGCCACTTCCACTTGGGGCCAAGGCCGTTTTTGATGTAGTACATGGGTCCGCCGCACCAGTCGCCCTTTTCGTTGCGCTCGCGGTATTTGACGGCGAGCGTGACCTCAGAGAACTTGGTCACCATGCCGAAAAGCGCCGACACCCACATCCAGAACACGGCGCCGGGGCCGCCTAAGATGATCGCGCCCGTGACGCCCGCGATGTTGCCCGTGCCGACGGTGGAGGCAAGGGCCGTGGACACGGCCTGCAGCGGCGTGATCTCGCCGTCGCCGGCCTCGCCCTTCTTAAAGATCTTTCCGATGGTGTTTTTCCACCAGTAGCCGATCTTGGTGAACTGGATAAAGCCCACAGCGATGCTCAGGTAGATGCCCGTGCCGACCAGCAGCGCCAGCATCACCGGTCCCCAGACGAAGCCGTTGACCGCAGTGTTGATCTTCATAAACTGTTCCATACACTTCCCCTTTCCAAAAATCACATTCCGTAAAACGTTTGATGAATTTCTTTCATATCTCAGAGAATACCAAATCGGCCGCCCGCTGTCAACGGGGCAAGTGTCGTTTTTTGTCGTGCGCGCATGGCAAATCATACATTCTGCATAAATTTTGATGCATTCTTTACCTGCATTTAGTGATTTGCACGGCAAAACGGTGGAAAATTTTTGCATTCTCCGCTTGACAACCGGTGTCCGCCATGCTATCCTAACTGTACTAACACACTTAATACAGCAGGAGGCGCCTATGTTCCACTTGATATTTCTGATCCCGGTTCTTGTTGTACTGCTGCTCGGCATTTTGCTGCTCGCCGTGCTGTGCAGCCGATGAATGCAGGAGGAATGCCATGATCACCTTAAATTACCGCGACGCGCGCCCGATCTACGAGCAGGTGTGCGACGGACTGCGGCGGCTGATCGTCTCGGGCGCGATCGCCGACGGGGATAAGCTCCCCTCGGTGCGCGCGCTGGCGACGCAGCTTGCCATCAACCCCAATACCATCCAGCGCGCCTACAACGAGCTGGAAACGAGCGGCTACTGCTGCTCCGTGCCCGGCAAGGGCTGCTTTGCCGTGCACACCTACCGCGCGCAGGACGACGCGCGCCGCTTATCGCTTGAGCATCAGCTCAAAGAGCTTTTGCAGGAGCTGCGCGCCATGGGCGTGAGCGAGGAAGACATTCAAGCATTGTGCAGGGAGGGAGAAGAGAAATGATCGAAGTACGAGGTCTTAAAAAGACCTTTGACGGCTTTGCCGCGCTCGACGGCGCGGATCTGAGCGTGCCGCGCGGCGCGGTCTACGGCCTTGTGGGGCCGAACGGCGCGGGCAAGACGACGCTGCTGCGCCACCTGACGGGCGTTTACCGTCAGGATGAGGGCAGCGTGACCTTTGACGGCCAGCCCGTCTGGGAAAACGCGGGCGTGAAGGCGCGCATCGCCTCCATCCCCGATGACTGGTTCTACTTTATGCAGGCGGGGCTGCGCGATATGATGCGCTTTTACCGCGGGTTCTACCCGAATTTCAATTTAGAGCGCTACGAAAAGCTCAAAGAGGTCTTTGCGCTGGACGAAACGCGGCCGCTGCGCCGCATGAGCAAGGGCCAGCAGAAACAGGCGGCCTTCTGGCTCGCCATGTGCACGATGCCGGACTACCTCATTCTCGACGAGCCGGTAGACGGCCTTGACCCCGTGATGCGCCGTCAGGTGTGGAGTCTCATTTTGCAGGACGTTGCCGAGCGCGGCACGACAGTGCTTGTCTCGTCGCACAACCTGCGCGAATTGGAGGACGTGTGCGACCACGTGGGCGTGATGAGCCGCGGCAAGCTCCTGCTTGAGCATTCGCTGAGCGAATTGCAGGACTATACCGTCAAGCTCCAGCTCGCCTTTGAGGGTGCGGAGCTGCCCGCCCTGCCGCAGGAGATCAAGGTGCTGCACCACGCGCAGACCGGGCGCGTCCACACGCTCATCTGCCGCGGCAGTGCAGAGGAACTGGAACAGCAGCTCGCCGCGCTGCACCCGATCTTTATCGACGCGGTGCCGCTGTCACTTGAAGAAATTTTCATCTATGAACTGGGAGGTGAGGACTATGCGATCCGCGACATCGTTCTTTGATAAGACTTTATTCCGCAGCCAGCTCAAGCACACCTGGCCGCTCTGGCTCGGCTACACCGCCTTGTGGCTCTTCCTCGTGCCGGTCATGCTCTTTTCAGCGCTTTCCGCCTATCAGGGCGGTTACAGCGCAGCGGATGCATCCTACCTGCTGCTCAATACCGGCGTGCGCGGCGGCATCTTTATTTCCTTCTTCTTCGGCCTTTTCTTTGCGATGCTTTCCTTCTCGCACCTGACGCAGAGCCGCGCGACGAACGGCTTCCATGCGCTCCCCGTGCGGCGCGAGACGATTTTTATGACCGCCTACCTCACGGGACTGTTCTGCCAGCTTTCCACCATTCTCGTCACGTTCCTGCTCGGCGCGGCGGTCTCCGCCCCGCTGCACTTAAGCTTCTGGAGCGTCACCGGCGCGGCCATGGGCAGCGCCATGCTCGAAGCCGTCTTTTTCTACTCCTTCGCCGCGCTGTGCATGATGATGACGGGGCAGATCCTCGCCGCGCCCGTCTTCTATTTCGTCGGCAATATTCTCGTTCCGGGAATGGAATATCTGCTGCGCAACTTTGCGGGCAATTTCCTCTACGGCTACAGTGGGTACACCGACGTTGCGCTCGGTTTCCTCTCCCCGCCCCTCTATATGTACCCCGAGGTGGACATCGCCTCGATCGAGACCTGCGAGAGCGACTCGTACTATGTGACTGCCTACGCGCTTGAGCACCGCTCTTTCATGATCCTCGCCGCCTACGCGCTCGCGGGACTTGTCATCGCCCTCATCGCGCTGCTCCTCTACCGCACGCGCAAGAGCGAGATGACCGGCTCGACGGTCGCCTTCCCGTGGGCGACGCCCATCTTCAAGTACGGCGTGGCGTTCTGCACCGCCGTTGCCCTCGGGCAGTTCCTCTACTATTTCCTCTTCGGCCAGTACCGCTCGGGCGGCAACGATTCCCTGCCCGGCACGATCCTCTGCATGGTGGCGGCGGGGCTTGTGGGCTACTTTGCCGCCGAGATGCTCATCAGAAAGAGCTTCCGCGTCTTCCGCGCGGGCGCAAAGGGCGCGGCCATCGTCGCGCTTGCTCTTGTGCTGCTCGGCGTTGCGATGAGCTTCGACCTCACGGGCTATGAAAAGCACGTGCCGGACGAGAGCGAGATCGAATCCGTTTACTACACCTTCTCCGGCATGACGAACGTCACGACCGACGATGCCGACACCATCCGCCGTCTCACCGCGGCACACCAGGCCATCGTCAAAAACCGGAACGAGCAGGCGCGCATCGCAGACGCATGGGACGCGGATACGCTCTCCCAGAGCGATCATGACGACATCGAACACTTCTCCCTGCGCCTGACCTACTACCTCAAGGACGGCTCGCAGCTCTCGCGCTCCTATTCGCTCTACCTGCGGAGAAGTGACCTCACCGTGCCCTCGTCCGCCACGGCGCGCGTGAACGCGCTCTATATGTGCAGAGAGTCCGTGCTCCGCCGTGTCCTCGGCTACGGCTGCGATCACCTCGGCGACACGCCGCGCTTCCTCGACAGCTACTGCTACTATTACGATGAGAACTCCAACACAAAGGACTATGCCCTCACCGCCGCGCAGGCTGAACAGGTCTACGCCGCGCTGATGCAGGACGTTCAGGATTCCGATAATGGCGGCAGCGACATCTTCGCCGTGCAGGAATACCAGTACGATCCCCCCTCCTTCTGGCTCGAGCTGTACTTTGAGTCCACCAATGAAAAAGGCCGCCCGGAGGTGTATACGCTCAGCCCCCATGTGAATGGCTCGACGCCCAACACCCTGCAAGTACTCAGTGAGCTGCTGCCCGAGCTGAAATCCAACACCGTAACGCCGCCCAGCGACGACGGCATTCACACCCTCCCCGCCACAGAGGACGTTTCCACCGAGGAAAGTGTGAACTGACATGGCAGAAAACGCAAAGCGGCGGCGCAGGCGCCGCCGCACCGGGAACAAGAAAGCTTTTCTCGTCCTGCTCGCGCTCGTTTTGCTCGTTCTCGGCGGCGTGAAGCTGCGCTATGCGCTCGCCCACCGAGGGCTCCCCGGTTCGAATGTCAGCGCGCCGGACTTTGTCACGGTCGACTATCTCCCCCTCAACGAATATTCCCGTCCCGGCACGCCGCTCAGGGAGATCTCCGGCGTGGTGGTGCACTATGTCGGCAATCCCGGCACGACCGCCGCGGCGAACCGCAGCTTTTTCGCCAATCTCGCGCTGACGCACGAGACCTATGCAAGCGCCCACTTTGTCGTCGGGCTGGATGGTGAGATCTTGCAGTGCGTGCCGCTGACGGAGATCGCCTACTGTTCCAATACCGCGAACGACTACACCGTGTCCATCGAGGTCTGCCACCCCGACGACACAGGCAAGTTTGATGACGCGACGATGGAGAGCCTTGAAGCGCTCGTCGCGTGGCTGTGTGAGACCTTTGACCTCGACCCCGACGCGGACGTCATTCGCCACTACGACGTGACGGGCAAGATCTGCCCCAAATACTATGTGGAAAACGAAGATGCGTGGCTCGCCTTCCGCGAGGACGTGAGCGCGCGCATCGAAGAGGACAAAACCGCGAACGGCGAAACCAACTGATAAATCAAATTGGGAGGGAGCTCATGCACGACTTTGTTTCCTATCTTTTTTATCTGCTGCAGCGCGGGATGCGCTTTGCCGTGCCCGCCGCGCTTATCTGCGGCCTTATTCTGGCCGTCTGCTATGCCGTCTGCCGCAGGCAGGGCCGCCACTTCCCGTGGGGAAAGGCGGTCTGCGCGGTGTTGCTCGTCGGCTGGGCGGCGGTCACGGTCTTCGTCACGCTGCTGCGCAGCGAGCCGAATGAATTTGCCGTGCGGCAGTGGAATTTGCAGCTTTTCCGCGCCTGGCGCGAGGCGTATCAGCGCTTCACACTGCAAATCTGGCTCAACGTGCTGCTCAACATCGCGCTCTTCGTCCCGCTCGGCGTGCTGCTGCCGCTCTTGTGGAAACCGTTTCGCAAGTGGTATGCCGCGCTGGGCGCGGGCTTCGGTGTTTCGCTCCTGATCGAGCTGACGCAGCTTTTGACGGCGCGCGGCATGTGCGATGTGGACGACCTCTTCACCAATACGCTCGGCGCGATGCTCGGCTGGTGTGCAGCAATGCTCGTGCTCGCGCTGCATCAAAAGAGCAGGACGTGGCCGCGCTACTGCGCGCTGCCCGCCGCGTTCGCACTCGCACTATCCGCCATTTTCATTTCCTACGCCGCGCAGCCCTACGGCAACCTGCGCGACGCCTCCGTCACGACGGCGGACCTGAGCGGCGTCCGCTGGTCGGTCGACTTTGCGCTCGACGAAGACAGCAAAACCTCCTGGGTCTATCAGGCACAGGCGCTCGACAACGCGGGCGCCGACCGCTTCGCCGCGGAATTTGCCGCCGCGCACGGCGTCGAATTTCCGGATGCGTACTACTACGATGACCTTGTGATCTACGCCAACCACTCTTCCGGCGACTTCCTCGACGTCACCCTGCACGACGGCACGTGGGAATACAGCTTTGGGCGCGATCACACGCCCGTTTTCGATGCGCCCGCGTCTGGTGTCACAGAGGACATGCTGCGCGAAGAGCTCGACAAGTTTGGCTTTTCCATCCCCGCCGGCGCCGCGTTCACGCTCTCGCCGTATGGCGAGACCTCTTACCGCGCGGTGTTCTCCGCCGATCTTCTCCCTGCGGAGGGAGGCTTCCTCCACGGCACGCTCACTTGTGATCTGAGAACACAAGGCGACGGTCAATCGACGCTCTCGCAGCTCGAAAACCGCATCACCACGCTCGCGCCCGTGCGCGAAGAGTCTATTCTCTCCCCCGCGCAGGCGCTCGCCGCGCTGCAATCGGGCAAGAGCTTCGAGGGTGCGTGGTTCGCGCAAAGCGTCCAGCAAATTGAGGTGCGCTCCTGCACGCTCGACTACCTCTCCGATTCCAAGGGCTTCTATCAACCGGTCTACCGCTTCGAGCTGTCGCTCGCCGGTCAGGCGGGCGGCATCACCGACGCGGTCGACTATGTCCCCGCGCTCTTCTGAGCGCCGGAGTGCAAGGAGGCTTACGATGAAACGCATACTTGCTTCGCTGCTCAGCTTCGCACTGTGTCTCGCGCTGCTTTTCTTCGTCCGAAATAAGTCTGACGAGCCGATCCTGCACGTCGCGCTGAAATCAGCCGGCGAGCAGGACGCCGCTTACGTCTGCGAAACGGTCTATGCAAGCGGCAAAAGCCGCCGCTGCAATGCTTTCACACCCGACACCTGCGTCTTTTACACCGCCGACTACGCAGACTTTGACACCTCCGCGCTTCGCTCGCACAGGGTCAACACACTTGTCGCCACCACGCTCTATGATTCTGTCGGCAATGTCGTTGAACCCGACGAGACGATGATCACCATGATGCACGCCGCCGCAGACCAGATCGACCATGCGATCTTCGATTTTCAGATCATCGTCGTGAACGGCCAGCGCTATTTTGCCTTTGTTAAGCTCAACGTCAACTGGTGGGATCCGTGCACGCTGTACGAGTACGAGGGCGGAGAGCTCCGCGAGCTCGCGCAGTGGGACAACATGCGCCTGCTGTCGGTCGGCCTCATCTGAAACCCATACGAAAAAACGTCTGTCTCGGCCGAGACAGACGTTTTTTGTTTTAGTTTTTCGCTTCCATGCTGTAGGGATCTCTGCCAGCGGCAAATTCGGCGATCATCTCCGAGGTGAGGGCGATGCCGTTGCCCGTATAGTTCTTCCGTAGCTCCTCGCGGCTGACCCATGCGCCGTCCGCCAGCTCAAAGTTGTCGAGATGGATCGTATCGTCGTCGCCGTCGAGTCTGCACCAGTAGCCCATCATGATGTTGCCGCTGATGCCCCAGGGCTGACAGCGGTAGTAGCGCAGGTCCTTGACCTTGAGCCCGACCTCCTCCATCACCTCGCGGTGTACGGTCTGCTCAAAGCTCTCGGCAAACTCGGTGAAGCCCGCGACAAGCGCCGTGCGCTGCGCGCCGGGACGGTTGGCGTACTTGGTCAAAAGCAGGTAGTCCCCGTGCGTCACGGCCACGATGACCGACGGGTTGATGCGCGGGAAGATCATGTTGCCGCACTTGGGACAGCGCATCATGCGCTCATTCCCATCGTGGACGAGCTTTTCCCCGCAGCGGCCGCAGTAGCGCGCGTCGCGGTACCACGAGCACAGGTGCCACGCGCTGACCGCCGCATAGGCGAGCTCCTTGGGCTTTTCCGTGCGGAAAAGGCCGATGTTGCGGTAGGAGTAGCCGTCGAGCACACGCTCGTTTTCGTCAAAGAGCAGGTAGTATTCCCGCCCGTCGAGCTCAAAAAGATAGGTGAACGCCTCGTCGGGCTCGGTAAACTGCGCGCGCGACGGGAACTTGAGACCGTTGTCGTCGATGCGGCACAAAAGGTCCTGCCCGCGGAACTGCACCACGGCGCTGCTCTTTTTCGGCACGGCGTTTTTCTTCCACTCGTTAAAAAGGTGTTTCGGCTCGATATCCTGGATCATGTCGGCTTTCCTCCCGCGTGTTTGTTCTTTCGCAGGACTATTCTACAACGGATCAAAGGGATTTGCAAGCGGGGCTTATTCCTCGATCATGCGCCTGCGCTTCAGCTCTTTAATCTTTTTCCCCTCGCGCCGCACGGAAATCATACCGGCAATACCGCCCGCCAGCAGTCCCGCCACAATCAGGACAGTCAGCACCATATACACAGGTGAATCAAGCTGTGTGTCCAGCCAGCTTGAAAAGCCGTACTGCGAGATCGCCTTGTAAGCATGTCTCCCACTTAACAGCACCAGCACCAGCGCGCCGAGCATCCCGCTGCGGTAATGCGAGCGCCGCTTTTCCAGCGCCGCGATCTTGGAGTCCAAGTCAGAGTACAGCTCAAACGCGCCGTCCGCCGTCTTTTTGCGCAGGATCAGCACCTCGCCGTACTCGCCCACCAGCGCCGCGCCCGTCTCGCCGAGCGTGCGCAGATAGTCGTCCTTCTCGCCGTCGCGCGATTCGTAAAAGTATTGTACGCGGTAGGTGTATTCGTCCTGCTCCCCGCGCACAAAGCGCAGCTCATCGCGCACGATCTCACAGCACTGCCAGCCCTCGTGGGACATCTCGTTGAGATAGCGCTCCATCTCCTCCACCCGCTCGGGGCCAAACGGCGCTCTGCTCCACTTCTTCGTCATCGTCTCTGCCATTTCTGCTCTCCTTTCACTCGCAGATGCACTGCTCGTCTTTGATCTTCTTCCACTTTTTGTGCGTGCGCACGGCTGCGCTCGCGCCCCATACGGCGAGGGCGAGCCACGAAAGGCCGAGCACTGCCTCCAGCGCAATCCGCGGCATCCAGGCCGCCACAACGCTCGGCCCGCCCGCGGCGATCAGCTCGGCATAGAGCTCTTCATAAATTTGCGCCGCGTACAGATACTCCCACGCAGTATAAAATTGCATCGCCGCGCCGAGCGCGCACAGCGCCGCCGCAAAAATCTGCGCGCTGCGCACGCACCTTGCCTCCTGCGCCTGCGACGCAAGGTCGGAAAACATCTCCTCCGGCCTGCCGTCATCCACCCAGCGGAAGTACGCGCGGTGCAGAAAGCAGCCAAGATAGGTGACGCCCAGCTCCTCCACGCCCGCAATATAGGCCCTGCCCTGCTCCGTCCACGGGAAGTCCTTCATCACCTGCACATAGTAGCGGTAATCCGTGCCGTCGCCGCGCGTAAAGTGGAAAAACAGCCCGCCAACGTGCGCCAGTTCCCACCCGCGCCTGCGGTGCCATGCGAGCCAGCGCTGAAAATGCGCGTTGTCAAACAGCAGATACCAGATCCACCAGAGGCAGAATTTTTGTTTCAGCATTGTGCGACCCTCCTCTCAGTTCCATTCGTTTGTCAGCGCGTCGCCGTTCTGCGTCAGCTCGTGCAGTCTGCGCAGCTCTGCGCGCACGGCCTCGCGGCCCTCGGGCGTGATCTGATACTCCTTTTTGCGTCCCTCGCTCTCGTCGCCGAGCGAGACGATCCAGCTTGACCGTTCCAAGGTGCTGGCATTTGTGACGAGAGAGGGATCGACCAATTCCCACACCGCAATCCTTGCCCGCACAATGAACATTCCGGCACTGGTATGTACGCCGGTGCCGGACGGCATGGATGGCAAAATGGCGATTGTGGACGGCATGGCGGGCAAAATCATTATTGAGCCGGATGAGAGTGTTCTGGCGGAGTATCAGAAGAAGAAGGAAGACGAGAGCAAACGCAAAGAACTGTTATCGGCGTTGAAGGGTAAGCCGACCGCAACAAAATCCGGCAAATCCATTAAGCTGTACGCGAATATCGGCGGCATCGGCGATGTCGGCGCGGCGTTAATGAATGATGCGGAGGGAATCGGACTGTTCCGCAGTGAGTTCTTATACCTGCAGAATGACCATTATCCGACGGAGGAGGAACAGTTTTCCGCATACAAGAGTGTAGCGGAGATGATGGGCGGCAGAAAAGTTATCATCCGTACATTGGACATCGGTGCAGATAAGAAGATTGACTACTTTAATCTGGACAAAGAGGATAACCCGGCGCTCGGCTACCGTGCGGTGCGCATCTGCCTGGACCGCCCGGAGATTTTTAAGACACAGCTTCGCGCGCTGTACCGTGCGAGTGCGTTCGGTAACATTGCCATTATGGTGCCGATGATTATTTCCGTCTGGGAGGTACAGAAGGTCAAGGAGATCATGGCGGAGATCCGTGCAGAACTTGATGCACAGAAGATTCCGTTGGATGATAAGTCCGTCATGTCCTTATTTAAGAATACCAGTGCAC
>ERZ859738.1420-NODE-1420-length-11095-cov-2.429348_pt1 | contig 11095 bp, 10 predicted proteins | sample MGYA00510122_ERZ859738 | MGnify/ENA primary metagenome ERZ859738 (study PRJEB30046, sample SAMN00715139) | human gut metagenome | study: EMG produced TPA metagenomics assembly of the A metagenome-wide association study of gut microbiota in type 2...
GCATCTCCCCTCCGGGAGTATCCTGCATGCAGGGATGTCCCTGAAGCCGAGAGCCTAATTTACGCAGAGTTGTCAGTTCTTCTACCGGGAAATAGCCTCTGTTTGCAAGTGCAGAGTATAAACCGGGTGCCGTATGGCCTTTTGATAAAACGAAACGATCTCTGTTTTCCATCTTCGGATTCTTCGGATCAATGTTCATTTCTTCAAAATATAAATAAGTAAAAATGTCAGCCGCGGATAAAGAACCGCCCGGATGACCGGCCTTAGCGCTGTGTACTGACGTTACAATGCCTTTACGCACATTGTTCGCAATTTTCTTAAGCTCTAAATTGTTCATGTTGTCCTCTCCTATTTTCTTTTATTGGTAACTGCTCCGGAATCCAGTCTGTATAAGTATAAATGGTATAGTTTTTCAATAACTGATATACCCATCCACATAACTCCGAACAGTTACATCGTATCACAAATCAAAAATAGCGTCTATACAACAAAGATGCTAAATAGTTTTCAGATATTGCTAATTTTTCGGGTACTTTTTCTTTTTTCCCGCACATATACTGTAAAGAGCATCTGTTGGAGCAAATTTTGCATGAAGCTGAAGTTCTCCCGTAAGTTACGGATTCTTATCTTATCTCTGATTGCCACCCTCGCCGCTATTTTCTGCCTTTACCTGTATGAAACAAAGGATACAAGGCAGTTTGAGCAGCTTTCCCAGGATCTTCTCTATACAGAATTGAGCGGTAACACCATAAGTCTGCACTACACCCTCGCCTATCCGGAAAACTATGGATTATCGGCTGATCCGATCCTGCCATCCTCCTTTACGGATGTTGATACCAGAGCCCAGGTCACGGAGTGGCAGCGCCGTCTTTCCTGTATCGATCCCCAAAAGTTAGACCCACAGGACCGGTATGCCTATCTGTTATTCGACCGGTTTCTTGCACTTACCTTAGAAGGCGCGGACTTTACTTATTACACCGATCCGCTGTCTCCCTCTTCCGGCATGGTTTCCGGACTTCCGGTGCTGCTCGCCGACTATACTTTCCGCACCAAGAAGGATGTAGAGGATTATCTTGGCATTCTCGAACAGACTGGAGCTTATTTTGATGCACTCATCCGTTATGAACAGGAAAAATCCTCCGCCGGACTCTTCATGTCGGACACCTCTGCGGACAATGTCATCGAACAGTGTGATTCCATTATGGATCCTGTTCTTCTTTCCGATGGCAGTCACTTTCTGCAGCAGACGTTTACCGAGCGCCTCGACGGTCTTGCATCTGACGAAATCATCACCGGGGAAGAAAAGCAGCAGTACATCGACAAAAACAACCTGCTGCTTACTACGGTAATGGCTCCTGCCTATGAAAGGGTTGGCGATGCCTTTCTTGTTTTAAAGGGAACCGGAACAAACCCCTATGGTCTTTGCTATTATCCGGAGGGAAAAGAATACTACACGTATCTGCTCGCCCAGACAACCGGGAGCAGTCGGAGCATTCCGGAAATCCGAAGGCTCCTTGAAAAGGATTATCAGAAAAACTTCCATGCACTGCGCGATCTCGTAAAGGACCATCCCGGACTGCTTAAGCTGTCACCGGAGGATTTTTCCTTAAGCCTGAATATGCAAAACAGCTACTCCGATCATCCGGAGGAACCGGGGGATACCGATCTCCCAACAAAGCCTGCAGCAACATCAGATATCTTATGCCGGCTGTCAGAAGCAATTCTCGATGATCTTCAAAAACAGATGAAACCGGATTTCCCGAAGCTTACCTGTATTCCCGAAGCCAAAGCAGGACAGGAACATGACGGCGAAAGTAATTCTGTCTCCTGTCAGATAAAAAAGGTCTCCTCATCCATGGAGGCCTACAGCAGTCCGGCGTATTACCTCACTCCTCCCATCGATGACCTGTGGCACAACACCATATATCTGAATGAGCCGAACATTACCGATGATCTCACCCTGTATACCACCCTCGCCCATGAAGGGTATCCCGGCCATCTATACCAGACCGTTTACAGCCAGAGCTTCTTAAATCAGCAAAACGCTTCCTGTATCCGCTCCATGCTGCATTATGGCGGATTTGTGGAAGGCTGGGCGGTTTATGTGGAAAACTTATCCTATGGCTATGCCGCACAGTTGACAAAGAACGAAGAAGCTGCGGCTTACATTGAGGCCTGCCGGCTGAACCGCAACCTGCATCTGTGCCTGTATTCCTACATGGATATTGCCATTCATTATGATGGAGCCACCCCGGAACAGATCGGACGGTTTCTTGAAAATCTGGGGCTTGGCCAACATACAAATGTAGAGACAATCTATGAATATCTCGTAGAGGAACCCTGCAATTATCTGAAGTATTATCTCGGATATCTGGAATTTCTCTCCCTGAAACAACAGGCAGAGGAACTGTGGGGAACAGATTATAGCGATTACCGGTTTCATAAGTTTGTACTGGAAACGGGACCGTCGGATTTCCGCTCGCTGGATGAACTGATAACACTTCATTCTTATCATAGTCAAAACTTTGGAAATCAGAGTTGACGATTTTGCAATCAAATGTTATGATGTGAATGTAAAAAGGTGCTACCGTAAAGCAACGGTTCGCCTAGTTTATAGGTTATTAATCAAAAAAGCAACCTACATTTCGGCATGGCAGTTGCTTTTTTGATGTCTGGATCTTCTGTCAGTCTCGTTTTGCAGGATACTGATCACGGTAACAACGATGCTGATGATTGTTACTACAATACCCACGAGCCCGACAGTAAAATCTATTGTTGTTGCATCTCTTCCAGCTCGGTTTCTGTCTCAAGCATCCGTTCAAGAAGGCTTTCCTGATTCTGCTCTTCCTTCTGCCTCTGCTCTTCAAGCTCCATAAGCTTCGTGTAGTCGGAAGCCAGTGCCGGATCCATGATCTGCATCTGCAGGTCCGCAAGTCTTTGTTCGCTTTCTTCCAGCTGCTTTTCGTACTTTGCCATCTGCTGCTTTAAGCGGGACAGAATTTTCCCTGGATTGTAATACGTCTTCTTATCGAAAACATCACTTAAGGTCGGTGTTTTATTTCCGGAACCCTCAGGTTTCTTTTCCTTCCTCTCTTCCTCCTGCCGTGCCTGCAGAAGCTGTTGCTGCTTCAGTTCTTCCTTCTGCAGGCGTTCCAGATATTCCTCATAACCGCAATCATAAAAAACTGTTTTATCCTGCTTGAAATCAAGCATTCCGGTTGCGATTTCCTTGATAAAGTAACGGTCATGGGAAACGTAGAGGACAGTTCCTGTGTAGCTGTTCAGTGCTTCCTCCAGAATATAATTCTTCAGCATATTTTCCAGCGCTTCTTTGCCAACAAGATCCATATGGTTCGTCGGCTCATCCAGAATCAGAAGATTCGGGCGCATCTTAAACATCTTGCACAAGGCAAGACGTACCTTTTCTCCTCCGGAAAGCTGTCCCAGAGTCTTAAATACTTCTTCTCCGGTAAAAAGGAAGCTTCCTAATGCATTACGCACCTCTACTTCCTTCAAAGTCGGATACATGTCCCAGAAATCATTGAGTACGGTCTTATCCGGATACATACTTTCTGCAACTGCTGCCTGCTGGTCAAAATAACCGACCTCCACACCGGTTCCGACGGTATAACTTCCCCCAAGCGGAGGAATCTGTCCCATCAAAGTCTTTAACAGGGTAGATTTTCCCTTTCCGTTTTCTCCGATAATCGCAACACGCTCTCCCTTTTTCAGGGTAAAGGATACCTTACTCAACACATGATCGTATCCGATTTCCAGTGCTTTCAGCGTCAGTACATCGGTATAGCTGGTTGTCCTCGGAAGGAACTGACCGCGGAATGCCTTGGTGTCAAATCTGCGGGGCTTCTCGATCAGAACCATATGCTCCAGCTGCTTTTCTTTGGAATGCACCGAAGCGACCTTGGTCGGGGTATTCTTCCACTTCTCAATCCACTCCGTGAGACGCTTGATCTCTTTCTGCTGCTCTTCATAATCCTTTTCCTGTTTCAGAGCAGCCTCCTCCTTCAATTTCATGAAGGTGGTATAATTTCCCGGATACCGTTTGATCCGATGATATTCAATTTCATAAGTCACATCAATGATGCGGTCTAAGAACATCCGGTCATGGGAAACGATTACAACCGCCTTGTTATAGTTCTTTAAATATCCTTCGAGCCATTCAATCGTTGGCAGATCCAGGTGGTTCGTGGGCTCATCCAGAAGCATAATATCCGGACGGCTCAGGAGAAGCTTAATAAAAGCAACCTTCGTCTGCTGTCCTCCGGAAAATGTTCCGATCGGTCTGGTAATATCCTTCAGGTCAAAACCGAACTTCTGGAACATCGTCTCCATGTCCCGGCGATAGGTATATCCCCCCATGGCCTCCATTTGATCCTGTAGAGAGGAATACTCATACATCCATTTCTGGTCATGATCGGTCTCCATGATGTCCGTAAGTTCTTTCATCCTGCGTTCACAGGCAAATACCGGTTCAAACACCTTCAGAATTTCATTTTCTACAGAAATTTCCTGATCTTCAAAGCTGATCTGCCGCAGATAGCCAATCTTCTGACTTCCGGCCATACTGATACCACAGGTTTCATCACTGTCAATGTTAGCCATGGTAATATCCCCGGCAATCAGTTTTAGTAAGGTAGTCTTTCCACAACCGTTACGTCCTACAATGGCAATTTTCTCATGATCATGTATGTCAAAATTTACATCTTCTATAATGGTTTCTGCACCGTATTGTACCAGTGCATGTCTAATCTGATATCTCATTTTATCTCCGTTAATTTTCTTGTGTTTCGTAACTGTTCCGCACCTTTACAGTTACTGTATTTCGTGTTCTCCGCCGGGCAGTTATCCGACGCATATTCGTTAAAAGTGTAAGAAAAACAAATGCCTGCTCCGCAGTCGCTTGTTTTTCTGCTGCACTTTTACATCATATCAATTTATCTTTGGCTTTGCAATACAGGATTGAGACGAGCAGCCCTGCCGCTGTAGCGATCATGGCAGGCGCAATAATGATTGCCGGATTCACACTTCCGTATTGGGTCCGGTATGCAATCATGTTGACCGGAATAAGCTGTAAAGAAGAAATATTGAGAATCAGAAACGTGCACATTTCATTGCTGGCATAATGGCGTTTCTCTTCGGGAACACCACGCTCCTCCTGCAATTTTGCCAGCTCTTCCATGGCTTTGAGACCGGCCGGAGTACAGGCCCATCCCAATCCCAACACATTTGCAATTATATTCGTTGAAATATAATCCCTGGATTTGTGCCCTTGTGGAATCCGTGAAAACATAAATGAAATAAATGGTGACAGCATTTTGGTGAGCTTTGCAATCAATCCGGATTCCTCTGCCACCTGCATGAGTCCCACCCAGAATGCCATAACTCCTGTCATGGTAAAGCATAATGTAACCGCATCCTGTGCACTTTGTAATGCAGCCTCGGTAACCTCTTTCATATGGCCCGTGATTGCACCATAGATAATCCCTATCACAATCATTACTGCCCAGATGTAATTCAGCATATCGTTAACCCCTTGGGGAATATTTCTTTATTATATGATATGGAATTCAACCTTCATTAAGAACACTAGGCAATTAGTTATAATAACCAATAAATTTGTAATGTACTCTTAATAAATTAGTAGTTATAAACAAAAACTATTTGCAAAATAAAACAAATATATTATAATAGTGACAGGGTGTTACCAAAACGGGTAGCGGTTCGCCTTTCGCCAGAATGAGTACATTCTGAGAACTTCCAGTATTAACGGAGGTGGTACAGATGGAAAATACAATGAAAGGTACATAGTATATTTGACAATAGAGCTTACTGTCGGAATCGCAGGTATTGTAGTAACAATCATCAGCATCATTGTTACCGTGATCAGTATCCTGCAAAATGAGACCGACAGAAGATCCAGACATCAAAAAAGCAACCGCCCAAGCCAAGAGTAGGTTGCTTTTTAACAAGTAACTAAAAATCGAGGCGAACCGTTGCTTTACGGTAGCACCTTCTTATGAACCTATCATAGCATTCTGTTTTTCATTCGTCAATCATCTTTTGTATATAGATTTTTACCGTATTATAGTTTAAAATATAACTATTCGGAATACTATTCACAATACATTGTTTAAAAAGGGGAATACAATGAAAACTCTGATCTGGAAAATTGTACTGGCTGCATCGCTGCTTCTGATGGTGATTGCCGCAACAAACATTGTTCTCTTAATCAGGGAATATCAGAAGGGAATCAATACCTATGCAAATCTGGAGAAATACGCAACGGTAACACAGGATTCTGTCAAAGCAGCACAGGAGATCAAGGATACTGCCGACAGTGGGAATACCGAAGAGGCTGTGGAAGAAGTCATCGAAGGACCGCAGATTGCCGTTGATCTTGATATTGATTACGATGCTCTGACGAAGATCAATGGGGACTTTGTCGGATGGATTTACTACGCACCGTTAGAACTGAGTTATCCGATTGTCCGTGGCATTGACAACGATTATTACACACATTACACCTTTGAAAATGTCAGGAACAGCTCCGGGGCCATCTTTATGGACTTTCTGAATAAGCCCGACTTTTCCCACTTCAACACAATTATTTACGGTCATAACATGAGAAATGGAACGATGTTCGGTTCCCTGAAAAAGCTCCTGAACGATCCTTCCATTATCGAAGAAGATCCTTATATTTATATTTTTACCAAAGAGAAGGTTATGATGTATGAGATCTGTGCTGCCTATATCACGAATGACTCTTCCCATACCTATGATCTGACCCAGACTGCAGAAGAACAGGCCGACTATGTGGAATACATCCGCAATGCCGCAGCCTACTACTGGAATGATCCCATGTTAGAAGAGTCCCTGAACGAAGACACGAGACTCATTACTTTATCTACCTGTCACGGTCTTCACAGCAACAACCGAACCGTCATTCACGGCGTATTAGTTGCCAGTAAAGACCGGTAGGGACTGATCCAGCTCCGGTGTCTGCGTGGTAACGACCTGCCACCGTGTAATTGTATAAGTCCTCTCTCCGGACGCTGTTTCCAAAAAGGATGCACTCACCGATAAGATCTGATTTTCATTCATCACATAATCACAGGAAAAAGAGTCTTCCAAAGGCTCTTTTTTTGATGCCTCCAAAAGGTCCTCCTGTGCTTCATTACATGCCTGATAATATGCACTTGTGCGCTCTGCCAGCTTACGGCTTAATGTGAGATCCGCATTCGCACTTACAATCGACAGCCCTGCAAAGCAGACCAGACACAGGATCACCATGATTACCACAATAGACGGTGCTCCGATGCTCAGTCCAAAATCCCTATTCCGTTTCATCTGCCAATTCCTCCCGCGGAAACAAAGTGAGCTGCAATTCATAAACAGAATCAAATTCTGTCCCCTGTTCCTGATATGCCGTAACCTGCCGTAGCATTCCAACACGAATCTCGCACGTGGTCAGTTCTTCTGATGCATTGATTTTTACAAATGCACATAATTCCTCTTCGGCATTGTTGATGGTGAATATCGTCTGTTCATCCGTCTGATTCATTCTGGCATCCGGGAACAGTGCCTCCAGTTCTCCGGCATTCCCATTACATCCGTAAAAAGCTTCCGCAATACTTTCTGCCATGGAAACCGCATGATTTAGGTTCACGCTCTGGTCACTCAGCCGGTGGGCAGTTACGAATAGCTTCACACAGACTGCTGCCGCAATTGAAAAGAACAGGATGGAAAGAATCAGTTCCATCAAAAATATTCCGGATTTAGAAGAATTTTTCGTCTGCATCTTCGAATCCTCCTGATCGAATACAAATATAAAAGCTTATGGTGTTTTCCTCCGGGGTTTTCATCGTACATTGAACCAGATGATCATTCACTGCTGTAATTTCAAACCGCTCCATAGCCAGAATATCCTGTCCTGCGGAAGCAGAAAGCGATATATCACTGCGTTCCATCAGCTCCTTAAGCATTCCTTGATATTCATAAATATAAGTATGATACTCTATCCCATTCACTTCTGAAGAAAGAATGACCACCGGATTTCCTTCGAACGTACCGATTGATACTGCTCCCTCCGCATCGGCCTGACGGATCTTTTCCACCACATAAGACAGTGAGGTTCTCGTATTAAAATTTTCATCCATATGTGCCACCGTCTTGCGGTAAATATTTGCTCCAATCGAAATCAAAAAAAACGAAGAGAGTGCAAATATACAGAACAAGCCAATGACAAATAGAACATCTACAATGTGTTTATCCTGCTTCTGATTCATAGATCTCTTCCATTCATAACGTTTATCTACTGCTTATATTTCTCTATTACTGCTCTGTTTTCATAAATAACAGTTTGGTTTTATTCAAGTTTTACTCATGTGGTTACTTCAAAATAATGGTAACCTCCGGCCGCATATTAGACCCCACCGGCTGATAGTCCACAAAAAACAAGTCTTTATCATAGGTCAGCCCATAATGCTCTTCCATATAGGAAAGGCTCGGTGGATAAAACCCCTCCACGGCATAGCAATGGATAATATCCCGGTCAATTGCATTCTGCAGACTATCCTGCTGCCTGTCCAAGGTAGACTGATCCACGGAATGGATCATAACCCAGAACAGCACCAGAATTACCGGACAGACCAGATACAACATCCGGACCGGAAAACGACGATATTCATAACGGTTAAATTTTGTAGTAAATCGGTGCATATTACTCTCCCGAAAATTTCAGACTGCATATATTTCAGATAGACATCAATTCTCAGAACATCTTTGTTCTTATTCTTCATCTACACACAGCTAAAGCCAGGCAGAATCACATCATCCAATGCTCGCCATGATTCCCATAAGCGGAAGCAATACCGAAAGCAGGATAACGCCTACAATCAGTGACAGAATAATGACCAGGGTAGGTTCAATAATGGATACAATCCTTGACAACTGCCGGTCAGTTTCTTCTTCATAATGCGATGCGATCTGCAGCATCACCACATCCATGGATCCGGAACGAAAGCCCACAGAAACCATACGGGAATACAGATTTGAAAAAATCTCCGCACTGGCAAGCGCCTCCGGCAGATCCGCCTGTCCCTGCATCTGTGCCTTACAACGTTCGATCTTCTTCGCCATCTCCTCATTTTCTACGATTTCCTTAATCATATCAAGGCTATGATAGGTATCCATACCGCTCTGATAGGAAAGATACATACCTCTTGCAAAACGTCCGGCAGCGATCTTGTCATAAAAACTCTTCGTAAATGGAAATACCGTGAGAAAATGTCTGATCTTTGCTTTGCCTGAGGGAATCCTGTAAGCAATGAAAAGAGCAGCTACCAGAAACAGCAGCACAATGGAAATACCAATTGCATAACGGCTGAGAACCGTTCCTGCATTCATCAGAGACTGCGCAAAGGGTGTCATTTCCGTTCCAAGCTGTACAAACACCTGCTTAAAAATCGGAAGCACCTTTACAATTAATATAATGATGACAAAAAACATCATAGCAATCATAATCAGCGGATACGTCACCGCAGAACGGATACTGTCCGTAATGGTCTCTTCCCGTTCATAATACTCCGCAAGAGACATCAGAACCACATCAAGATTTCCTGACTCTTCTCCAAGCGCAGTCAGCTTCACTACATATTGCGGAAACACACCGGTTTCTTCCAATGCCGTATAAAAATGGTTTCCCTTATTACAGATCATCCGGATCTGCTGCAGCAGCTCCTTTCCTTCCTTACTGATCGTATCATTAATCAGAATCTCCATTCCTTCTGCCGGTGTGATTCCGGCCTTAAGGATCCACGCTGTCTGCTTGCAAAAGGATGCAATTTCTGAATTACTGAGCATTTTCTGCTTCTTCATTTCGTGCTTCTCCCTCATTGAAAAATAAAATTCTTATGATCCACTCAAAAATGATCCAGTAGATCATTTTCTCATATGCATGCAACTCAGAACGTTATCTGCAATAATTTCCCTAATAATTGTACTTCGTCACATAATTACTTCCATCACCAATAAAGCTCTTTAGCTGCTTCGAACCGGCATTTGCGGCAAAGGTCGGATCCATTAATGACCAGTTTACACCATCAAACTGAATAATTCCATTGATCCACCCGATATCATTCACATAGGTACTGATCCATGCATGATAGGCCTCTCCTGCATATCCGACCTCTAACTTGGTTGGAATCTGCTGGGAACGGAGCATACTGGCCATGACAGCTGCATAATCAAGACAGATCCCTGTTTTAATCTCAAAAATTTCATCCACATCCGGGATATATCCGCTCTGAACGTTTTCTGCCTTATCATAGTCATACGTGAAATTCTCAACAATATAATTATAAACATAATTAATGGCTTCCAGATCATCATGTGCCGGAGCCACAAGAATTTTTGCTTCTTCCACTACCCTCGAAGAACTGTTAAAGTTCACATACTGATTCGGATAGAGAAACGCTCCCATCGCATTAGTAATTTCTATCTCAATGTCCTGTGCAAATACCGTTGCATACTGACTGTCCGCTACATTTTCATACACTCCGATACTATAAGTACCATCTCCGACCGATAACGGGAAAGCTTCATAATCATTTCCATACAAATCATAGGTATACGTCATATAATCGGGACCTGTAAGCTGCATTTTGACCTTTTCGTTCGTCCCATGATATGCAATCATCACATACCCTTCACCTGTATTCGAGGCATCCACCGATACCAGCTCATTCCCATAAACTACTGTTCCTGATGCCTCCGGCACCAGACATACCGGTGTATTGTCACGAATGGTTGTACTGGCAGATACATAAGCTTCATGCTTTCTCTCACAGCCGGATAAAACACTTATAAAAAATACTGTCAACATCAGATATGCAATTTTCTTCTGTATTTTTCCTTCCATGAATCCGTGTAAAGCTCCCTGTATGCTCTTATAATTCTTTAATATTTATCTTTTTTCATTGTAAGACCAACTATCTTGATTATAATAAAAAACAATTCCATCGGCAACACAAAAGACCGCCGCCGGCCTCCCCGGCCCCGTCTCATGTCGCTTCCGCGA
>ERZ859738.1429-NODE-1429-length-11029-cov-4.946145_pt1 | contig 11029 bp, 10 predicted proteins | sample MGYA00510122_ERZ859738 | MGnify/ENA primary metagenome ERZ859738 (study PRJEB30046, sample SAMN00715139) | human gut metagenome | study: EMG produced TPA metagenomics assembly of the A metagenome-wide association study of gut microbiota in type 2...
GGGGTAGTGCACTCCCGGCCCGCGGCGCGGGGGCCGGGGCGCGGGGCGCTTCGCCTTATTTGCCGGAATCAAAGTCCGACTCGGTCCTTGTGCGCAGGCGGCTGATGGCGTTTGTCAGGCGTTCTGTTTCCTTCGGGAACAGGCCGGAGGCGATGGCCGTGCGGATGGGGAGAATTTCATAGCGGCTGCCGTCGGCGTCCTTGCCGCTGTCGAGCAGGTACAGGGGCGTATAGCTCACATTTGTCAGCGCCGTTTCACCCGTCTCGCCGTTTTTGGTGAATTGCAGGTTCAGAATGACCGATTCCTCGCAGCCGCTGGCATAGCTGCTGCTCTGGCTGGAAAAGAAGTTGCCGAGGCTGTAGGCCACAAAGCAGGTCTTTTCCTTTCCGTCGTCCGTCGTGATGTCCATCGTCTCCATTCTGCCGACCAGATGGCTGTGCGAGCCGATGATCGCATCCGCGCCGCGCTCAAACAGCTGCTTTGCGATGGACTCCTGCGTTCTGGTAGGCTCCAGTGTCGCCTCGCTGCCCCAGTGGAGCATGACGAGGATGATGTCGGGCTTCAGCGCCTTCGCCGCGTCTACCGAGTCCAGAAGGGCGCTCATGTCGAGCTTTTCATAGTCCGTGCTGTAATCCTTGTACAGGAGATTCACCGCGTACTCTGCGCCCTCCGGCAGCTGCAGGCCGCCGAGGCCCTTCGTATAGGCGATGATCGCGATCTTCATGCCGCTGACGGTCTTGAGCACGACGCCGCCGTTATTGGAGCGCTCGGTCTGGCTTGCGTAGGTGCCCGCATGGTCAATGCCCGCGTTTGTAAGCGCGTCGATGGTGCTCTGCAGACCGGACAGGCCGTTCTGGATGGAGCAGGTGTTGGCCGTCTGCAAAAGATCAAAGCCGATGGTCGACAGCGTCATGGCAAGCGAATCCGGCGCGCGGTAATCCGGCTTTCCGGCATACGGCTCGCCGCAGAAATTGCATTCCAGATTGCCGATGGTGAAGTCCGCCGAGAGCGTGTAGCCGGACACGGCGGCAAAGCTTTCGGCAAACTGATAGCTGCCGTCCGGCTGCCTGGCGTCGGCAAGCAGATCGTCGGTGATCATGATATCGCCGACAGCGGCAATGTTGACGGTCGCGTCCGGCTCCGTCTGCAGCTCCAACGCATTGTCCTTTTTGACGTAAAGCTCCGGGTGCTCGCGCCGGTTGCGGCAGCCGCGCAGAATGAGGATCAGAGACAAAATCACGATCACAAGCAAAACAATGACCAGCACCCGCTGGCGCATCAGAAGCCTGCGCTTCTGCTCCTGCCGGCGCAGCCTGCGCGCCTCCAGCAGCTCCTCGTTCTGCCTGCGTTCCATGTTATCCACGCGTTCGCCTCCTTTGGGTCGTGTAATTTATATATTATAACATATCCTTCGAAAAAAGACAAGCCGCTTGGCTTTTGCCGCAGAATATGCTATAATTCTACATCATTTACTTACAGAGGATCAGTTCATGCGTCAAACAAGCAAACGTGCGCGGCGCTCCCGGGCGCTGATGATCGTGATTTTTGTGCTGCTGGCAGCGCTTGTGATCTGGGGGCTGACGGCCCTGCTGGGCCGATTGCTCCACTACGGCACGAACGCGACCGTCAGCGCGAAGGATCACGAGCAGCTCACGCCGATCGGGCCGAGCGCCGTGGACAAGACGGAGGAAATTCCGGAAAATACATATGATCCGTCCTGCTTTTATATGGACGGCGGCTTCCTGCGCTATGAAAGCGACACCATAACCAGCCAGGTTGGCATCGACGTCTCCGCGCACCAGCAGGAGATCGACTGGCAGCGCGTCGCGGACAGCGGCGTGCAGTTCGTCATTCTCCGCGTGGGCTACCGCGGGTATACGGAGGGCACCATTCAGGAGGACGCGTATTTCACGCAGAATCTGGAGGGTGCCATTGACGCCGGGCTTGACGTGGGCGTGTATTTCTTCTCGCAGGCCATCGACGAGCAGGAGGCGCGGGAGGAGGCCCGGTTCGTGCTGGACAAGATCTCCGGGTACCTGCTCGCCTTCCCCGTCTTCTTCGACTGGGAAAAGATCGGCTCGGAGGCGCGCAGCGACACCATGGATCTGGCGTCGCTGACCATCGTGACCGATACGTTCTGCACCGAGATCCGGAACGCGGGCTATCAGGCCGGGCTTTACTTCAATCAGCAGCTCGGCTATGAGGAGCTGCATCTGCCGAGCCTGCAGACGTACACGTTCTGGCTGGCTGAATACAACGATACGCCGTCGTTTGCCTATCACTTTGACCTCTGGCAGTATTCTGCCTCCGGCACGGTCGACGGCATTGAGGGCGACGTCGATCTGAATCTTGCATTTTTCAGGAAGTAACCTATGAGAAAAGAAAAAGCAGAGCACTCGGCCCGCCTGCCGTTCGCAGCAAGTATGCTCATTTTCGGCACCATCGGCCTGCTGCGCCGGTTCATCGACCTGCCGAGCGGCGTGATCGCCTGCTTCCGCGGGCTGCTGGGCTGCGTTCTGCTGCTGCTTTTGCAGCGGCTGGGCGGGAAAAAGCCGGGCCTGGCTGCCATCCGGAAGTCTCTTCTGCCGCTGCTCATTTCCGGCGGCATGATCGGCTTTAACTGGATGCTGCTGTTTGAGGCGTACCGCTACACCAGCATCGCCGTCGCGACGCTCTGCTATTACACGGCCCCGGTCATGCTGATCCTGGCCTCGCCGTTCGTCTTCCACGAGCGGCTCACGTGGCGGCAGCTCGTCTGTGTGGGGCTGGCTGCGTGCGGCATGGTGCTCGTCTCGGGCGTGCTGGACGGCGGCACGCTGCCGGACGGAACGCTGACGGGCATTGCGCTTGCCGTCGGCTCGGCGGTCCTATATGCCGCCATCACCGCCGTGAACCGCAAGGCGCTCACCTCGCTGGACGCATACGATAAGACCATCGTGCAGCTTGGCGCGGCGGGACTGGTCATGGCACCGTATCTGGCGCTGACGGGCGGCTTCTCCGGTCTGCATCTGACGGCGCTGTCCGCCGGACTGATGCTTCTGGTGTCGCTGACGCATACGGCGATCCCCTATGCGATGTATTTCGGGGCCATGGTGCGCCTGCCGACGCAAACCGTCGCGCTCATGAGCTATCTCGACCCTATCACGGCCCTGATCCTCTCGGCCCTCGTTCTGCACGAGCCGCTCTCCCCTGCCGGTCTGGCCGGAGCCGTCTTGGTTCTCGGCTCTACGATCCTCAGCGAGCTCTGGGCCGGAAAGAAGCAGTAAAATCACGAAACGACCCCCGGACATACCTGACACGGTACGTCCGGGGGTCGTTGTATTTACGGTTCCAGCAGGACGCCGGAGAGATAGACGGCTTTCCGGTTCAGCGCTTCGTCACAGACGACGAAGTCGGCCAGCTTGCCGGGCGTGATCGAGCCGGTCTCGGCCTCGCAGCCAAGCTCCCTTGCGGGGACGAGCGTTGCGGAGAGGATGGCCTGCTCCTTCGGGATGCCGAATTCCACAGCCTTGCGCATACAGTCGTACAGATTCGTGGCCGAGCCTGCAATTGTGCCGTCAGCAAGACGTGCGACGCTGTTTTTCAGGAACACATCCTGTCCGCCGAGCGTATACTGCCCATCCGGCATACCGCAGCAGCGCAGCGCGTCGGAAATGAGGCAAATCCTGCCCGGGAAGAGACTGAAGGCCATGCGCACGGCGCTGGGGTGGACGTGCCGGCCGTCGCAGATCAGCTCGGCAGCCACAGCTTCGCGTTCGCTGCCCGCGCCGATGGGGCCGGGCTTGCGGTGGTGGATGCCGGGCATGGCGTTGTACAGGTGCGTCAGATGGCTCGCGCCTGCATCAAAGACGGCGGAAGCCTCTTCATACGTGCAGTCGGTGTGCGCGATGGAGACAGTGCAGAGCTTACTTGCAAGCTTCGTGAATTCCACCGCGCCGGGCAGCTCCGCAGCCACGTCCGCAATGCGGATGAGGCCCTCGGACACGTCATAAAGCCGTTTAAACGCGCCGAAATCCGGATTTTTCAGATACGCGCCGTTCTGCGCGCCCTTTTTCTTTTCGGAGAAGAACGGCCCCTCCATCTGGATGCCAAGCAGGCGGGCGCAGCCCGTCGGCTGCTCGTTTCTGAGCCGGACAGCGGTCCGATACGCCGTCTCCAGCACGTCATACGGCAGCGTCATGGACGCGGGCGCGAAGCCGGTCACGCCGTTTTGGGCAAGATAGCGCGCCATTTTGACAAGGCCGTCGTAATCGCCGTCGGAAAAATCCGCGCCGGAATTGCCGTGATTATGCACGTCGATGAGGCCGGGAATGACATACTGATTTTCCAGATCAACGCCGTCCTCTGTGGGCACAGCGTTCAGAATTTCCGTAAATTTTCCGTTTTCCACACGGAACGAGCCGTGCTGAAACTGTCCATCTACAAAGAGATTCGCGTTTTTGAACAGCATCCTCATACCTCCGGCAGACTGGCCGCGGCCATGGACTGGCCGACGCGGCGGAAGTTTTCATCCGGCAGCATGACGCGGAGCTTCTGTGCCAGCGCCGGGTATTCTTCTTTCAGCACCCGCTGGCACTCAGAGACGATCCGCTCTCCGCCCACGCCGGAGGCCACGCGGCCCAGCACGATCAGGTTCCGAATGTCATAGAACCGTGCGTACAGGAAAAGCGTATGGGCGAGATACACGCCGATGGATTTGAAGATCTCCAGCGCATACGGCAGGCCCTGTTCGGCCAGCTTCTGCACTTCCTTGAGCTTCTCGGCAGGGGTCAGGCTCTCGGAAAGCGCGATTCCGGCGGCGGGGGCCAGCTTGGAAACTGCGTCCTGCGAGAAATACTTGCAGCCGACGCCGAGATCGCCCGACCACTCGTCGCGCATGGCGTTCTCGTTCAGATCGACCGGGGCAAAGGCCAGCTCACTGAACCAGCCGAGCAGATTGCTGTCGGCGTTCACGTAGCCGACCGCCTCGCTCGTGCCCATGGCAAGGCCCATGACGGAGCCTTCGCCGAGGCTCATGGAGCCTGCCAGCGCCGACACATCGCCGTCGTTGGCGACAACGATGGGCACGTCGCCGATCTCTCGGGCCGCGCGGTCGTAAACCGTCTTGACCTCCTCGCGGCGGGCGCGCGGGACCTTGATAAAGATGGAGGACACCATCGGCGCGTTGCCGATGAACACGCCTGCGGACGACACGCCGATGCCGTCCACCCGGGGCAGTTTGGACGCTGCCGTTTTGAACGCGGCGACGATGCCGTCATACTGGTACTGCGGGTCCTCGCTCGTCTTGGGATGCCAGACGACCTCCTCGGAGTAAACCGTCTTGCCGTCTATGACAGCAGACACCTTGCGGTCGGAGCCGCCCGCGTCAAAGCCGATGCGGCAGCCGTTCGTATGGCCGCCGACCTTTCTGGTCTGCTCGTGCGCCTGCGGGAAGCCCGCCTCGTCCGCGAGGACGATCTCAAACGGGCGCTCGTACACGTCCTGCATGAAGCTGACGTCGAACTCGCGCTTCCCGCCCGCGCGGTACTCGTCCTGCATACGCTTTGCGATCGCGTCGTCGCCGCAGAGGTACACGCGCCAGCCGCCGACGCTCCACAGGAGCATCTTGACGCAGCGCTCAGCATAACGGTAGTTTGCCTCGGCGAATGCAGGGCCGCGCAGCTTCGTCTCGTATACGGTCACAAGACCGTTTTCACGCTCGACCGCGATTTTGAACGGGCGCTCCGCGCCTTTTTCATATGCGCTGGCCCAGACGCCGAATGGAATAAACGCGCGGTCCAGCGCGGGCAGATTCCTGATCTGGTATTCAATGCCTAAATACTGCATAGCTGTCCTTACTGCGGCATTCTGGCTGCCGCTGCCTCGTCGCAGATGAGGGTCACATCGGGATGGACCTGCAGGATGGAGCCGGGAACCTCCGGCGTGACCGGCCCGAAGAAGACCTTATAGAGAATGTCGGCCTTGTCCGCGCCCGTGATGACCATGACGATCTTCTTCGCGGCCATGACTGTGCCGACGCCCATGGTGATGGCGGCTGTCGGGACCTCGTCGATAGAATTAAAGAAGCGCTTGTTCGCCTCGCGGGTCATGTCCGTCAGCTGAACCTCATGGGTCATGACGGGGAAATGGTCACACGGCTCGTTGAAGCCGATGTGGCCGTCGTGGCCGATGCCGAGCAGCTGGATATCCACGCCGCCCCAGTCCTCGATCTTCCGCTCATACGCCTCGCACATGGCGGGGATATCAGCGGCAAGGCCGTCTGGAACGATGGTGTTCTCAGGCTTGATGGAGATATGGTCAAACAGATTTTCCTGCATGAACCGGCGGTAGCTCTGCGGATGGTCGGGGGCAAGGCCCTTGTACTCGTCCAGATTGGCCGAGCGCACACGGCTGAAATCGATCAGACCGGCCTGTTCGCGGGCGATCAGCTCGCGGTACAGCGGCAGCGGGGTCGAGCCGGTCGCAAGGCCGATGACGCAGGCAGGCTTGGCATGGATGACGGCTTCAAATTCGTCGGCAGCGGCCTTGCCCATTTCTTCCGGGGTCTTTACTTTGATGATATTCAGGTGCAGCATAATTTATCTCTCCTTATTTGCTTCTTCAGCAACAATTTTCTGCATTTCATTCCATTTTTTCTCCATGTCCGCGACCAGCCTGAACTGCGTGCGGGCACGGTCGAGGTTCTGGCCGTCGCGGTGGACGGCAAAATAGTGGTCGCCGTCGAGATAGTCCGTCAGGAAACGGACGCCGCATTCCATCGTCATGGTCTTCGCGCCAAGCGGAAGCAGCTCAAGCTCCTTCTGCGTCAAGCCGGGGCAGGAGCGGACATAGCCGCGTGTGAAGACGTGGAAGCGCTCGAGGCTCATTTCCATTCTGGACAGATCGCGCTCGTCCTCCGCGGCGGTCGCCGCGCCGAAGCGGATGGAGTCGCCGAAGTCATAGAGGCTGGAGCCGGGCATGACCGTATCGAGGTCGATGACGCACAGGGCCTTGCGCGTCTTTGCGTCCAGCAGAACGTTATTGAGCTTCGTGTCGTTGTGCGTGACGCGCAGCGGCAGCTCGCCTGCCTTCAGCGCGGTTTGCAGCGCCGCCATTTCAGACTGCCGGGCAAGCGCAAATTCGATCTCAGGCTGAACCTGCGCCGCCCGGCGCATGGGGTCGCGCTCCAGTGTCTCAAGGAACGCGCGGTAGCGGTCAGGGGTGTTGTGGAAATTCGGGATCGTCTCATGGAGCTTTTCTGCCGGGAATTCCGCCAGAAGCTGCTGGAACGTGCCGAAGCCGACGGCACTCTGGTAAAAATCCTCGTCCGTTTCCGGCTGCTGGAGGCAGATCGTGTCCTCCACAAAGTCATACACGCGCCAGTAGCCCTCCCGCGCGTGCAGATAGCTTGCGCCGTCCGCCGTTTTGACCAGTGTCAGGACGCTGCGCGGGTCGTCTGTTTTTGTGCGCAGGAATTCCGTGACGGACGTGATGTTCTCCATCAGACCGGCCACGTCGCGGAACGTGTGATGATTGATCTTTTGCAGAATATAGCGGCGGCCGCTGGCCGTCACGGCCAGATACGTCGCGTTGATATGCCCGCAGCCATACGGCTCGCAGGAGACAGGCTCCGCGTCCAGGCGGAAGCCGCGCAGAATTTCAAACAGCGCTTCGCTCATCTCATTGCTCCTTTTTCGTCTTTTCTCCATCTTATCCTCCCCCGCTGCGGAAGACAACAGGTTTTTCGGATTTGTGCAGGATCTGATAAAATTCAGGCAGAATTTGAAAAAGCAGTTGTCTGCGGTGCGAAATTGTGGTAAAAAGGATACAAAGGAGGCGGTCGTTTTGCAGATCAAAAATCTTTCCGCCGCACAGGTGCAGCCGTTCGGCGAGATCCTTTCCGCAGAATCGGAGCTGCTGCCCCCCTGCGCCGAGCGCTGGCAGATCCGGCCCGGCGCGGACGTCAGAGAGCTGCGCGCGGACGGGCCGGTCGTGCTGGACTATGTTTCGGGTATGCCGCTGCTGGTGATCTATGAGAAGGACGCGCGGAGCGTCTATTATCTCGACCGGGTGCTTGCGCTGCGGCCGGGCGTACGGTTTTCCATCGCGGCGCTCGGCAGCAGCTGCGAGGTCGACTGCCGCGCGCGGCAGCCGGGACTCGTGCAGCTGCTCGCGTGCCACCCGGCGGAGGAATTCTCCGGCACGGGGAGCGAACTGAAGCTGGAGCGGCTTTACACATTTTTTTATCAGGAGTGCGCCAGCGATTTTTATTTTCGCGGCGAACAGCACGAGGCGTTTGAGCTGGTCTATGTCGACCGGGGTGAGCTGCACAATCTGGCCGGAGGCGCGGATGTGCTGCTGCGGCAGCAGCAGCTGATGCTCATCGGACGGAACGTCTGGCATATGCAGTACGCCGACCGGCCGGTCAGCTTCCTGACCGTCTCGTTCCGCGCGGCAGAGCTTCCCTGCTCACGCCTGACCGGGCGGGCACTCAGCTTAACTGCCCGGCAGATCGGGCTTGTCCGGCAGATGCTGGAGGCGCACGGCGCGGAGAGCTACGCATACGACTGCGTGGAGAGTCTTCTGAAGCTGCTGCTGGCCGATCTGCTGCGCGGTCTGGACCGGCAGCCGTCCGCCGACGCCGCGCAGCCCCTGCCCGCGACCAGCCACACCGAGCGCCGCATCGTCGACCGCCTTGTCCAGCTCATCTCCGCGCGGGCCGGGGAAAAGCTCAGCCTGCAGGCGCTTGCCGACGAGGCGCACATCAGCACGACATATCTGCACCGCCTGTTCCGCTCTCAGCTCGGTATCTCGCCGGGGGCGTATATCGCAAAGATCCGGATCGAGGAAAGCAAGCTCCTGCTGCGCGGCGGAGCGCTGTCCATGGGCGAGATCGCAAAAAAGCTCGGCTTTTCCAGCCAGCAGCACTTTTCCCGTCAGTTCCGCACCGTCACGGGCATGACGCCGTCCGAATACGTGCGCAGCCTGCGCTGACAGGCGGGGACGCGTTGCGCAGATCGCCGGATTTAACTGTTGTTTTTTTCTGTGCAGCGCGGCATAATACATTATATATTATATTGGAAAGGGAGTTCTTTTTATGGAATCCATCCGTGGGTATTTCAAAGCGCTCAAGTGGCGCAGTCTGATCGTCGCGTTTTCGGCGATTTTGCTGGGTCTTCTGTTCATCCTGACACCGCAGGCGTCGGCGGACGTGATCTGCTACGTGGCTGGCATTTTGCTGCTGGCCTCCGGCATTGCGGCGGTCATTTCGTATCTGGCCTCCGGGCGGCTGTTCGGGTCGTATGCGCTGGTGTCGGGCATCGTGCTGCTGGTGTGCGGCGTGTTCTGCCTGCTGCGGCCGGAGATCATTCAGGGCCTGCTGACGGTGCTGTTCGGCGTGTTCCTCGTCATTGACGGCATGATGACGCTGCAGGACGGCGTGGACTGCGCGCGGGCGCGGCTTGCAGGCTGGTGGGTCCCGGCGCTGCTGGGCGCGGTCACGATCGCGCTGGGCTGCGTGGTGCTGTTCGGCAAATTCGACTCCATCATGCTGCTGGCCGGGATCTCGCTGATCGCAGACGGCGTGTTCGATCTCATTGTGACCCTCGCCTTCTCCAAGCGCATCCGCACCGCGCGGGAAAAGCTGCGCATCTACGCAAACGGCCCCATCATCGACTCGGAAAAGGTCGACGACTGACCCCGGCATAAGTGCCAAAAAAATTTAAGGACAGATAAATATTTTTTGTTTTCGCCGTGCGGAATGCTTGACACCGCTCTGTCAGTCCTGTACAATAATCATGGGGATTTTGTCCCCGCAATCATACAGATTGAACATGATGGAGGAACAAACATGAAAAAGATCATCGCATTGCTGCTCGCAGCAATCATGGTTCTCGGTCTGGCAGCCTGCGCTTCCAAGACGGAGACCAAGGAAGCCTCTGACGTCAAGAACGTCGTCTACATCGTCAACGGCAACCTGGGCGACAAGTCCTTCTTCGACTCCGCACAGGCCGGCATCGACGAGCTGGTCAAGGCAGGCCGCATCACCTGCAAGACCATCGAGCTCGGCGGCACCGACGAAGACCAGCCGAAGTGGCTGTCCACGCTGTACGACGTTTCCCAGTCCGGCGAGTATGACCTCGTCATCTGCGGCACCTACCAGATGCCCGACTACCTGAAGGAAGTCGCCACGAAGTATCCCGATCAGCTCTATCTGATCTTCGACGACAACACCTATGCCGGTGAGAACTCCAACGTTGTCAACATCACCTACAAGCAGAACGACATGGGCTATCTGGTCGGCACCTTCGCCGCCTGCATGACCACGGATACCAGCGTTGCCAACATCAACGAGGACGCGGTCATCGGCTTCGTCGGCGGCGTTGATTCCCCGGTTATCAACGACTTCCTGACTGGCTTCATTGAGGGCGCGCAGGCTGTCAACCCCGACATCAAGGTCGACACCCGCTACACCAACGACTATGTCGATACCGCAATCGCCAAGGAGTTCGGCTACTCCATGATCAACGACAACAAGTGCGACATCATCTGGGGCGTTGCCGGCAACGCGGGCAACGGCGCGGCTGAGGCTGCTCTGGACACCGGCAAGGCATGGTTCATCGGCGTCGACTCCGACCAGGAGCTGACCTTCTCCTCCGACCTGGCAGCGCTGACGCTGACTTCGGGCCTGAAGAACATCGGCAACTCCATCATCTGGATCTTCGACCAGTGGGATGCCGGTAAGACCTACTGGGGCAGCGAAGTCCAGCTCGGCCTCGCAGAGGGCGGCGTCGGCATCGTGACCGACAAGAACTACGACAAGTACGCCTCTGCCGACACCAAGGCCGCCGTTGAGGCTGCTCAGAAGGGCATCATGGACGGCAGCATCAAGGTCGACACCGCGTTCGACGCCAACTTCGACCTCGCCGCTCTGCGCGACTCTGTCAGACCGTAAGTTCATTTTCGATCGAGCTTTCTTTTAACCTTGTAGGGGCGGGCGACTCTGTCCCCCCCCCCCCGCGGGGGGGGGGGGGGCGCGCCCCCCAGCCTC
>ERZ859738.1430-NODE-1430-length-11024-cov-1.813839_pt1 | contig 11024 bp, 7 predicted proteins | sample MGYA00510122_ERZ859738 | MGnify/ENA primary metagenome ERZ859738 (study PRJEB30046, sample SAMN00715139) | human gut metagenome | study: EMG produced TPA metagenomics assembly of the A metagenome-wide association study of gut microbiota in type 2...
GGCAAAAGAGCGATAGATGCACGCCGTACAAATTCAAGATTACTGAAAAAAGCTTTACGATTGAAGAAAAGGGATGATGTCTCGACCGCTCTTAAATTCAATGCTGCAAAAATAACGGATACCTATTGGGTAAAAGACTCACATTCGGATTTGACATACGATGATGTTAAGTTTAAATCGAACAATTACGACACTTTAGCCCTGCGCGGAGATTTAAACGCATTTAATCAAACGCCTTCAAGAACGCCTGAGCTCACAAACACCGGCAGCTTCGAAAAATGCTGGAGACTGATAAATAGCGAATGGTGGATGTACAAGTCAGGAAGCAATAACGCATATTTTTCAGAACTGTTTATTTGTGAATTCAGTAAGAAAATGGGATTTCCGACAGCAGAATACGAAATGGACGGCGGCTATATACGGACAAAGGATTTTACGGAAAACGGCAAGTATAATCACGAGCCGATGTCCTCATTAATTGATGATGACGAGGATTATTCAAACAACTTTAATCTTCTTTATAGCATGAATCCGAATCTTGCCGCCGATTATTTGAAGCTAATCTATACTGACACGATTTGTTGCAATACGGACCGTCACACGGATAACTACGGCTTTCTGAGAAATCCCGATACGGGCGAAATTATTTCTCTGTCTCCTAACTACGACAATAATATCGCACTGATATCCAACGGACTGCTCGGCCTCCCGAACGAAAACGATACATTTATCGAATTGTTCGCCGATTTCCTTAAAAATAACATTACGGCAAAAGAGATGTTTAAGTTATTGAACATCCAGCCGCTGAGCAAGCAGGAAATAGAAGAATGCATTCAACATGTGCCAATCAAAATCGAATACGACATAGCCGATATTATATGGAGTAGACAAGAATTGCTTTGGAAACAATATAATCAAATCGGTTAAAATTTAAACCAATCTTACAGCCTCTGCAGTTCAATCTGCAGGGGCTTTGCAATAATGTTACTACATGGCTAAATGCCAAATGTACTTATTTTTTTCGTAAAAATATTTTGTAAGTCCAAATATCGGGACTTAAATGAATATGCTTTTTTACAAGAATGGTTGACAGATGAATATTTTCTATATTATAATATAAAAAGAGCATATACCGAAAATTCAAGTAGAGATATGCACGAATGGGTTATCAAATGCCGGTCAGAATATAGTAAAAAATCAACTATGATATAGAATGCAAAGAATATGCTTTGGGGTTTATTAACTAATTGAAGATAACAGCACCTTATTACGGAATTGAAACGTACAAGGAATTTGTAATTTACGAATATGTAACCGGTAAAAACTTTTGACGATGAATTCTTTAAAGTAAAATGATTTTTATAATGTTTAAAGGAGTAAATATGGAATATAAAAATACAAAACGAATTGAAGAAGCAGCAACAACGGCGTTAAAAAATGCGTTACTTAAATGTCCAATGATAGAAGCGCATATTAGTGAAAACGACAGAACCCCGGCATGGGATGGTCAAATATTTGTCTACAAAAGCGAAGATACTCGAAAAGAAAATATTGATGGAATAGTTCCTGTACAGATTAAAGGTACTGGGAAAAAGTTTAAAAATAAAATGGTTTCATATAGTTGTAAAGCTAATGATTTATGTGCATATTACAGAGATGGAGGTTGCATATTCTTTTATATCAGTGTAAATCCTGACACATCAGAAAATGAAATTTATTATAAATGTTTGTTGACGTATGATTTAAAAATAATTATAAATCAAATCGGAAATAATCAATCATATACAATCCATTTGGATAAGTTCCCACAAAATGATAAAGATGAAATGACGAACATTCTTATTCAATTTGTAAGTAATGCAAACAAACAAAAAAGCTTTATCGGAAAAGATATTTTATCATTAGAAGAGTTAAAAAAGAGAGGTGTAACTATTGAATCTGTTTCGTTTACTGCCATAGGAATAGGACCCAATGCAAAGAATCCGGCGGATTATATTTCAACACATGATATTTATTTATATGCAAGAATTAAAGGAGTAGATATTGATATTCCTGTTGATAAAGTAGAAAAACCGATAATAAACGTAAAAATACATAAGCCTGTTTCTATTGGAAACAAAAAGTATTACGATTCATATAATGTGATACATAGTGACGGTAAAGCTTCTTTTAAAATAGGTAAGAATATTAGCTTCGTTGAAAACGAGAAAACAGAAAAATCTGTAAGAACAATCATTTCTATTAGTGGAAAACATGGAACGTTAAAAGAATATCTGAAAGATTTACATTTCTTTTTTGATTTACATCATAATAAAAAGTTTTCTATTGCTAATACTGAAATATCGTTAAATAATGAGAAAAAAGGAGATATCGACAAACTAAAAAGTATCATTCGGTTTTATGAGGATGTTCAAAAAATGTTAGACATTCTTGGAGTTACAGAAGATTTGAATCTTGAACAAGTTGATGAAAATGATGAGAATAATATTCTGAACTTTGTAAATGAAGTGATATATAAAACGGGTATTTTTTTTAATAACATAGATACAGATTTTCATTATGGCTCTTTTGCAATTGCGAATCTATCAATAAGTATCTGGGCAAATAAGTTGGAAAATGGCTCTTATAGACTTCATAGCTTTAATGATGCTCCAAATTTATTGGTTTATAACGAGCAAAAAGAAGATAATACAATATCTGTTTCTAAATTTTTGCTATATAAGAAAGAAAATTTTAATCATACATCAAACATTAATTATGATTTGATATACAATGATTTAAAATCAATGGAGTTTTCTGATTTTGTGGTGGAACAGGTTGTTCTATTAGTTTTAGAAATGCTTAAAGGATATGATATGCAAAAAGACAAAGAGAGCAAACTACTTGAGTTGGCAGCAAATACCTGCAATTTGATAAGTGAAAAGAATTCTGAATATGACCAAAATATTTTACTGCTAAATAAACTTCAGATTGCAAAAAGACAAAGGAAACTGACAATCCAAGAGAAGCGAGAATTAATGAGAATAACTGAATGTGATAACATAAATAATCAATGTGGCGCTTTTATTTTACTTGATGAGTTTGATGAGGCGAAAAAATGCTTTGACAAAATGGATTCAGACCAGCAAAAAACTTTTCATGAATATCCGATTTGTAGTTTCTATGATTTTACCACAGATAATACATAATAAATGGAGTTAGGATATTGCTTAGCAAAAATAAATTTCTTAAGGAGTTCATATGTTAAATTTTGATAATTATAAAGAGTTTAAAAACGATAAAGAAATATGTGATATTATTTATTATCACAATGAAATAGAGCATTTACTAAAAATCAAAGATACCAATAATTTGAAAAGAAAGATGCAGGAAATATCAAATAAGTACATAATTGAATCAATGAGGTATAATACAACAAATCCGATTCCACCGCAAAACATATATCAAAATGCTGAAAATTGCATGAGATTCCTTAGGGCTTTATTAAGTGAAAAAATTATAAGCAAGACCGGTAAGACAAGCTTGTGATTCATTAAGTAAGGCTATAATTATTAATTATACTCTAATGAACATTTAGGAGTATTATATTTTTATAAAATGAGGGCGCATTGCTTGTTATAAAGTCTCTGCAGAGTAATCTGCAGGGGCTTTTGTATTAGTACGGCTAAAAGGCGAATAGAGGCATCGGGTTCTTATTCACAGTCCTTGTAAACGGACTGAAAAATGCTACTTTGTAAAATTTAGTGTCCTAAATTGCCAAAGTGAAGTTCGGATTTTTGAGAAAAAAACGAGAAATACCACGGGTTCACCTTGACAAAAGGTAGGGTGTTATATATAGATATTTCAAGATTTTCAGAGCCTGAGGGAGCCGCCACCAACGAAGTTGGCACGACCTTGACGGGTTGTTGATGAAAATGCTACAATGCGTGCTTCGAATGCGAAAAAGAATAGATATTTCTAAGTTTCCGTCGCCTTCGGTGAAAAAAGCAAAGCATTTTCATCAGCGTTCAGTCAAGGTTGGCGGCGGATATGGTAAAATACAATCGGTTACTGTCTGCGGAAAGCAGGAAAATATGAGTCGTTTATCATTGTCTGAAAGGATAGTTATTGAATGTGGAATTTACCAAAAATTAAGTTTAGGAAAGATAGCAAAAAAGATAGGAAAAACTACGGAATGTGTTTCAAGGGAAATCCGAGCAAATAGAACAATTGCACCGGGAGAGCATTTCTTTGGAAAGGATTGTCACTACGCAGGAGAGTGCAAAACCAAAGGATTATGCGGAAAGGATGGATGCTCAAAGCGGTGTGTGACTTGCCGTGAATACGATTGCAGAGAACTTTGCACAAGATACAACAATACCCCTTGCGTTGTACTTTCCAAACCGCCGTATGTTTGCAATGTTTGTGTGCGGAGAAGAAAATGCAAAGCAGATAGAGCTTACTACAATGCTCAGCAAGCAGATGCAATGGCAAAGCGGAGATATTCCAACTCCAGAAGCAAGATACAAACCCGTGGTGAAGACCTTGAAAAACTTGATGAATTGGTTTCACCGCTGATTTTGAAAGGACAACCGCTAACACATATATGGTCAGAGCACGGTGATGAACTCGGCATTTCACAACGGACACTTTACCGATACATTGACCAAGGTGTTTTAAGCGTAGGAAACATTGACCTCAGACGAAAGGTGGCATACAAGCCAAGACGGAAGAAAAAAGAAGTGTCCGAAGGCTTTTTGAACCAAGAATTCCGCAAAAACCGGGGCTATGATGATTACCTGAAATATATGGAAAAACATCCCGATACACCCATAATTCAAATGGACACTGTTAAGGGTTGCAGAGAGCAAGGGAAACGCCTTTTGACACTGCATTTCTGTAACACCAATATGATGCTGATGTTTCTTATGCGTGACGGCAAAGCCGACACCGTAGTATAGCAATTCGATATGCTGACAGGACTTTTAGGACTTGAAGAATTCCGCAAAGTCTTTCCTGTGATTCTCACCGATAACGGCAGCGAGTTCAAGCATACAAGAGATTTAGAAACTACCGAGGATGGCAAAAAGAGAACCAAGGTCTTTTACTGTGACCCTCAGGCATCCTGGCAAAAGCCACAGATTGAGAAGAACCACGAATTTATCCGTTATGTACTGCCAAAGGGCAAGACTTTAAATCCATACACGCAGGAAGATATGCTCCTTCTTGCCAACAATATTAACAGTATTCGACGAGAATCTCTCGGCAACAAATCCCCCTACGAAGCCACCACCGACAAGAGCATACTTCGGTTGATGGAGCTGATGGGATTACATACCGTACCGGCAGACGAAGTGAACTTAACACCGGCACTGCTGAAACGGTAACTTTAAACAATTGCAGATGGTGACCGCAACATATTTTTAAGCTAAGGCAGGTTGCGTTCACTTTGACAAAACGAGATTTCAATCTGTCTGCTTTGCCATGCAAAAAAGACAGTGAGATATATTAAATTTCGGCTTTTTTTAGGGTATATATCCTCTTAAAAGCCACATAAAACCGCTTATTTGGCTTTTTGTTGTGAAAGAGATATATTTACCCTAACTTCACTTTGTCATTTAAGCAAAATTTAGTGTTGATAAAACAGTAAAACCCTGTTACACTGTTTAAATGAGAATTAAACAAGTTTGGCAGCGGTCTTCAAAAAAGTAAAATGGCGAAAATGTTATATATTGGTTGAAAAAACAGCAATATTCTGATATAATATCAATTAAGTATATATGTGCCTTTGATTTGTATTTTTACCGAAAAATTTCTATTATTTCAAAGCGGAAGCAGGAAAATAAATTTATGGAAATAATAAACAATACCACAAAAACTTTGAGGGATGACTTAAAAAACGAACTGAAAAGGGGAAGCAAGCTGTCTATCGCTGCCGCTTGCTTCTCCATTTATGCTTTTCAGGAGCTTAAACAAGAGCTTCTTGGCATTGACGAATTAAGATTCATATTCACTTCGCCCACATTTACGACCGAAAAAGTCAAGAAAGAAAAGCGTGAATTTTATATCCCACGCTTGAATCGTGAACGAAGCTTATATGGAACTGAATTTGAGGTAAAGCTCAGAAATGAACTTACGCAGAAAGCAATTGCCAAGGAATGTGCCGAATGGATTAAAAATAAGGTTACATTTAAATCAAATACAAGTGATAAATCGATTCAGGGGCAAATTGTTGTTGACGGAATTGGTTATACTCCCATAAATAATTTTACAACAGTGGAACTCGGTTGTGAAAAAGGAAACATAATAAATACAAGCATAGTCAAAGATGAATCGCTCGCAAAAGTTTTGCTAAATGATTTTAATGATATATGGAATGACGGTAAAGTCTTGCAAGAAGTCACGGATGAAGTTATAGAAAACATCACCGCAGCTTACAACGAAAATGCACCTGATTTTATATATTTTGTAACTCTGTATAATATCTTTAACGAGTTCCTCGAGGATATATCGGAAGATGTTTTACCGAATGAAGCAACAGGGTTTAAAGAAAGTAAGATTTGGGGAATGTTGTATAACTTCCAAAAAGACGCAGCTCTTGCTATTATAAACAAACTTGAAAAATACAATGGCTGTATTCTTGCTGACAGCGTGGGTCTCGGAAAAACTTTTACAGCTTTAGCTGTAATTAAATACTATGAAAATAGGAACAAGACTGTACTTGTCCTTTGCCCGAAAAAACTTGCAAATAATTGGAATACATATAAGGACAATTATATAAATAACCCGATTGCATCTGACCGATTGAGGTATGATGTTTTATATCATACTGACCTTAACAGAACGTCCGGACGCTCCAACGGATTGGATTTGGACAGACTTAATTGGGGCAGCTATGACTTGGTTGTTATTGATGAGTCTCACAATTTCCGAAACGGTGGTAAAATTGTTGAAAACCCTGATGAAAACGATAAAGAAAATCGATATGTAAAATTGCTGAAGAAAGTTATCAGAGCCGGAGTTAAAACAAAGGTTTTGATGCTTTCGGCAACACCCGTTAATAATCGTTTTAATGATTTGAAAAATCAGCTCGCTTTGGCTTATGAGGGCCATACGGATTATGTGGATGAAAAACTAAATACTACACATTCGCTTGATGAAATCTTCCGCAATGCTCAGAGAGCTTTTAATATGTGGAGCGATTTTGAGCTTAAGGACAGAACTACCGAACGCCTCTTGAAAATGCTTGACTTTGACTTCTTTGAAGTTCTTGACAGCGTGACGATAGCTCGTTCGAGAAAACATATACAAAAGTATTACGATACAAGTGATATAGGAACTTTCCCGAAAAGGCGTACTCCGATTTCACTCAGTCCGAAGCTTACCGACCTAAGAACTGCAATAAATTATAATGAAATATTTGAACAGTTGATGCTCCTGACGCTTTCAATTTATACGCCGACTCATTTTATTCAGGAAAGTAAGAAAGAAAAGTATGCTGAGATGTACGGCGACAATAAGGTTAACGTCGGATTTACACAGGCGAACCGTGAACAGGGAATCCGCAGATTGACTGCCATAAACCTGATGAAGCGTATGGAGAGCTCGGTGTATTCATTCAAACTCACTCTTACAAGGATTAAAGACTTGATAGAGAGTACAATCAACACTATTGAAAACTATAACAAGTCTGTTTCTCAAGAACTCGAACTGACTGATATTACAAATATTGAAGAGTTTGACGATGATGACAGAAACAACGATGAGCTGTTTTCATTTGGCAAGAAAATGAGAATTAACTTGGCTGATATGGACTATATTTCATGGAAAGCCAGCCTTGAAAGGGATAAGGAAGTTCTCGATTTGCTTACAATTATGATTGAGGATATTATTCCGGAACATGATTCAAAATTGCAAGAGCTTTATCACGTTATTGATGAAAAGATATCTCACCCGATAAATGACGGCAACAAGAAAATTATAATTTTTACGGCATTCTCAGATACTGCCTACTATCTTTATGACAATATCTGTGACTATGTAAAGCAAAAATATGGTTTGAACACGGCTTTAGTCACCGGTTCGGTTGAAGGAAGAACAAATGCGCCCCTCAAAAATAAGGACCTTAATTCTGTGCTGACCTGCTTCTCTCCGATTTCAAAAGGCAGAGATTTGTTCGAAAATTTGCCAAAGGTTGACATTGATTTGCTTATTGCAACCGACTGTATTTCAGAAGGTCAAAACTTGCAGGACTGCGATTATCTTATCAATTATGATATTCACTGGAATCCTGTGCGTATAATTCAGCGCTTCGGCAGAATTGACCGTATCGGAAGCAAAAATAAAGAAATACAGCTTGTAAATTTCTGGCCGGATGTTTCTCTTGATGATTATATCAATCTTAAAGCTAAAGTTGAAACCCGAATGAAAATCGTCAATATGACTGCGACCGGTGATGATAATATACTCAGCGAAGAGGAAAAAACTGACCTTGAGTACAGAAAGACACAGTTGATGCGGCTTAAAAATGAAGTCGTTGATATGGAGGATATGACAACAGGAATATCAATAGTTGATTTGGGTCTCAATGAATTCAGAATGGATTTGCTTGAATACATAAAAACGCATCCTGATATTGACAACTCTCCGTTTGGCTTGCATGCCGTCGTTTCGGCAAATGAGAATGCACAGCCCGGGGTTATCTATGTGCTGAAGAATCGTTCCGACAGCGTCAATATTGATAATCGAAATCGTCTGCACCCGTTTTATATGGTCTATATCGGTGACGACGGAAATGTGATTTGTGACCACCTTTCACCAAAGCAAATGCTCGATATAATGAGACACATTTGTAAGGGCAGAACAGAGCCTATTCCCGAAGCGTACAGACCGTTTAACAAAGAAACCCGTGACGGAAGAAATATGAAGAAATATTCCGAACTGCTCGGCGATGCCATTTCCTCAATAATTGAAGTAAAAGAGGAAAGCGACATTGACAGCTTTTTAGGCGGAGAGCAGGTTAGCTTCCTTTCAAATGAAATCAAGGGGTTGGACGATTTTGAGCTTATATGCTTTTTGGTAATTAGAAATTAGGAATGAGGAGTTAGGAATGAAAGAAAGCATTGTTTTTGACAAGAGCAAGGGCTTTGCCTTGAGAATTATTGCGTTATACAAGTATCTTTGTGATGAAAAGAAAGAGTTTATATTGTCAAAGCAATTATTACGAAGCGGAACAAGTATAGGGGCAAATATAGCAGAAGCAAGCTGTGCATATAGCAGCAAGGAATTTCTTGCAAAAATGTATATAGCATTTAAGGAATGTGCAGAAACCGCATATTGGCTGGAACTGTTGTATAAAGCACAGTATTTGAATCAGCCGGAGTTTGATTCAATAAACGCCGATTGCGCCGAACTCCAAAAAATATTATCAAGCATTACAAAGACCATGAAGAACAACTCCTAACTTCTAACTCCTAATTCCTAACTAATTTGAACGGAGTGAAAATTAAAATGCTCGGATTACCCAAAACAACAGAGATGAGCAAACAGCTTCCGAAGAAAGCAATTTATGAAAGATTCGGAATGAATGCGGCGGCGAAAGAAAAGATAGACGCCGACATCTCGAAAATAACAATAGTTAATGAGATTTCAGAGGGCACTGTAAACATACCGTCCGGAAGCGAAGTAACAAGTATTTTTGTGCTGCTTGTTACGCTTAAACGAGAAATTTTCAGCGGAAAGACTATCGAACTTTTGTCAAAGATGATACCTCAGAATATTCTGTTTGTTCTTGAATATGACGGGGAAAACAAGCTCGCAGTTTACAGAACAAGGTTGATTCAGTCCGATTGGAAGTCGAGCGATGAGCAAAAGATTGAAATTTCGGGACGGAACATGGATTCTGTTTGGGAAAACCTGATAAAAAGTTTGGAGTGTGGAGTGTGGAATGAGGAGTTAACTCTTGATGAAAACCTTGCATTTCACGAAAAGCAGGCAAAACTTGAAAAAGAGATTGCACGGCTCGAAAAACGAGCTCGAGCAGAAAAACAGCCGAGAAAAAAGTTTGAGTTGGTGCGGAGAATTAAAGAAATAAAATCAAATGTTGTTATAAAGGAGAAAATATAATGTCGAGGAAAACTATATTTCAATTAGTTGAAGAAAATTATAATATATATAATGAGGTCGAAAAAATCAATAGATTATTTTCTAATGAATTTTATTTTGTATTTGATGGCCGATATAGGACTTTCAAAGAAATGGTATCTCAATATTTATTCCCTTCATGGGAATATAGAGGAACTTGCATAGATATTGAAGAATTCATTTTTCGGGCAAATGCAGATATAAATGAAAGAGATGCAACAGAGGAAACAATTATTAATTATTTAGAGATTATAGAAAACTTTATCAATTTATTAAATAATTCCTTCTTTTCAGATGACGAAGTCGATATCCAACATTATGATGATTTCGAAACAGTATTCTGTAAAATCGTATATGAGCTTGAAAGGAAAATGGGATTAGTCAAGCGTCATTATAAAAACAAGGTTGTTATGTATCCTAAAAATGCACCATTAGAGGAAGTTGTTGATTTATGTGAAGATGAAGATGTTCAGTGGGAATTGATTAGATATGCGAGGGAGAACATGTCTTTAAGTGAAAAAAGAAAATCACTTGCATATTTTGCTACAAATCTTTACATTGAAAAGGATAGTAAAGAACAAAATTATAGCAATGAACAGAGAAAATGTTTAAAAATAATGATAGATAATGCAACTAATATATTAAATAACCTGCAAATCAGACATAATAACAAAACAGGCAAATGGGAAAATAAAGTTGTAAAAGAAATTGATGAAAAAGATGCCACAGAATTATGTGATATGGTTTACAACAATATTTTGGCAATAGTGTTGTTGCGAGAGAACATAAAAAATGAAAAATTACTATTAAAATTTAGAGGTATACAGAAGAATAAATCGTAAAATAGAAAAACGGAGGATGAGTATAATGGACAAGTTAAAGATGCAGACGGTGAATAAGGC
>ERZ859738.1433-NODE-1433-length-10998-cov-4.528831_pt1 | contig 10998 bp, 10 predicted proteins | sample MGYA00510122_ERZ859738 | MGnify/ENA primary metagenome ERZ859738 (study PRJEB30046, sample SAMN00715139) | human gut metagenome | study: EMG produced TPA metagenomics assembly of the A metagenome-wide association study of gut microbiota in type 2...
TACCACTTCTTTAATGGTAAAGAAGGACGGGATGATTTTAGTGGAGAAGAAGAATGGAAAAGCGTGTTTGCCAACGTTCTTAAAATCTCGCATGTATATCGATATGAGCAGCAATGAAACCTATGAGTTAGGCTACGATCAGTTGCTCAGAGATATTTATAGTAAACCTCTTCTTCGAAAGCCTGCATTAGGAAAAATGCCTTCTTATTTAGAAGCAGATGAACCTGTTTTGCTAAGTACGGCACGGGAGCAACAAAAGCTTAAAGAAAAGATAGATCAAAGTAGTGATTTACAAACTTGGATAGCTAGATATTGTGATAAGATAATAGAGTCTTTAGATCAATTCAAAGTCACATTTAGTGGAGGTAAAACCTGCGATTTGATAGAACTGGTAGAAAAGAGTATATCTTCTATGCAAGTTGTTAATAACGACTTTATTGCTTTTGTTGATACTGTGGCATCTAACTCAGAATGTAATGGCAGGCAATTTGTCGATTTCTTTGAGAAACTCCTTCAGTATTACGAAGATAAAGATATAGAGTTGGCTTCCTCTACAGATTCATGGCATTTGAGAAATGATAATTATCGTTTCTTTAATTATGAGCTTTTCTTATCATTTACGGCAATTATGTTGAAGCATGAGCGCTTTGATATAATAAAAGAAGTGATAGATACTGATTACTGCATCTTATCGAATAGGTTGGGAAGACAGATTAAAGCATTGAACTTTGCTGAATTTCAAAAGCATAATTACACATTGGATTACTATAAGAATAAAGGGTATTCGTCATCCAGTCAAGTAGCTATTCTTATGAACAATTATGGAGGCGACAAATTCGCTTCTTGGGTAGAAGTCGATATTTTGTTGTATTACTTATCCTTGATATATGGAAAACCTGGAGATAGAATGTCTATGTGGTATCCTACATTGAGTATATATAATAGAGCATTTGAAATACTCCCAAAGATGGCTTCTATGCGATATTTTGAAAAAGCTAAGGTCATGTTTGGCGTTGCTGATAAAGATAGTTTCAAGACTTTGATTGCAAGAACAAAGGATGAACTTCAACGTGATGCCTATCACAGAATTCCTAATTTGAAAGAGGGGCTTAGTTATGATAAAGTCTGTTCTTTGCGATGAATAAGGCGGATTATCCTGTGAGGACTTGGATGGGAAGTATCGTTAGAGTCGCAAAGATAATTAAAGTATAAATTTTAGAAAATAATACAATATTCGGTAGGCGAAGCACCACTAGCATTTTTTATGAGCTACTTTTCGCTTTTGGTGTGGAGCCTGCCTTTTTAAAATAGTTATTTATAATGAATATAGGAATTATTGTTCAGGCAAGAATGGGCTCTACCCGTTTGCCAGGAAAGATTTTGAAGAAGTTTGATGGAGAGAAAACTCTTTTAGAAACTCTTCTCGTAAACCTGCATAAGGTTAATAGAGTTAAAGTTATTGTTGCAACTTCTGTAAATGCGAACAATGACCAGTTAGAGAAATTCCTTATAGAAAAAGGAGAATTAGTATGCCGAGGGTCAGAAACTGATGTTCTTGACAGATTTATTCAGGCAGCTGAAAATAATAGTGTTGATGGTATAGTGAGAATTTGCTCTGATAATCCGTTCTTAGATTGGCATGGTGTTTCACAGTTAGTTGAGAAGGCAAAATCAAGCGATGCTGATTATATTGGTTTCCGCATTAATGATAAACCTTCTATTCTTACCCATTTTGGCTTTTGGGGTGAATTTGTTACTCTATCTGCACTTAAACGTGTTGCTAAATCAACTCCTGTTGATTCCCCTGCTCATGAACATGTAACATGGCATATATACAATCATCCTGATGAGTACAAGTGCGAATGGATTATGTGTCCTGAGTTCTTACAGGGTAGAGATGATATAAGACTGACTATAGACACCCCAGAAGATTTAGTAAATGCTCGAAAAGTATTTGCTGATTTAAAGGGTAAAGATTCTAATTTTACTCTTAAAGATGTTGTTTCATATTTAGATGCACATGCTGAAATTAAGCAGTCAATGTTAAATAGCATCTCACAAAATAAAAAGTAATATTTAATTTATACGATTATGATTAAAAAAGGAGAAACCTATATTATAGGTGAAATTGGTCAGAACCATAATGGCTCTGTTGACATTGCTAAGTTGATTGTTGAGTTGATTGCACGACCTGTTCGCGAGGAAACATTTGGTCTTGATTTAAAGCCAATGAATGCGGTTAAGATGACACGTCGCGATTTAAATGAAGAGTTGACAACTACTCAGATGAACCGTATATATGATACACCAAATTCTTTTGGGCGTACTTATGGTGAACATCGTGCTTTTCTAGAATTGGATGATCAGGCTCATTATGAAGTTTATAAGTTTGCTAAAGAGAAGGGACTTGATTTTGTTGAAACCCTTTGTGCAAAGGGCTGTCTTTCAATGTTGAAACTCTTTACTCCTGATTATTTGAAGGTGGCTAGCCGTGATTTGACTAACCTTCCTCTTCTTTCAGCCATGGCTGAGACCAAGATACCTATTATCCTCTCTACGGGTATGGCTGGTAAAAAGGAGCTTGATGATGCTTTGGAGACAATTACACGTTATCACAGCGATATTTCTATATTGCATTGTGTATCTCAATATCCAACTCATCCGGATAATTTGAATTTGCGCACTATAACCTATTTGAAGAAGCATTATGGACAGTATCATATCGGATTCTCCGATCATACCATTGGTATTTCTGCGCCTGCAATTGCTGTAGGTATGGGTGCTGAGATTATCGAAAAGCATATTACCATCGATAGACATATGAAGGGAACTGATCAGCCTGGTTCTTTAGGTCCAGATGGTGTAAATCGTATGGTACGTGATATTCGAATGGTGGAACGTTGGTTAGGTAAAGAAGATCTTTACATAGATAAGAGTGTTGCTGGTTCAAAGGTAAAATTGGAGCGTTCTATTGCTTCTTTGGTTGATATTAAGGCTGGTGATGTTGTTACTGAAGATATGATACATATGCTTAGTCCTGGGGATGGTTTCAAATGGGCAGAAAAGAATATGGTTGTAGGACACAAGGCTCTTAATGATATTCCTGCAAATGAGATAATTTATAAAAATCTTATTGATTAATAAATGAATAATAAACTTCCTAAACTCATTCTAACAGACATTGATGGTGTTTGGACGGATGGAGGAATGTATTATGATGGCACTAATATAGAGTTTAAGAAATTTCATACCTATGATAGTGCTGGAGTGTTGCTTGCACGCTATTTAGGTATTCCCGTCGGTATTCTTACCGGCGAGAATACTCAAATTGTTCAACGACGTGCGGATAAACTCAAGGTGGATTACTGTTTCCTTGGCTGCAAGGATAAAGTTGCAATTACAATAAAGTTATGTGAAGAGTTAGGAATTGGTATGAGTGATGTAGCCTATATAGGAGATGATTTAAATGATATGAAACTTCTAAGGCTTGTAGGATGGGCTGGAGTTCCTGCTTCTGCACCTATATACATAAAAAAAATAGCCTCAATAACTCTTGAAAAGAAAGGAGGCGATGGAGTTTTCCGTGAGTTTGTTGAGAAAATCCTTGGTGAGGATTTGATTCAATCTATAATTGATGATTTAATTCTTGATAAACAATAATGACCTATAAAAAACTGAACATTAGTGGTAGATTATGATAATTGTTACATTATCCGAACATATTGTGAGGAGTAATATGTTTCAAGTGTTTAATTTTTCTTTATTGAGTAATAACGATTTCATATAAATTATGCAGATATTAAAAAATAAAGTTTTTGTTTATTTGTTTACAAGATATTTTACTTATGGATTACAATTTATTATGTCTTTAATAATAGCAGTTCGATTGGGACCTTATTATTTGGGAATATATGGCATAATTCAGCTAATATTGAATTATATAAATCAAATCAATTTTGGCATTCCACATTCATTGAATGTTTTGTTAGTACATAACAAACAGAGTTTGAAGAAACAAAATAGTTTGATAATAAATTCTTTGGTTCTTTACTCATATCTAAATTTTTTTCTTTTATTAGTATTGGGGATAGTTAAATACTTTAAATTTACTGAGTACGGCGAGATTGATATTGATAAATATTTGGTTCTTCTTAGCATTATTGCTGCTCTAACATACTATAATAGCATATTTTCAACAGTTATTCGATTTAAAAACAAAGTCAATCAGATGTCAATAATAGGATCAATACCTGTTTTTGTTGATATGTGCGTTGTTTGGTTTTTTGAGAAGGAAGAATTAGTAATGGCATTGACAATGTCAAACTTAATTTCCTGTTCATTTACCATTGTATATTATAAATGTATTGGCGTTTATCCAAAATGCAAAAAAGATAATATAAATATTTCAATGCAGAGTATAATATTAAAGAAAGGTTTATATCTGTTCATGTATAATTCTTGTTTGTATTTTATGTTGTTAGGTATACGGACAATAGTAAGTACAAACTATTCTATTAAAGAATTTGGCTATTTTACATTTTCCTTTACGATAGTTAATGCAATAATGTTGTTGCTTAATTCTTTAGATGTTATTGTTTTCCCAAAAGTTATTGATAAATTATCAGTAAAAAATAATAATGAGTGTGTTAGGACTTTAAATATTATAAGAATTGGTTATGTATTAACATCACATTTTCTTATTTATATCGCATTATTAGCATTTCCTATTTTCTTGATTTTTTTCCCAGGATATAAAGGTGCTATATATATGATGGATATGATAGCGTTGGCAGTCTTAATGCGGACTAACTCATATGGATATAATAGCTTGCTAATAGCACAAAATAAAGAAAAGATAGCTTCACAGATATCAATTGTTTCTTTAATTACGTCAATAACATTAGGCTTGTTATTCTCTGTTTATTTTCATCTGGCTATTCCAAAAGTAGTTATGTCTATTCTTATAGCATATCTTGTTTGTTCTGTGTTAATGACAATCGAAGGGAGAAAACTAATAATAAATAATAATTCTTTGAAAAGTACATTAAAACATTGTTTTCCATTAAGATTATTTGTACCATATACGATTGCTCTCTTCATAACACTGATGGAATGTGAAAGTTTAATGTTTTTGCCATTAATTATATTCCTTTTATTAAATTATAGAGAATTAATTAATATCAGAAATATGGCTATGAAATTTGTTAAGAATCCAAACATAATAGATTTGTAAAAGTACGAAATTATGATAAATTCAACAGTGAAAGCAAAAATAGGACAGCATATAATAGTATTGTATTTAATGGTTTTGATGTCTTCTATAATATTAGGAGGTTTTGGACGATTTAATACAGTACCATTATTGCTTTATATTATAATGTATAATTATTGTTGTGATAATAAGGGTTTGATAATGAGCTCTTGTATTTTTATGTTTCCTGTTATCTTGTTTTCTTTGATTAATAAATGTAGTTATTTACATCTCTCATTAGATATAATATCTTTTATTTTTATTTATTCATCCGTGTATAATATTAAATATATGTCTTTAGATGACATTGTTTGCAAACGGTTGTTCAAAATTATACTTATATTAATCTTGTTTAGTATCTTGGGAATATTCTCTGGACATTTTCGTTCTACTATAGAGGGCTCTAATAGATATTCAGGATTTTTTTCATCAAGTGGTAACACATCTGCCTGTATTTTTTGTATTTTAGGTATAATTGCATGGGAACTTCAAAAGAAGTATTATATATTTAAGAATAGAAAGATAGTTTTATGGTATTTGATAGTTACGTATCTTATTTATGTTTATCAATCTGAAACGAGATCACTTTTATTTGCCTTGCCATATTGGCTATATCAATGTACACAAGTTTTTTCAAAGAAGTTTTTATTAGTATTAGTTTTACTAATCCTCTTTTTTACATCTAAGTCTTTATTAGATAATCTCAGTGAGAAAACAAGAATGGAAGAAGATGCCTCGTATAATACAAGAATGTATCTCTATCTTTTGATAATTGATGGAATAAAAGAAAACTGGTATTTAATACCACATGGTAGTCATGCTGCATGGGATTTAGTACGTTTGGATGTTGAAGCTGAAGATATGAGTACCCATAATGATTTTCTTAGATACATATATGATTGGGGTATTTCTTTTTACCTTTTACTTTATTTTATGTGGAAGAGTATATACAAGAATGTTTCTGTTAATTTAAATGTATTATTAGTGCTCCTTTTTGCTTCAAGTTTCGCATTGCATAATGTCTTGTTTAATGCGTTGACATGGATGCCTGTTGTGATTCTTTTAATTATAAATAAAAAAGATGATAATTATTGTCAAAGATTGTGATTTTTTTGTCTATTCTTTGCTTTACATTAGAATCGATTTCAGATTTGATAATTTAAACATATGGAAAATAAAAAAATGAAAATTTTGGTGATAGCTAAGAAATATAATGATATCTATTATGCTGTTTCTTTGCCAGAGTGGAAAAATTGTTGTCACAAATCATTGGTGATTATAACAAAAAAATTAGCGCGATCAAATTATCCTATGCAAGATTTATTTGATGATGTACATTGTATTACACCAAGATATGGTTTCTTGGGTATATTTCAGACATTATTTGAATTAAAATTCTTGTTGCCTAAAATAGATTTCGATACTGTCGTTTTGTCGAATGTTTCTTTGGTCTCTAATAAATATGTTCTGTCGTATAAGAGATGTAAACAAGCTATTTTAATTGAAGATGGTTATATGAATTATTATCAATTCAAAGAACCAGATAATAATCCTAAAAAATGTCTTATGCAATTATTTGGTATTAAACAAACAATAGTAACGTCAAAAATAAAAAAAACTTATTTGTTAAAGCCAGAGATAGCAGAATATTACTTTGGGGAAAAATGCCAATTAAGTATAGCAATAGATTTATTTAAATCAAGACTTGGTGAAATTCCAGACTTACAAGGAAAAAAAATATTTGTTGGACAACCTTTGTATCATTCTTATACAGGAAATAGTATAACCTTGGAGCAATATAATAAATTTATTAATAAGGTTATTGAAAAATATGACATAGATTATTATGTACCTCATACAATGTCGGATGATTTCGAACATATAAATTGTGTGAAGTTAGATATTGGGCTTTTTAAATGTACATTTGAGATACTTGCTTCAATGTTTAATATGGAGTTTTATTCTGTATCTTCAACGGTTCTCTATTCATCAAAGATTGTAAATCCTAAATGTAAAAGTGTGATGGTCCAAATTCCAAATGTTAAAGTACTTCCTAGGAATAATATTATGTATAAGTATGCTGATGTTGTTGTTAGGATAGATTGAACTATGCAATTAAAGTCAATATGAGATATTAATTGTAGAATGGAAATATAGTTATGGATATAGATTGCTTGTAATTGAAAAATATTAATGGAACTTTGTGTATAAATTTAATAATAAAAAATATTTAAAATATGATAAATGAAATATTCCAAATATTTTACGATAAACTTCCAAATTCCTTGGAAGATATTCTGCCTGAATATGAAGGATGTAAGATTGTGACGTGCCTAAATGCCTACTATATGGTGAAGCTTGAAAAAGACGAATATCATTGGTATGACGAGTTTGATTATATAGCTTCTGATGGTATGGGACCTATTAAATTGAATAAAATTTGTGGTCATCCGAAATCTGTTCGTCTTTCTTTTGATCTCTCAACAATGGCTGGTCCTGTATTCCGTGATATGATTGCGCATGGAGAATCTCTATATATTCTTGGTGCAAAACCTGGGGAGGTTGATAGATCTGTTGAAACAATCAAGAAGAATTTTTGCAATATCAAGATTGCTGGATTCCATCATGGATATATCAAAGACTGTAAGGATGAAATAGTTAGGGATATTAAGGCTTCAGGTGCGAAAGTTGTAATTATTGGTATGGGGGCTCCTATGCAGGATGAGATGGCAGTATTATTGAAACGTGCAGGTTTTGTAGGATCAGTTTATACATGTGGAGGTTTTATACATCAGACTCAGGAAACAATGGTTTCTTTTCCAACTTGGACTAATAAGTTTGGGTTGCGCTGGTTGTATCGGATCTTTACTCAAAGCGGTATGCTTAAGCGTTTGATTGAAACTTATCCGAAGTTTGTTGTTACGTATATATGGTTCTTACTATTTAAAATTGATAAAAATAAATAATAAATTCAAGATGAAAGTATTGATTACTGGCGCTGGCTCTTATGTAGGTGAGAGTGTGCGCAAATATATTCTTTCTACATCATCTGATTTCGAGATAGATGCTGTGGATACAATGGGGGATAATTGGAAGAAGGCTGATTACTCTCAATATGATGTGGTGTATCATGTAGCTGGTATTGCACATGTGAACGCTGATCCTAAGATGGAACCTTTATATTATAAGGTGAATCGCGATTTGACGATTGCTGTTGCTGAACATGCGAAAGCGGCAGGAGTGAAGCAGTTTATCTTCATGTCAAGTCAGATTGTTTTCCATGAGAGTCAGTCGTTGAAGAGTGAGGTGCTTACCAAGGATACCAAAGAGAATCCTAATGGCTTCTATGGCGACTCTAAGCTTCAGGCAGAAATAGGTCTTCATAAGTTGGAGAATGAGAATTTCAAGGTCTGCATCCTTCGTCCTTGTATGATATATGGTCCGAATGCAAAGGGTAACTTCCCAAGACTTGCCAAGCTTGCAACGAAAGTACCATTCTTCCCATGCTGGCATAACAAGCGTTCGATGTTGTATATCGATAATCTCGCTGAGTTTGTGAAGCAGGTAATGCTTAGAGGACTGAGTGGTACTTTTTATCCTCAGAACAAGGAGCAGGCTGATACCGTAGAAATCATTCGCTTCTTTGCGAAGCAGGCTGGTCATAAGGTATGGATTAGCCGTATCTTCAATCCATTCGTATGGCTTGGCTCTTTCGTGCTTCAGCCAATCAACAAAATGTTTGCTACCTACTATTATGACCCATCGATGTCGAAAATTGATTTCGACTATCAGCTGGTCAGCTTTGAAGAAAGCTTGAAGAGGGTAGCGGATTCGCTTTATTCTTAGTGAAGGGACGACTATATATTTATTTTTTTTCTTTTATATGAATATATTAGGTGATACTATAAAAAAGTCATGACGATTCACATCGCCATGACAAATCCAATAGTTACTTCGCAACAATCTGCCCTTGTTGCATTAGGGCTCTTCTCTATAGTGGAGAGAATACTAAGGCTTTAGCCTCTTGGTGGAAATGGGTCATTGCCATAAGAGTCTCGTTCTCGAATTCGCCCATCTGTTCCATGAATCAACAATTCTGATTGTTGATTTCTTGAAATTTGGCGTGCTGCATTGATTGCGTCACTCTGTCGGTCAAAGATTGAGGTGTATCTTGAATTTCCTTCACCTTTAATCCCCCATCTTCCATTTGTTGGAACGACATGCTGATTTCTACCCATTTTTAACACCTCCTCTCTGTGCTAGGATTTAGACATTACCGTCTCAACACGAAGATTTTTTTTGCAAACAATATGCCAATATAAGCACTATGACAAAATGTCATAGTATTTGGCAAGATAACACATTTTTATGAGCATATACATCATTGTTTTTGTTCTGCTTCTTATCGCAGAACTTGTCTATTTCCGCATTGCGGATAAGTGTAATATCATTGATAAGCCGAATGAACGTTCATCACACTCTTCTATCGTGTTGAGAGGTGGTGGCATCATCTTCCTGATAGGGGCTTGGGTATGGAGTGGATTCTTCGGATTCCCTTATCCTTGGTTTCTGGCTGGTCTGACATTGATTGCAGGTGTCAGCTTTGTGGATGATATTCGCTCGCTGCCTGATAGTGTGAGATTGGTGGCGCAGTTTGCATCTGCGGTCTTGGCTTTCTATCAACTTGATATCTTGCATTGGTCGATGTGGTGGGTGGTTGTTCTTGCGCTTATCGTTTATGTAGGTGCAACGAATGTCATCAACTTTATGGATGGTATCAATGGTATCACTGCTGGTTATTCGCTTGCGGTATTGGTACCTTTGGCTTTGGTTAATATGAATGAGGAGTATATGGAGCAGAGTTTGGTTGTCTCTACCATCCTCGCATCATTGGTATTCTGTATCTTTAACTTCCGACCAAAGGGTAAGGCGAAGTGTTTTGCTGGTGATGTGGGATCTATCGGCATCGCCTTTATCATGTTGTTCCTCCTGGGCAACGTCATCATCAAGACTCAGGATGTTACCTGGCTTATTTTCCTGTTGGTATATGGTGTGGATGGCTGTCTTACGATTGTTCATCGCATTATGTTGCATGAGAATCTGGGTGAGGCTCATCGCAAGCATGCTTATCAGTTGATGGCAAATGAGTTGAAGATAGGTCACGTGAAGGTGTCTTCCTTGTATATGGCTATGCAGTTGGTGATTTCATTGGGATTCATCTATCTGTGTCCTGATAATGTTGCGTGCCACTGGATGTATCTTGTTGTCGCATTGCTTGTGTTGTCACTTGCTTATGTACTTTTCAAGAAGAAGTATTATCATCTTCACGAGGAGTATCTTGCTTCTCTTAAGAAATAAGAATCATGAATACATTGGAAATAAACAAAGATTTCTTGGATTCTCTTTTTGCCAAGGCAAAGGAGAATCCTCGCATGCGCCAGAACTATGATCTTCGTACAAGTGCAGAGGATCAAAGTCAGAGAATGCTCAATGCTCTGCTGCCTGGTACAGAAGTGGCGATACATAGTCATCCGAACTCATCAGAGAGTGTCATCTGTCTTTGTGGCAGAATGGATGAAGTGATATACGAGGAGGTGGTATCGTATCTGCAGGATGGTGGGGATACCGTAAGAAAGGTTTCTTATCAAGAGATTGAGAGAATTCATCTTAATCCGAAGAATGGGGTGTATGCATGCCAAGTGCCTAAAGGGGCATGGCATAAGGTTGAGGTATATGAACCTAGCGTT
>ERZ859738.1434-NODE-1434-length-10996-cov-1.957317_pt1 | contig 10996 bp, 10 predicted proteins | sample MGYA00510122_ERZ859738 | MGnify/ENA primary metagenome ERZ859738 (study PRJEB30046, sample SAMN00715139) | human gut metagenome | study: EMG produced TPA metagenomics assembly of the A metagenome-wide association study of gut microbiota in type 2...
TGGCATAATTTATATGGCGAAGTAACCACATGAGGTAAACTACGTTGCGTTAGCAGCGGTTTTACGAATGAGGTTCTGAATAGTTACGGGATTTTATATATTTGAATATTACGCTACCATGCTTCACTAAACTCAGGCTGCGTTTTCAACCTGCTTTTGCTAAGTGCTCTACAAAAAAGGTGCTGTCCAATGGACAACACCTTTCTTTTTGCTTCTCGTTTGTTGAATCTGTCTGAAATCAGCTCAATCAAGCCTTTCCTTCAGATCCAAGTACATATTGAATCTTGTGAGCTACCATGTCCTTAACAGCCTGACGAGCCGGCTTTAAGTACTGACGGGGATCGAAATGATCCGGATGCTCTGCAAAGTACTTACGAATGTTACCTGTCATTGCAAGACGGATATCGGAGTCAATGTTGATCTTACATACAGCAAGCTCAGCAGCCTTACGAAGCTGTTCTTCCGGAATACCAACTGCATCAGGCATGTTTCCGCCGTACTGGTTAACCATCTTAACGAATTCCTGAGGAACGGAAGAAGAACCATGAAGTACGATCGGGAATCCGGGTAATCTCTTAATACACTCTTCCAGAACGTCGAAACGAAGTGGAGGGGGAACAAGGATACCATCTGCATTACGTGTACACTGAGCAGCAGTGAACTTGTATGCACCATGAGAAGTACCGATTGCAATTGCAAGAGAGTCACAACCTGTTCTGTCAACGAACTCTTCTACTTCTTCCGGATGGGTATATGCTTCCTTACCAGCTTCTACAACAACTTCATCTTCAATACCGGCAAGTGTACCAAGCTCTGCTTCTACAACAACGCCATGAGCGTGTGCATATTCAACAACCTGCTTGGTAATTGCGATATTGTCTTCGAAAGACTTGGAGGATGCATCGATCATAACGGAAGTAAATCCGCCATCGATACAGGACTTACATAACTCGAAGCTGTCACCATGATCAAGGTGAAGTGCGATCGGGATGTCAGGATTCTCGATAACAGCTGCCTCTACTAACTTAACTAAGTAAGTATGATTAGCGTATGCGCGAGCTCCCTTTGAAACCTGAAGAATAACAGGGCTCTTCAGCTCGCCGGCTGCTTCTGTAATACCCTGCACGATTTCCATGTTGTTCACATTGAAAGCACCGATTGCATAGCCGCCATCATAAGCTTTCTTGAACATTTCGGTAGTAGTAACTAATGCCATTTTTGTTCATCCTTTCTTTATTGTATACTTTATAGGTTTGTTATAACTTATTCAACCTCACTCATTATAACCGATTCCCCACAAAATGGGAACTAAAAAATGAATATTTCTTCCAAAATTAGTAACAGTTCAGCCAAGCCCATTCATAAGCTGCCGGTTTGTACAGATTGGCTCAGGGACAATAATCTGCAAAGCCTGCTTTTCATTCCGGATTTCGACCTTATTATGAATCCCTCCATACTCTCCGTCCAGTGTCCAGGCAACTCCCTCCTTCGAGGTAATTGTCAGGGCCTTCGTCTTAAAGCAGTACATGCTCTCTGTACTGATGTCACGATTGACCAGAGCTGACATAATCTGATTTACTTCCATGGCCGTATTAGGTTTCTTAATCAGGGTTACCTCGAATTCACCATCATCGAGCTGTACATTCTTGCCGGTGATATTCTTAAAGCCGCCTACAGACACCGAATTTGTCACCATTCCGTATAAAAAGCTTCCCTCTACAGAGAAGTCTTCACTTTCGACTTTCAGATCATAAGCCTTAATGTTGGAAAGACTCTTCACTCCTTCCAGCAGGTAAGCCATATGTCCGAGGACATTTTTCATATCCTGCCTCGTTGCATAGGAAACCTCGGTAAACAGACCAAATGCCGCAATATAGATAAAATAATCTTCGTTGAATGCCCCCACATCACAGGAAAACCGGCGGCCGTTCACAATGGAGGAGGCTGCTGCTTTCATTCTTCCCGGAATTCCAAGACTTGATGCAAAATCATTCGTACTCCCTGCAGGAACATACCCGATTGGCAGCTTTTCACTGCTGTACATCATGCCGCTCACCACTTCATCAAGCGTGCCATCCCCTCCACAGCAGACGATCAGATCAAAGAATTTCTTTTTCCGTTCTACAACTGCCTTTCTCCCGTCTCCCTGTGACTGTGTCGGATACACCGTAATTTCATAATCTGCCTTTGCAAAAATATCAATAATGTCTAAAAAATTGCTCCGGATCTTTTCCTTTCCGGCTCTCGGGTTATATATAAACAGAAGCTTTTTCTTCTGGTTCCATTCATTCATTGCCCTTATCTCCCATCCAGACTGATCACACTCTACTTGTCCCTCTCACAAAAAAACCACTGTATTGCCCCCCGACAACACAATGGCCTTCTTACTTCATTATTTACCTTCAGGATTGCTTAAATAAGCCTCCATGCCAGCCATCGCCTGTTCTTCGTCAGATCCGTCTGTAATAATCCTGATTTCTGTTCCAAGGCTTGCGGCAAGGCTCATCATACCCATAATACTCTTCGCATTAATCCTTCTTCCTTCGGTTTCCAGATAAACCGTGCTGTCATACTGGCTTGCAACCTGTACCAGCATCGCAATGGGTCTTGCCTCCAGTTGTCCATCCAGCTGAGGTTTGATCGATTTCTCCAACATAATATTCTCCTCCTTTAAACCCTAATCTTATCGGCAAGTTCACTCAGTTTGCGTAATCTATGATTGACGCCGGACTTCCCTACCGGCGGATTAAGGAACTTCCCGAGCTCCTGCAAAGAACTTTCCGGATATTCCAATCGAATTTCCGCCATTTCGCGCAGGTTCTCCGGCAGTTTTTCCATTCCGTAATGCTTCTGCAGATAAAGAATATCCTCAATCTGCCTGCTTGCAGCATTCACCGTTTTCGTGATATTGGCTGCCTCACAGTTCACCTTACGGTTTACCGAATTACGAACCTCCTTTTCTACACGGAGGTTTTCCAGATACATTAAGGACAGGCGTGCTCCCATGACATTCAACAGATCAACGATTGCCGCACCTTCCTTCATATATACTACATAGTGCTTCTTTCTGCAAATAATTTTTGCTTCCAGTTCAAAATCTGCTATCATTTCCCGGATCTGCTGTGCCTGCTTCTCCTGTTCACAGACAAATTCCAGATGATATCCCTTCTTCGGATCACTCATGGAACCTGCACATAGAAATGCTCCCCGCAAACAGGCTCTCTTACAACAGCTCTGCTTCAGCAATATCCGGTTCACCCCTTCCAATGGAAAAAGAGGCTTGCCCGATTCATCCAACATTTTTAACGCCTGCAGTATTTTGTCCGCACTCGCATTTATCATAAAGGTTTTTTTTAGTAATGTAAAGTACTTTCTGGCAGCGGCAGGATTTTCGGTTTGTCTTTCTGCCTATTATCTCGTTTTCAGACTTTAGTTCAATTTGTGTGCCGGCGCTGTCATGTTTCAGGACACATCCATAAGTGACAAGTGCCGCCAGTTCAGCAAGCTGACAATGTCTGGCCCCCGGCACCACGTTTTCCAGCTCTTCCTTCACTTGTAACGAAAATGACATGCTTCTCTCCTAAATACCCTGTCCCACATCACGATGTGCAATTTTAAGTCCGTAATCGCCCTGATCCTTCAGCTCCTCATAGAGACGGTTTGCCAGCGTCACGCTGCGGTGTTTGCCTCCGGTACAGCCGATTCCGATCACAAGCTGATACTTTCCTTCCTTCACATAATTGGGAATCAGGAATTTAATCATGTCTGTCAGCTTGTCAATGAAAATATGTGCCTCTTCAAAGCTCATGACATAATCCTGTACTTCCCTGTCATTTCCGGTTTTGTATTTCAGTTCTTCAATATAAAAGGGATTCGGCAGAAAACGTACATCAAATACCAGATCCGCATCCGCCGGGATACCATGCTTGAATCCAAAGGAAAGGATCGTCACCATCAGACTGTTGTAATTCTCATTCCGCACGAAAATCCGATCCAGCTCCTCCTTTAATTCTCTTGTCAAAAGGCGGGAGGTATCAATGACATAATCCGCCTGACTTTTCATATTCTTAAGGATTTCCCTCTCCCTGCGGATTCCATCCTCAATCCGTCCATCCGGCGAAAGCGGATGAACACGCCTTGTTTCCTTGTAACGCTTTAAAAGCTCGGCATCTCCCGCTTCCATAAAGAGGATTTCGAAAGAGTAGCCATTGTCACGGAGCTTGTGCAGGATCTTCTCTACATCTTCAAAGGACTGGTCCGCACGTACATCAAGGCCAAGCGCCACCTTGGTAACCTCGCTGTTAGGCATGGCAATCAGCTCCACAAACTTCTCGATCAGAAGAACCGGAAGATTGTCTACACAATAAAATCCCGCATCCTCCAGCATACGAAGTGCTGTACTTTTTCCTCCACCACTCATACCGGTAACAATTACAAAACGCATATTAAAAATCTCCCAATAAAATCACTTCTGTCTCCAGAGTGACACCGAATTTCTCTTTCACACGCTCCTGCACTTCGCAGATCACCTCTGCCACATCCGCTGCCGAAGCATGGTTTTTATTAATAATAAAGCCACAGTGCTTTTCGGAAACACAGGCTCCTCCGATCGAATAGCCCCGTAAACCCGCATCCATAATAAGTTTGCCGGCAAAATAGCCTTGCGGCCGCTTAAAGGTACTTCCGGCACTTGGATACTGCAACGGCTGCTTATCCCTGCGGCGCCGGTTCAGCTCTGTCATCTTCGCTGCAATCTCTTCCTGATTGCCCGGCTGCAGCTCCATCTCTACCTGCACCACAATAAAGGGACGCTTCTTAATCACGCTGGTGCGATACCCGAATTCCATATCCTGATTATTAAGGACAAGGATTTCACCTTCTTCATTCATAACCCACACCCTCGTGACAATCTGCCCGAGTTCTCCATCATATGCGCCGGCATTCATCACCACGCCGCCTCCGATGGATCCCGGAATTCCGGATGCAAATTCAAAACCGGTCAGGGCATGTTCACAGGCCTCCCGGGCAATCCGGGACATAAGACATCCTGCCTGGACTGTCAATCTGTTTCCATCCACCTGAATCTGATCCATCCCGTCTCCAAGATAAAGAATGATACCACGATAGCCTTTATCCCCGACCAGAAGATTACTTCCGTTTCCGATAACAAAATACGGGAGCTCAGCCAGCTTAAAATATGGAATCAGCTTTTCCAGCTGTTCCTTATTGCGGATCCGTAAAAAGGCTTCCGCTTCACCGCCCACACAGAAGGTCGTGTGGCGGCTCATCGGTTCGTTTTTAAGAATATCCTGCGGATCTACATATTGACTGATATATTCATAAACTGCTTCATTTATAAGTTCCAAATCGCACTCCTGCATGTCACTTTTCTTATTTGATACTAACGATCCAATACCAGCTTGGCTGCTCCGTAAATACCGGCGTCATTTCCCAGTGTTGCAAGCTCAAACTTCACATCCCTGTCTGCATGGAAAACCGCCTTCTGATAGTAAGGCCTGATATAATCAATGAGAACAGAGCCTGCCTTGGATACGCCGCCGCCAATAACAAAGGCTTCCGGGTTGGTTACACAGGCAATTGCTGCAAGTCCCTCTCCAAGATACTGTCCGAACTGCTCTGCAATCTCCATTGCAACCGGATCCTTTGCCTTTACTGCATCAAATACGCTCTTTGCAGAAAGTGTGGTTGTGCGCAGAACAGAATCCTGTGTGGTCTTTTCCAGCTTGCGCTTTGCAAGACGGGTAACACCTGTTGCAGAGGAATACTGTTCCAGACATCCCCTGTTTCCACAGCCGCAGGTCTCCTGCTCGTCATCCTCCACATGAATATGTCCAATCTCACCACCGGCTCCGTTTGCACCTGTGAGCATCTTTCCATTGACAATGATACCGCCGCCGACACCGGTTCCAAGTGTAACAACGACAAGATCCTTATAGCCCTGTCCGCCACCCTTCCACATTTCACCAAGCGCAGCAACATTGGCATCATTACCTGCCATAACAGGGAGCTTTAAGATATTTTCCAGAGTTTCTTTGATACTGAATACACCCCATCCAAGATTTGCAGTCTTATAGATGACACCTTCGCTGTCAACCGGTCCCGGTGCCCCGACACCGACACCGGCCACATCCTTACGGTCAATTCCTGCATCCTTAATCTTCTTCTCAATGCTAGCAGCGACATCCGGAAGAATATGGCTTCCGTTATCTTCTTTTCTTGTAGGAATCTCCCACTTATCCAGAACATTGCCCTCTGCATCGAAATATCCAAGCTTTACGGTTGTTCCACCGATATCAACACCAAATACATACTGACTCATTGTTTCCATACCTCTCTTTATTCTTATGTTATTTTCTTATAAATATGTGTATCCGCTGAGAATATCCTCTCTTTATTCGTCTTCGTCCTCGTCACGTCTTCTTGTGAGAGATTCCTGTACACGGCGGTACAGCTCCTGTGCAGCATTGTAACCCATCTTCTTCTGACGATGGTTGATTGCGGCTGACTCACAAATGACAGCCAGATTACGTCCGGGACGGATCGGAATATTGTGGCACACCACCTTATTGCCCAGATATTCGGTATATTCTTCTTCCAGTCCGAGACGGTCATATTCCTTCTCCTTGTCCCAGTCCTCCAGACGGATTACCAGGTCAATGTTCTGGGTATCCTTAACGCTTGATACACCGAATAATGTCTTGACATCAATGATACCGATACCACGAAGTTCGATAAAGTGCTTCGTAATATCCGGTGCAGAACCAACGAGGGTATCATCGGATACCTTACGGATTTCAACGGCATCATCTGTCACCAGACGGTGGCCTCTCTTAATCAGCTCCAGGGCTGCCTCGGATTTACCGATTCCGCTTTCACCGGTAATCAGAACGCCTTCACCGAAGACATCCACCAGAACACCGTGCACGGAAATACAGGGCGCCAGCATTACATTCAGCCAGCGGATAATCTCTGCCATAAAGGAAGAGGTTGCCTTTTTCGTGGAAAAAAGCGGAATCTTGTGTTCCAGTGCGATCTCCAAAAACAATGGATTGGGCTGAAGCTCACGGCTGAAAATGATTGCCGGAATGTCATAGGAAAGAAGTCTGGTGAAGATCTCCTTCTGACGTGCCTGCGGTAAGCCCTCCATGTAGGTATATTCTACAAAACCGATAATCTGCAGACGTGTATCTTCAAAATGCTCAAAGTAACCCGCCATCTGCAATGCCGGACGGTTAATATCCGGCTGTTTAATCTTAATCTTGGAAATATCCAGTTCCGGAGTCAGATTCTCCAGCTTCATCTTCTCAACAATTTTTTCCAGCTTTACACTTGCCATACCCATACTCCCTTCGTATTGAATATCACAGCAGCTACCCAAAAGTGATGCTGTTCAACGCTTTTATCATATCATATCCATAATTCTTAGACAATTAGAGATTTTGTTCTGATGATTTTTCCGTGCGGAAGAACTGATAAATTCCTTCGGCAGCGGGCCGGTTCATTCCATCCACGGCAAGCAGCTCCTCCACTTCGGCAGCGCGGATTTCTTCTATGGAGCGGAAATGCCGCATCAATGCCTTTCTTCTGGCAGGTCCGACTCCCGGAATCTCATCCAGTACCGAATGTACCTGCGATTTGGAACGGAGTGACCGGTGAAATTCAATCGCAAAGCGGTGCGCCTCATCCTGAATTCTCGTAATCAGCTTAAAGCCCTCGCTGCGGCGGTCAATCGGGATCTCTTCATTCTGATAATAAAGTCCCCTCGTATTATGGTTATCATCCTTCACCATACCACAGACCGGAATATCAAGCTGCAGTTCCTCAAGCACCTGCAATGCAATATTCACCTGACCCTTACCACCATCCATCATCAGCAGATCCGGAAATTTCGTAAAGCTGCCAAGCTCTGCATCCTTATTCTGTTCCTCCAGCTCCTTCTGCTCCTCCATACCATGCAGGAAACGCCTTGTCAGTACTTCACGCATGCAGGCATAATCATCGGGTCCTGACACGGTTTTAATCTTAAACTTACGATAGTCGCTGCGTTTGGGTTTTCCCTTTTCAAACACCACCATGGAACCGACATTCGCAAAGCCGCTGATGTTGGAAATGTCGTAAGCCTCCATACGGGATATATTCGAAAGGGACAGGAGCGATGCAATCTCCTTCACTGCGCCAATCGTACGCCCTTCTTCCCTGCGGATCCGCTCCTTGTCCTTGCTTAGAATCAGTTCCGCATTTCTTGCTGCAAGCTCCACGAGTTTTTCTTTTGAGCCAATCTTTGGGACGCGTAAATATACTCTCGAGCCACGTCTTCCTGTCAGCCACTGTTCAATCACTTCCCGGTCCTCAATATCCGTCTGCAGCATGATTTCTCTCGGCACAAACGGAGTTCCCGCATAAAACTGCTTCACAAAATCCTGCAGAATCTGTTCCTTCGGCGTCTGTGACACATGCGTCATATAAAAATGCTCCCTGCCGATGAGTCTGCCTCCGCGGACAAAGAACACCTGGACTACTGCATCCTCTGCCTCAACCGCCAGTGCAATAATATCCTTATCTTCTCCATCAAAATCGGTGATCTTCTGCTTCTCTGAAATCTGCTTCACACTGTTAAACAGATCCCGGTAACGAGCCGCCTCCTCAAATTCCAGATTTTCGGATGCCTGCTGCATTTTGGCATTCAGATCCTTCAATGTTTCCTGATAATCTCCATTCAGGAAATTTAATGCTTTCTTTACCCGTTCGCCATACTCTTCCTTACTGACCAGTCCCTGACAGGGCGCCACACACTGGTGAATATGAAAATTGAGACACGGGCGGTCGATCCCGAAATCACGCGGAAGAACCTTATTACAGGTCCGCAGCTGATACAGCTTATTAATCAGATCAATCGTATCCTTGACTGCTGCCGCACTGGTATATGGCCCAAAGTACCTGGAACGGTCCTTTTTCATCTGACGGCTGAACAATACCCTCGGATAATCCTCGCCGAGTGTCACCTTGATGTATGGATAGGTCTTATCATCCTTAAGCATGGTATTGTACTTCGGGCTGTTTTCCTTGATCAGATTGTTCTCTAATACCAGTGCCTCAAGCTCGGAATCCGTAACAATATATTCAAACCGCGCAATCAGAGAAACCATCTTGTCAATCTGCGGGCCTCTTCCCACGATCTTACGAAAATAAGACCTGACACGGTTGTGAAGATCAATGGCCTTTCCCACATAGATGATTTCATCCTGGGCATCATGCATGATATAAACTCCGGGACTGTGCGGGAGCTTTTTTAATTCTTCCTGAAAGTCAAACATCGTATTCTCTCTCTGTCTCTGCTTGTGGCTCGCACCTAAGTTCAAGCTGCGCCTTTGGCTTGCTTTCACTAAGTGCTCTGCTTGTCCCTCTCACTAAACTCGTGCTGCGCCTTTGGCTTGCTCTCGTTAAGTGTTCCGGACTGGCTCGCACCTAAGTTCAAGCTGCGCCCTTGGCTTGCTTTCACTAAGTGCTCTGCACAAAACAGCCGCATGTCTTCCGACTTACGGCTGCATTCTTTCTATTATTATTATACTTTCTCTTCTACACCCGGTCAGACGGCACATTGGAAAATCTTCCCCTGGGTGATCCCTCTGAATTACCTACTGCAGATGTTGGCTGTTTCGGAGCTGACTCCAGATTCTGGACCTGTGGCTCTGCCGGATTCTGTGCAGTCTTTTGTTCCTGCAGTTCTGCAAAATTCGATGTATCTTTTATCTGTGGTTCCACGGCATTCTGTGCGTCCTCCTGTGCCTGCACCGGTGTCTGGGCCGGTTCTGCTGCAGGCTCTGTCTTTGCCTCCACCGTGGTCTCTGTAGAATTTTCCGCGGTCTGTTCCTGCTCCTTCTTTTCCTCCGGATCCGGAAGCCCCTTCTCTTCACGGTAAATCTTCATGAATTCCTTACCGCTGATGGTTTCCTTCTCGATCAGATGTGCTGCCAGCTTATCCATCAGCTCGCGGTTTCCGGCAAGCATTTCCTTTGCTTCATCATAGCACTGCTTTAACAGATTCATGACCTCAGTATCCACATCGGCTGCGGTAATGTCACTGCAGGTCAGTCTTGCACCGCCGCCCAGATACTCACTTTCCACGGTTGCAAGCCCCATCAGGCCAAACCGGTCGCTCATACCGAAACGGGTAATCATGTTGGTGGCAATATTTGTTGCCTGTTCAATATCGTTCGCTGCACCCGTTGTAACATTGCCAAAGATCAGCTCTTCTGCTGCACGTCCGCCAAGCAGGCTTACCAGACGGTCATGAAGCTCTTCCTTCGTCTGCAGATATTTTTCCTCCTCCGGCACATGCATAACATAGCCAAGAGCACCCATTGTTCTTGGAACAATGGTAATTTTCTGTACCGGTTCGGAATTCTTCTGTAGTGCGCTGATCAGTGCATGCCCGACCTCATGGTAAGAAACAATCTTACGCTCTTCCCTGCTCATGATACGGTCTTTCTTTTCCTTTCCGACAAGCACCTGTTCCACAGCTGCAAACAGATCCTTCTGGGAAACATATTCCCTGCCGTGCTGCACCGCCATAATGGCCGCTTCATTAATCATATTGGCAAGATCTGAACCTACTGCACCACTTGTTGCAAGTCCGATTTCTTCAAAATTAACTGTATCGTCCATAAGCACATCTTTAGAATGTACTTTAAGCGTTTCAATACGTCCCTTAAGGTCTGGCTTGTCAACTATAACTCTTCTGTCAAGACGGCCTGGTCTAAGTAACGCCTTATCAAGAACTTCTGGTCTGTTAGTAGCCGCAAGTATAAATATACCCTTTGATGAATCGAAACCATCCATCTCTGCTAATAACTGGTTAAGTGTCTGTTCTCTTTCGTCATTACCACCGAACTGGGAATCCCTGCTCTTACCTATGGCATCAATTTCATCTATGAATACAATACAAGGAGCTTTTTTCTTTGCTTCTTCAAATAAA
>ERZ859738.1444-NODE-1444-length-10913-cov-2.057930_pt1 | contig 10913 bp, 12 predicted proteins | sample MGYA00510122_ERZ859738 | MGnify/ENA primary metagenome ERZ859738 (study PRJEB30046, sample SAMN00715139) | human gut metagenome | study: EMG produced TPA metagenomics assembly of the A metagenome-wide association study of gut microbiota in type 2...
CCTTTCACCGGAACGGTACGTGAAAATATCCGTTATGGAAGGCTTGACGCAACGGATGAGGAGGTGGAGCAGGCAGCAAAAATGGCAAGTGCCCATTCCTTTATCATCCGTCTGGAGCATGGATATGATACCGTTCTTGAGGGTGATGGTGCAAACTTAAGCCAGGGACAGCGTCAGCTCATTAATATTGCAAGGGCCGCCATTTCCAAGGCACCGATCCTGATTCTGGATGAAGCGACAAGCTCTGTTGATACAAGAACCGAGAAGCATATCGAAAAGGGAATGGACCGCCTGATGGCAGAGAGAACCACCCTCGTGATTGCACACCGTCTGTCAACCGTCCGGAATGCCAATGCCATCATGGTTTTAGAGCAGGGCGAGATCATCGAACGTGGTGACCATGACGCACTGCTTGCACAGAATGGCCGGTATCATGAGCTTTATACCGGAAAGACAGAGTTGGATTAAGCTGTGGTATCATGACTTGAATTGGATAAAAAAGTATGCTATAAAAGAATTCGGAACAGAAAAACATTTACCTATTGACAAGGTGGGTAAATGAGACTATACTGTTCCGAAAAGACAGTCAGTGAGGAATAAAGAATAAAGTTACTGTTTATACAACAGAGAAAGCCTTACTGAGGGAGGAGAAGAATATGAAAAAGTTATTAGCAGTAGTACTTACCGGTGCTTTCGTTGTATCTGCACTGGCAGGCTGCGGAAAGAGCACATCTGCAGACGATAAGGTGATCAAGGTTGCGGCTTCCGCAACACCTCATGCAGAGATTCTTGAGCAGGCAAAGCCTTTATTGGAGGCAAAGGGTTACGACCTTCAGGTGACCGTGTTTGATGATTATGTACAGCCGAACGAGGTTGTAGAAAGCGGTGATTTCGATGCAAACTACTTCCAGCACATCCCTTATCTTGAGAGCTTCAACGAAGAAAAGGGAACACACCTTGTAAATGCAGGTGGTATTCATTATGAGCCGTTTGGTATTTATCCCGGAACAAAGGCTTCCCTGGATGAACTTGCAGACGGTGACAGCATTGCCGTACCGAACGATACCACAAATGAAGCAAGAGCACTTCTTCTGTTACAGGATAATGGCATCATTACCTTAAAGGAAGGGGCAGGACTTACCGCAACCAAGAATGATATCGTAGAGAACCCCTACAATGTAGATATCGTTGAGCTTGAAGCAGCTCAGGTTCCGAGAGTAAAGGACGAGGTTGCATTCATGGTATTAAATGGCAACTATGCACTGGAGGCCGGATTTTCTGTAGCAAAGGATGCTATTGCTTATGAGAAGGCTGATTCCGAAGCAGCTAAGACCTATGTAAATGTTATTGCTGTTAAGGAAGGAAACGAAAATAGTGACAAGATCAAAGCTCTTGTCGAGGTTCTTACTTCACAGGAAATCAAGGATTATATCAACAATACTTATGATGGAGCGGTAATTCCTTTTGAATAAGCCGAAACAGAGTATGGATTCTGTTAAGGAAATCTGAATAAGTTAAAAGTCCCCCGAAGCTGTGTGATGGCTTTCGGGGGGTTTTTATTTTGTTGACAAATGAAAAATCAGTGGTAAAATGAAAATGATTTCCAAATTGCACGGAGGGAGTCCATATGTCAAAGGCAAAATATAAAACAAGACAAATGGCTGAACTTCTTACCTTTTTGGAATCTGTCCAGGGAACTCATGTGACGGTCAGTGAAATTTGTGATTTCTTCAAAAGCAAAGAAATTGCCATTGGTATGACCACGGTTTACCGGCAGCTGGAAAAGCTGGTTGCAGAAGGAGTTGTTGCCAGATATGTTGTGGACGGATCAAACAGTGCCTGCTTCGAGTATGTGGGTAATGCCCCCAAAGAACAGGCAGTATCCTGTTACCATTGCAAATGTGAGAGATGCGGAAAGCTGATTCATCTGCAATGTAAGGAAGTGGAGAGCCTGAAACAGCATATGCTGGAGCATCACAGCTTTGTCATGGATTCTACACGTACTGTTTTTTATGGAGTATGTGAGGAATGTATTAAGATAAAGAGCGGGAGCGATACCGGGCAGGAAACGGAATGACCGGATGAAACATGGAGACAGAGAACCGTTAGGAAACAAGGCAATGCCGGAGCGGTTCCGGAAAGGAGAAGACAAAAATGAGTCTTAAGAACGAAAAATACAAAAACAAATTGGAAAACGGGAGAAGACAAAAATGAAAAAGATAGAAACCAGAAAATCAATTTCATGTGTATTAGCACTGTTTTTAGCGCTGATGATGCTTGCTTCTCTTTTCTATATTGCGAAGGAAACAGGGCATGACTGTACCGGTAAAGCATGTCCGGTATGTGCCTGCATTCATCAGGCAGAGCAGAATATCAGAAATCTTGGAACCGGCGTGACCGCAGCAATCATGGTTTCTATGATTGTCTTTTTCGTATTACGCTTTACAGCAGATCGTTCTTTTCTGATTTCCAGTTCTACTCCGGTTAGTGAAAAGGTAAGAATGAATAATTGATTCATAGAATAAAACAGCAGAGGAAGAAAGGGTATGTGGGATATCCTTTCTTTTCTGTACCCATTTTTGACAAGAGAAATTGTGATTTTAAAGATTTAGATGGAGGTTTTATTCATGAAAAAATATATATCTATGATGCTGGCAGTCGTTATGGCAGTCTTCTGCCTTTCTGCCTGCGGACAATCCAGTTCTACAGACTCAACAGAAAATCCGGCTCAGACGGAACCGGCAGTCACAGAAGAATCTACAACAAATCCAACAGAAGAACCGACGGATGCTTCTGCAGGTGAAACAGAAGAAGCATCTGCAGATAAATTGAAAATTGTCACTACGATTTTCCCGGAATATGACTGGGTACGCCAGATCGCGGGAGATCAGATTTCGAATATGGAGCTTACCATGCTGCTTGATAATGGTGTAGACCTGCACAGCTATCAGCCTACAGCAGATGATATCATGAAAATTTCCGACTGTGACATCTTTGTTTATGTTGGTGGAGAATCGGATGAATGGGTGGAGGATGCACTGAAGGAAGCTGTCAACAAGGACATGCAGGTGATTAATTTGCTGGAGGTGCTTGGCGACAGCGTTAAGACGGAGGAAATGGTGGAAGGTATGCAGGAAACTGAGCATGACCATGAGCATGAAGAGGAAGCTGACGAGCACGTATGGCTTTCCCTGAAAAATGCACAGACCCTGAGCAATGCAATTGCTTCAGCACTGGAAACTGCTGATCCGGCAAATAAAGAAACTTATGCAGCCAATGCTGCTTCCTATGAGGAAAAGCTTGCTGCACTGGATACACAGTATCAGGAGGTTGTAGATATCGCTTCGCAGAAGACCTTATTATTTGGTGACCGTTTTCCATTCCGTTATCTTGTAGATGACTATGGATTGAGCTATTATGCGGCCTTTGCCGGATGCTCGGCAGAAAGCGAAGCCAGCTTTGAAACCATCTCCTTCCTTGCCCAAAAGATTGATAAGCTTGGTCTTAAGAATGTGCTGACCATCGAAAAATCCGATCAGAAAATTACGAAGACTATTATTGAGAATACAAGGGACAAAAATCAGAACATTCTGACATTGGATTCCATGCAGTCTACAACATCGGATGATGTCGCTAATGGTACAACCTACCTTTCCGTTATGGAAAATAACCTGAGCGTTTTGAAAGAAGCATTGCAGTAGGAGGAATTATGGCACAAATTACCTGTCGGGACTTAAGTATAGGATATGATGGCAGAGCGATTCGGAATCATATTAATTTTTCACTTCATAAAGGCAATTACCTTTGCGTGATCGGAGAAAATGGTTCCGGAAAGTCGACCTTGATGAAAACACTGCTTCATTTACTGCCTCCGGTTTCGGGCTCCGTTCTTCTTGGGGACGGATTAGGCAGTAATGAAATCGGATACTTGCCACAACAGACGGTAATACAAAAGGATTTCCCGGCATCCGTGAGAGAGATTGTTCTCTCCGGATGCCAGAACCATTGTGGTATTCGTCCGTTTTATAATAAAGAAGAAAAAAGGTTATCTGAAGAAATGATGGATAAACTGCAGATTACACATTTCAGGAACAGGTGTTACCGTGAATTATCAGGTGGCCAGCAGCAGAGGGTTCTGCTAGCCCGGGCACTGTGTGCGACAAAGAAGATTTTACTGCTGGATGAACCGGTTTCGGGTCTGGATCCAAAGGTGACAGAGGAAATGTACCGGTTGATTGAACAGTTGAACCACGTGGATCAGATTACCATTATCATGATTTCCCATGATATCAGAGAGGCGGTAAAGTATGCCAGTCATGTCATGTATCTGGGGGAAGATATTTTTTATGGAACAAAGCAGGAATATGAAAACAGATAACAGATTTAGTAATACAAAATCTCACAGCGAATCGGTCTGGAATTTTGCATCATGGCTGTGATAGTACTGGACAGAGCGATTCTGTCCGGGGACATGAGTAAATAATACTGGGAAAGAAGGTGGACAATTTGATAGAAAAATTATTTTTTTATTTTGAATATCCTTTTGTAAGATATGCACTGATTGTTGGGGTTCTGATTGCATTGTGCTCTTCATTGCTTGGAGTTACGCTGGTGCTCAAACGTTTTTCTTTTATCGGAGACGGACTGTCCCATGTGGCCTTTGGTGCGATGGCTGTTGCGTCGGTATTGAATCTTACGAATAATATGCTGTTTATTCTGCCGGTTACGGTATTGTGTGCCATTCTTCTGCTTCGTACCGGGCAGAATACCAAAATTAAAGGAGATGCAGCAGTTGCGATGATTTCTGTAGGGGCGCTGGCAATCGGATATCTGTTAATGAATATTTTTTCCACAGGACCGAATCTTTCCGGAGATGTATGCAGTACACTGTTTGGATCAACCTCGATCCTGACATTGACAATGAATCAGGTGGTGTTGTGCTGCACACTGTCTGTAATTGTTGTTGCTGTTTTTGTTCTGTTTTATCATCAAATTTTCTGCGTAACCTTTGATGAAACATTTGCCAGGGCAACAGGAATGAAAACAGACCTTTATAATCTTCTGATTGCAGTGACAACGGCTGTGATCATTGTTCTGGCAATGAATCTGGTCGGCTCTCTGTTGATTTCAGCACTGGTGATCTTTCCGGCATTGTCTGCAATGCGGATATTTCGGACATTTTTTCAGGTTACCGTTTGTTCAGTATGTCTGTCTGTGTTCTGTGCAGTCTTGGGGATTCTGGTATCCATTCTTGCGGGAACACCGGTAGGATCGACGATTGTTGCGGTAGATATTGCGGCGTTTCTGATCAGTTGTCTGATCGGAAGGCTTGTGGGAGGAAGAGGATGAAAATAATAAGAAGAATGTTCATTCTGCTTATCTGCATGATGAGTATAGCAATTACCGGATGCGCAAGCCAGTCCGGAAAAGGAATAAACGAGGTAAACTCTGTTAATAATGTAATTACAAATCAGATTAACGAAGCACAGAAAAGTGAGGAAGAAACAGAAACGGCTACGCTGGAAAAGGAACCGGAGCAGGATGCAGAAGGTGGTGCAGAGAGTGAGGCGAAGGCAGAACCGACGCAGACACCGGGAACCGAACCGATTGCAATATTGACAGATGAAATGTCTGGTGGACAAAGCGGAGAAAATAATCAGAAGGAAGATACCGGTGAGAGTGTCCCAGGTGAAGAAAAGAAAAGTAATGTAGACTACGATCTGACGCAGATGAACAGTGATATGGTATATGCAATGGTATATCAGATGATGGCAGTTCCGGAGCAATATGTTGGAAAAACCTTCCGGATGGACGGGATTTTTTATTCATCCTATTATGATACAACAAACCAATATTACTTTTATTGTGTTATACAGGATGCTCTGGCCTGCTGCACACAGGGAATTGAATTTGTCTGGGAGGATGGATCACATATTTATCCGGATGAGTACCCGGAGGAAGCCGAAGAAATTATTGTGGAAGGAACGTTTGAGACGTATACGGAAGAAGGAGATGAGAACCTGTATTGTCATCTTGTCAATGCAACATGGGAAAAGACAGGGGATGACCAAAATGGTCAATAAAACTGAAATGAATGAAATACAAAGAATTCATGGGTTGTATGATTTTTGACGGACATGCTATAATGAAATCCAGACAGGGAATAAATTTAGATTTTGGAGAAATTAAATGTCAGAAGAATTTGATGAAGAATATGAAGAACGCCGCAGACGGAGAAATGCACGGAATGAGGAGATGCGGAAGCGCAAAAAAAAGCAGCAGATGATTCGTATGCTGATGCGCAGACTATTTCCCATTGCCGGGATTATACTGGCTGCGGTAATTCTTATTATAAATGGAAGAAGCATTATACGAGGAATACAGGGGTATCCGGCTCCAACAAAAACTGACACAGGTGTTGCTGTTTCACCCGCAGTTTCAGAGAATGTGACACAGACGTCGGATGGTTCGGAAGGTGATTTACAAGCGGGAGCAGATGATGCTCAGGTGGAAGTTGATAAATCTCAACAGAATATAGAAGATGGCGGGAATGCACAAGAAGATTCGTCAAATGATCAGAAAATCGACTCACTCGATACGGAATCAGGAAGTTCGGATATATCAAATGGAAAATTATCTGCTGATGAAGTGAACCATAGACTACGGCAGTTAGTGACGGACGATCACAGGCAGCAGGTTATTGTGTCAGGGGTTCAGGCTTCACTCCCTGATATGACAGCACTTTTGGAACAGGCGGAGGAAGAGCAGGCACAGGTACTGAAGGAACAGAAGGTTTATACGGCGCAGACAACAGATGCTACGACTTCTGTAGATGATGAAGTGCAGAGTACGAATGGTATTTTGATCTTGCCACAGGAAATATCCTTTTTGACCGGGATGCGCATACAAGAATTAATCCGGCGTCCATGACGAAGGTGCTGACTGTGCTTGTTGCAGCAGAGCATGTGACAGACTGGTCGGATACCTTTGAAATCACACCGGAAATTACAAATTACAGTTATGTGCATGATTGCAGTGCTGTTGGATTTTCAAATAATGAAGTGGTTACCGTGGAAGATCTGTTCTACGGAACGGTGCTGTGCTCGGGAGGGGATGCAGCACTCGGACTGGCAACCTATGTGGCGGGCTCCCAGGAAGCCTTTGTGGATATGATGAATGAAAAGCTGAAGGAGCTTGGACTTGCGGATACGGCACATTTTACAAACTGTGTCGGTTTGTATGACGAAAATCATTATTGTACGGTTTATGATATTGCCATGATTCTGGAGGCGGCCATTGATCATCCGCAGTGCCGGGAGGTGTTATCAACGAAGAAGTACACAACCTCGTCCACGCCGGAGCACCCGGAGGGCATCCAGATTTCCAACTGGTTCTTAAGAAGAATTGAGGATAAGGATACCGGCGGCGAAGTGATCTGTGGAAAAACCGGCTTCGTGGCACAGTCCGGAAGCTGTGCGGTAAGCTATGGAATGGATGAGTCAGGAAAGGAATATATCTGCGCCACCGTGAATGCACACAGTGGCTGGCGGTGTATTTATGACCATGTGGAGCTGTATAAGCGGTTTGCAAAAACTGTCTGAAAAAAACAAAATAATATTGAATTTTACGGCAATTGTGCAGTTTTAAAATAAATGACTGGACAAAAACGAAAACATAGGTTAATATGTATATATAGACAGATGCAGAAGACCAGATGATTGTGCAAATTAACAAAATGATAACAGGCTGCAGAATCTATCGGTTGTCAATCTGTCAAAAATGGAAACGGGAGATGAGAAACGGATGAAACAGTTTACTTACGTGGTTACGGATGAAATTGGTATTCATGCAAGACCGGCAGGTCTTCTGGTTAAGGAAGCCAAACAGTTCCAAAGTACAGTGATGCTGACCTGCAAGGGAAAGAGCGCCGCTGCAACCAAGCTTATGGCTGTCATGGGAATGGGCGTTAAGCATGGTGATTCGGTCGAGGTTTCGGTTGAGGGACCGGATGAGGATGCTGCTTATGAGGCAATGGAGAGGTTTTTCCGGGAGAATCTGTAAACCAGAATCCGGTGAATCATATGAGAGGGTGGAAAATGGAGAAATATATTGGAAAATCCGTATATAAAGGAATAGCAATCGGTCCTGTCCATGTTCTGAAGAAAAAAGATCACCTTGTCAAGAGAATCCATGTAGATCATGTGGAAAAAGAACTGGAGCGCCTTGAGAAGGCTAAGGAACAGGCACTAAGCCAGCTTGGTGAGCTGTATGAGAAGGCCATGCAGGAGGTCGGCGAGGTCAATGCGGCAATCTTTGAGGTTCATCAGATGATGCTTGAGGACGATGATTATCAGGAGGCCATACACAATCTGATCCGGAATGAAGAAGTGAATGCAGAGTATGCGGTAGCGGTTACCGGTGATAATTTTGCGGAAATGTTTGCCAGTATGGATGATGAGTACATGCAGGCACGATCAGCGGATGTCAGGGATATTTCGAACCGGCTGGTCCGTAACCTTGCCGGAGAGGAACAGATGGACTGGAGTAAGCTCGAACCGTCCATTATTGTTGCGGATGATCTGACACCAAGTGAAACGGTCCAGATGGACAAGAACAAAATTCTGGCCTTTGTTACCGTCCACGGTTCAACGAACTCACACACTGCGATTCTTGCCCGTATGATGAGTATTCCGGCACTGATCGGTGTGCCGCTTGAACTGGAGAAGCTTCAGAATGGAACCATGGCTGTTGTAGATGGTAAAAAGGGAGCCTTTTTCCTTGATCCGGATGAAAACGAAATACATCTGGCCAAAGTACAGCAGGAAGAGGAACAGGAGCAGAAGCGTCTTTTAGAGAATTATAAAGGCAGGGAATCCGTTACGAAAAGCGGAAAGAAAATCCATGTCTTTGCCAATATCGGAAGTGTCTCGGATGTGGCTTATGTGCTTGAGAATGATGCTGAGGGTATCGGGTTATTCCGGAGTGAATTCCTGTATCTTGGCAGATCTGAGCTTCCGGATGAGAACGAACAGTTCAATGCCTATCGTCAGGTATTGCAGATGATGGCCGGAAAGAAGGTTGTTATAAGAACCCTGGATATCGGAGCGGATAAGAACGTGGATTATCTCGGACTTGGACAGGAGGATAATCCGGCAATGGGCTACCGTGCGATCCGGATTTGTCTGGAACAGCCGGATATTTTTAAAACACAGCTGAGAGCTCTTTTGCGAGCTGCTAAATATGGAAATCTTGCAATTATGTATCCGATGATTATTTCGGTGGAAGAGGTTAAGTGCATCGGGGAAATTGTTAAGGAGGTGGCAAAGGAACTGGATGAAGAGAAGGTTCCGTATACCATTCCGGAGCAGGGTATTATGGTGGAGACACCGGCAGCAGTCATGATGAGTGAGGAGCTTGCAGAGCTTGTGGACTTCTTCAGTATCGGAACCAATGATTTAACCCAGTATACACTGGCGATTGACCGGCAGAACAGTAAGCTGGACCGGTTCTACAATCCGCATCATGAGGCGGTTTTACGGATGATACAAAGGACAATTGACGGGGCTCATAAGCATGGCAGGTGGGTCGGTATCTGTGGAGAGCTTGGTGCAGATACAGCACTTACCGAGCGGTTTGTACAAATGGGAATTGATGAATTGAGCGTTGCTCCATCGATGGTGCTCCCGGTCCGCAGTAAAATATGTGAAATGGAGTAGATGAAATGAGAATATATAAAGCGAAAGATTATGAGGAAATGAGCAGAAAGGCAGCCGGCATTGTTTCCGCACAGATCATTATGAAACCTGACTGTGTGCTCGGACTGGCAACAGGCTCCACTCCGGTCGGCCTTTATAAGCAGCTGATCGAATGGTATCGCAATGGGGATCTGGATTTTTCGGGGGTAAGAACGGTGAATCTGGATGAGTATAAGGGAATCAGCCGTGAGAATGATCAGAGCTATTATTACTTTATGCATCAGAATCTGTTTGACCATGTGAATATTCCGGCAGGGAATACCCATCTGCCGGACGGCATGGAGCCGGATTCCGAAAAGGAGTGCAGAAGATATGAGGAATTGATCCAATCCATGGGAAGTGTGGATTTACAGCTCCTTGGTATCGGCCATAACGGACATATCGGTTTTAATGAGCCGGCAGATGCATTTGATAAGCTGGTTCACTGTGTGAACCTGACACAGTCAACCATTGAAGCAAATAAGAGATTTTTTGCATCCGCCGAGGAGGTTCCGAGGCAGGCATATACCATGGGAATCCAGACGATTATGCGCTCGAAAAAGATTCTCATCATTGCCAATGGTGAGGGTAAGGCTGATATTGTAAGGGATGCGTTCTTTGGACCGATTACACCGATGGTTCCGGCATCAGTTCTTCAGCTGCATAATGATGTTACGCTGGTAGCTGATGAAGCAGCTCTGAGTAAAATCCCTGCATCGTTCGTTTAAGAGAAGTTGTAAGAAAACAGAGCGGATAGAGGTATGGAATAATGATTATAAAGAATGCGAATGTTTTTACATCGGATCACCGGTTTGTACAGGGTGATGTTACCGTGACCGGTGACCGGTTTTCCGTAGTCCTTGAAAAAGCGGATGGTGACGGACAGGTGGTGGACGCTGCCGGACTATACATGATTCCGGGACTCGTAGATATTCACTTTCATGGGTGCAAGGGCGCGGATATGTGTGATGGAACGCAGGAAGCCCTGGATATCATAACCGCATATGAGGCCGGTGTCGGAGTAACATCGGTTTGTCCGGCAACCATGACGATTCCGAAGGATGAACTCCTTGCGGTAATGAAGAATGCCGGTGCATATTCCTATAAGGGAGGAGCACATCTGGTCGGTATTAATATGGAAGGACCGTTTATCAGTGCTTCCAAGAAGGGGGCACAGCC
>ERZ859738.1445-NODE-1445-length-10910-cov-1.584800_pt1 | contig 10910 bp, 9 predicted proteins | sample MGYA00510122_ERZ859738 | MGnify/ENA primary metagenome ERZ859738 (study PRJEB30046, sample SAMN00715139) | human gut metagenome | study: EMG produced TPA metagenomics assembly of the A metagenome-wide association study of gut microbiota in type 2...
CTTCAACAATATCTCCGCTGTTGAGGACAACATCAATTTTCTCCAAAGTTTCAGCATAAACATTTACACTTAATAACATACTGATAATAATAATGCTCGCCATTGTTTTTAACCAAAAATTTTTCATCATTGGAATCCTCCCTCATAATAATTATGCTAAATCATCATTCACATTTTGACTCTTTTTACCTGCCGCATCAAACGAGGTAACCATATCATATGTACCCTCAATAGATAATGATCCTCCTTTTCTATTGAAGAAGAATCCACTATGTAACAATTCAGGTGCGTCATAATTTTGAACAAAGTAATATGCCTTACAGTCTCTTAATACATATGTTGACTGTTTATAGTTACTGCTATTAAAAATATAAACTGCCTGACCGATAAAAGCTTCTCGGTAAACAGAAAACTCGCATTTATCAAACACCAATTTGAAACACTGATATGATTGACTATTTGTCTTTATATCCGAGTATTGATTACTTTTTTGTGAAAATCTGCAATTACGGAAAACCACATTTGCAACAGCACAATTATCCTCAACCCAGCCGTCTTCATAATCTTCCGGTGAAACCATTTTCTTAATCTTCTCAGTTCCGACAAATCCGGGACAACTCGAAAAATCTCCGGAAAAAGGCACATCGCCAAACCATGAATCTTCAACCAGTGCATCTACACAGCTGTTAATTGTAAACAAGGTATAATGATATATATTTGTAAAAGAATGCGCTTCGCTGCCGGCACCTACGGTTATTGTTGCTGACTCAAGCTGATTTGCAACATAATCTCTGACAACAACATCGCCACAGTTACCAAGGTAAAGGAAATTACCGATATTTTCTCCGCGAATATGCTCTGCTAATGAATCCAAGGAGTAACCTCCGAGAACAATACCATCAAAGCAATTGTTAATGGTCAAATTTCGATAGCGATTATGCTCCATCTTGGAAGATTTATTAGCATCCATCTGATGAATTGCTCCGCCAGTTGAATTTTTCAATACGCAGTTTTCAACGGTTATATAGCTTGAACCGGTTGAAACATATACGCAATGGTGTCTCTTGTCTGTTGACAAGGAGTTGTCTACACTGCCGCCCGAGACGAGAATCTGATTGCCGGATTTAAAGTTATATCCGAACACAGTTCTCGAAATGTTGCAATCAATAAATCTGTGGTTCAGGTTAGTTTCTCTGAATGCAGCATTGTTTATTATATGAACACCGGTTCCGAAACCGTCAATATTTACTTCAAAAAACGTCATATTTATTGGGAAAAAGATACCGTTGTCATAGCCTTGAAATTTGATACATTGTTCGCCGCCGTTTACTACTGCTCCGTTCTCGTATTTCGCTAAGCCTTTAAACGATAGGTCGCAAATCTCAACGTTTTCAACACCGCTGCGAGATGAACCGCCGACAAGGACATAATTTCCGTCTCCGTCGGTAATCGGATTCCATACTCTTATCTGTGAGCCGTGACCGATAATACAAATATTTGACTGATTAAGGAACAACGTTCCGCTTACGAGATAAAGTCCATTGCGACGAAGATGAATATTCATCATTTCATCGGTATTAAATGCATTAAATAAGTCCTGAAAAATGTCCGTATCTTCAAAATACTCAACAACATTACCATTGAGCACAGCCTCGATTTCGTCCGGACCATAGCCGATACTTTCGCCGATAAAATAGTTCATACGCTTCATCTTAACGTAAATGCAGCCGCTTGTTGTATAAATAAACTTACCGTCATATCGCAAAGCGCCCGTTGCGTTAGGGTCTTCCGTAAAGTTCTCTGTGCCGTCCTTTACAATTATTTCATAGTACGAGGGTGACAGGGGAACTCCGATCACTTCCGTGCCGTCATTATAGGGATAATCCCATGTATAAACATTTTCGTCAAATGTAAACAGATACTTCTTTCCGTTTAAGATCTGACCTCTGTCTTCAAGCAAGCTGCTGCACTCAAGAGCGTCACGCATATCTTCCATTACAACGGTGTTGTCGGGGGTCAAGCGGTCGGGATTGAGAGCATTGTCTTCCCCGTAACCCGTGTACCACATAGGTCTGAGGTAAGTAACCGCCTTCGGGGCGGCAATAAGTCCTTCAAGAGCCGGCACGCTTTCGCAATGAATTCTGAGCTCGGCCAAACCCTTTACGGAGCCCGAAACGGTCGATGTAAACTGCGCCCTTACATCGTCATAATCGTCAATCGGAACACTCATTGTGCACGATGACGGCACGGAAAGACCTGCTCTCGACTCTTCCCTTTCGCTTCCGTCGTCGCCCTGAATCCAATACATTATAGAAGCGTAATCGGTATAAAGGGCGTCCTCGTGAGGAAGACGAAGTGTTATAATTGCGTCGTTTCCTTCAACACGGCAATCAACCGCACTGAGAGGAATGTCATAAGTTTTTATTCCGTTATTTTCCCAAATCTCTTTTGTAGTATTAAAATTTCTTTCTGTAATATCAATAAACATTGCTTTTCTTCCTTTTAAAATATATTTTTAAAAGTCGTTAAAAATAACCGCATATTGATATTTATTGCCAACGGCATTTTGCGCCGTTAGGATTAGCTCCGACAATAAAAATCGGAATTGTTGATAAAGTCAAAAACAGACTTCAACAGTCATTGTTAACGACTTACCATAGCATCATTTTTTCGGAAATGAACGTTCAAAGTTCCCGGATCAGCTTCCCTTTTTGCTAATCCGTAATTTCATTATATATGAACATTTGTTCTTTGTCAATGGTTTTTGTTAATTTTGTTCACAATATTATTGATTTTGTTCACGATTATAATTTTATTTCGGATTTTTTGTTTAATATGTATAGCGCTTTTTGCATACTTGTACCGACAAAACCGCATTGTATATATGATTCTCCTTTTCTACGCTTTTTCACGCTTTTATTACAACTAATTGTGAAAATTAACAGTTTTTGACCCGCACCGGTTAGTTTATTCTAACTGAGAAAAGTTGCAAAAATGATTATATTATAGTATAATCTGTTTGAATGGTTAAAATACCATTATCAGGATTTAGTCATTGCTTTCAACTTTGTTTAAATCCAAGAAAACAAAAAGAAAGTCAGGCGATTTTTATGAAAACTGTTTATGCAGACAATGCTGCAACAACAGCTCTCTGCCCTGAAGCTCTTGACGCAATGGTAGATTGTTTAAAAAACAACTACGGTAACGCTTCAAGTCTGCACCACATGGGTCAGGAGGCTGCCGCCGCGGTTTTGCAGGCAAGACGTGACATTGCCGACGCTATCGGCGCCGATGTGAACGAAATTTACTTCACCTCGGGCGGAACCGAAGCGGACAACTGGGCAATCACCAATGCCGCACATCTCGGCGAGAAAAAAGGAAAAAAGCACATTATTTCAACAACGTTTGAGCATCATGCCGTTCTTCACACGCTGATGAAGCTTGAAAAAGAAGGCTTTGAGGTAACCTACCTTGATGTTCATGAGGACGGTTACGTTCGTCTTGACGAGTTTAAAAAAGCTCTCAGAGACGACACCTGCCTTGTTACAATAATGTATGCAAACAACGAGGTCGGAACGGTTCAGCCTATTCCCGAAATCGGCGCAATTTGCAAAGAAAAGGGCGTTTATTTCCACACCGACGCTGTTCAGGCTGTCGGTCATCTTCCGATCAACGTTAAGGAACAGAACATTGATATGCTCTCGTTCTCATCTCATAAATTTCATGGCCCCAAGGGAATCGGTGCACTTTATTGCCGCAAGGGTGTTCCCCTCATGGGCTTCATGCAGGGCGGAGCTCAGGAAAGAAACAAGCGCCCCGGCACAACTAACACTCCCGCCATTGTTGCAACGGCGGCGGCGCTCAAAAAATGCTGCGAGGACATGGACAAAAACATTGCCTATGTCAGTAAATTAAGGGACAAGCTTATTGATACTATCCTTGAAATCATTCCCCGTTCAAGGGTAAACGGAGGCCGCTCGCCCCGTCTGCCCGGCAACGTTAGCTTCTGCTTTGAGGGCATCGAGGGTGAGTCGCTTCTGCTTCATCTTGACCTCAAAGGAATCTGCGGTTCCTCGGGTTCTGCCTGTACCTCAGGCTCACTCGACCCGAGCCACGTTCTGCTTGCACTCGGCTTGCCTCACGAGATTGCTCACGGTTCGCTCCGTCTTTCTCTCTGCGAATACAACACCGAGGAAGAAATTGATTATATCATTGAGGAGCTTCCGAAAATCGTTTCGATGCTCCGTGACATGTCCCCCGTTTGGGAGAGAATAATGAAAGGAGAGGACTACTATGCTGTACAGTGAAAAGGTAATGGACCACTTCCAGCATCCGAGAAACCTCGGCAAAATGGATGACGCGGACGGCGTCGGCGAGGTCGGCAATGCTAAGTGCGGAGATATAATGAAAATGTACCTCAAAATTAAGGACGGTAAAATCGAGGACGTTAAGTACAACACGTTCGGCTGCGCTTCGGCGATTGCCACAAGCTCGATTGCAACCGAGATGATCAAGGGTCAGAAGATTGAGGACGCACTCAAGCTCAGCAACAAGGCTGTTGTTGAAGCTCTTGACGGTCTTCCGCCGGCAAAGATTCACTGTTCCGTGCTTGCCGAGCAGGCTGTTAAGGCGGCTCTCAAGGATTATTACACCAAGAACGGTCTTGAGCTTGATCCGAATGTATTCGGCAGTGAATGCGGAAGCAACTGCGAAAGCTGCGAGGGCTGCAGCCGAGAGGGCTAAGCCATGAAAAAGGCTATGATTGCCATGAGCGGCGGAGTTGACAGCTCCGTCGCTGCTTATCTGATAACTCAGCAGGGCTATGAAGCGATCGGCGTAACGATGAAGCTTTACAACAACGAGGATATCGGTATAAAAAAAGAAAAAACCTGCTGCTCACTCGACGACGTTGAGGACGCAAGGAGCGTTGCAAACAGGCTCGGCATACCTTATTATGTTTTTAATTATACCGACAATTTTAAATTGCAGGTTATCGAACGCTTCGTTGAAGCATATCGCAACGGCAGAACGCCGAACCCGTGCATCGACTGCAACAGATATATCAAGTTTGATCAGCTAATGCACAGAGCAAAGGAATTGCAGTTTGATTATGTTGTAACGGGTCATTACGCTATTAACGAGTACGATAAAAAAAAGGGGCGCTGGATACTGCGCAAGGCGACCGACGACACAAAGGATCAAAGCTACGTTTTGTATTCACTCACGCAGGATCAGCTCAGCAGAATCCTTTTTCCGCTCGGCAGAATGACCAAGCATGAGGCGAGGGAAATCGCCGAAGCGCAGGGCTTTGTCAACGCAGATAAGCACGACAGTCAGGATATTTGCTTCGTTCCCGACGGCGACTATGCCCACTTCATTGAAAATTGGTGCGGATTCAGGTTCACCGAGGGTGATTTTGTTGACCGTGACGGCAATTTTATTGCCAAGCACAAGGGCATAATCAACTACACGATCGGTCAGCGCAAGGGCTTGGGCATTGCGGCGAAAGCGCCGTACTATGTTGTCAGCAAGGATCTTGCGAAAAATCAGGTCGTTCTCGGGTCAAATGACGATTTGTTCTCTAATCACCTTGAAGCAACAGATTTGAACTTCATTTCGATTGAAAAGCCCCCCGAGCCGATGAAGGTCAAGGCAAAGGTCAGATACAGGCAAAAGGAGACCGACGCCGTGATTACTCCGCTCGAAAACGGAAACGTCAGCGTCGATTTTGAAACTCCTCAGCGTGCGATTGCTCCCGGCCAGGCAGTTGTTTTCTATGACGGAGACATAGTTGTCGGCGGCGGAACGATAATATAAATTAAAGAATTGATAATTTATATTATATATATTATAAATGTATAGGATTCACTCTCCCTGTTTTTGTACGGGAGAGTGAATTTTTATCGGCTGATTTACTTGCCTTTCCCTGCAGAGGAGGAGCTTACGCTAAAAGATAAATTCTGCTGACATTCATCGCCCGCCCCATCAATATACCCTCACGCAAACTATTTCATTTTCTTTACAAATAACGGTTGTTTTTTGTCACGGTCTGAGTTATAATTATAAAGGTTAAATTCGCTTATAATGCAATGCTGCGATTTGCCCGTTTAAAATATAAATGAATATTCATTTCTCTTTTCTTACAAATTATCAAGCCTCTCAACGGCATAATTCCCAGTTTATTGTGGTTTTCCACACGAATATTTGTATTATATTGAATGAATATATTTTGTATTATTCTTGACATATTCTGTATATTTATGTATAATTATACCCTATTAACAGATTCAGAGGTTTAAGGCATGAAAAAGGTTTTTATTGACGGCAAGGCCGGAACAACAGGTCTCAGAATTTATGAAAGACTATCCGAACGATCGGATATTGAACTTATGCTACTGCCGGATGAGAAACGCAAGGACGTTGAGGCTCGACGCGAAGCTCTTAACTCCTGTGATATCGCTTTTCTTTGTCTGCCCGATGCGGCGGCTATTGAATCCGTCGGATTGATTGAGAACGAAAACGTCAGAGTTCTCGACACCTCAACGGCTCACAGAACAAATCCCGACTGGGCATACGGTTTCCCCGAGCTTTCTCCGGCACATAGAGAAAAAATAAAAAATTCCAACCGAATTGCCGTTCCCGGCTGCCATGCAAGCGGCTTCATCTCACTTGTCTATCCCCTTGTCGAAGCCGGTGCGATCTCTCCCGACACGCTTCTGCCCTGCCATTCGCTGACAGGCTACAGCGGCGGCGGCAAGAAAATGATTGCCGAATACGAGGATGTCGAGCCCGATGTTGCACTCGAATCGCCGAGGCAGTACGGCTTGACGCAGAATCATAAGCACCTTAAAGAAATGAAAGCAATTACGGGAATCAATGCTTTCCCGGCTTTCTGCCCGATCGTTGCCGATTATTACAGCGGCATGCTTGTCACCGTTCCTCTTTTCAAGGAACAGCTCAACGGCGTTACAATTGAGGACATTAAGAAAATTTATGCAGACAAATATCATTCGGATATTGTGAAATACAAAGACGAAATCGGCGAGAACGGTTTCATTTGCTCCAATAAGCTCTCGTTCAATGACTCAATGGAAATCTTTGTTGAAGGAAACGAGGACAGAATCCTTTTGATGTCAAGATATGACAATCTCGGCAAGGGCGCTTCAGGAGCGGCTATACAAAACATGAATATTCTTCTCGGAACAGACGAAAAAACAGGACTCGAGGTATAAAAATAATGAAAACAATTGAAGGCGGCATCTGCGCCGCAAAAGGCTTCAGAGCCAACGGAATCCACTGCGGAATCAGAAAGAACAAGTCAAAACGTGACCTTTCGCTCATTGTCAGCGACGTAAAGGCAACTGCGGCGGCTGTTTATACAACAAATCTCGTCAAGGGTGCTCCGATTTTTGTCAATCAGAAGCACCTTGCCGACGGACATGCCCAGGCTATCATCTGCAACAGCGGAATTGCCAACACCTGCAACGCCGACGGAATTGAAAAGGCGGAAGCCATGGGTCGGCTCGTTGAGGATGCGCTTGGCATAAACAAGGACGATGTTATTGTAGGTTCAACAGGCGTTATCGGTATGCCGCTCAACCTCACTCCTATTGCAAACGGTATGGAGGAGCTGGTTGCAGGTCTTGACTACGACAACAGCGGTCTTGCCGCAGAAGGCATCATGACAACCGACACAAAGAAAAAAGAAATCGCAGTCAGCTTTGACATTGACGGCGTTGAATGCAGAATCGGCGGAATTGCCAAGGGTAGCGGAATGATTCACCCGAACATGGCAACAATGCTTGTTTTCGTCACCTCGGACGTTGCAATCACAAGTGAAATGCTTCAAAAGGCAGTCAGCGAGGACGTTAAGACTTCATTTAATATGATAAGCGTTGACGGCGACACTTCAACCAACGATACGTTTGCTGTTCTCGCCAACGGAATGGCAGGTAACAAGCTCATTGACGGCGAGGGCGAGGCTTATGAAAAATTCTGCAAGGCTCTCCATCAGGTCAGCGTTTATCTTTCAAGAAAAATTGCAGGCGACGGTGAGGGTGCAACCAAGCTGCTCGAATGCAAGGTAACAGGCGGTAAACCCGATGAAATCGCAAAAAAAGTTGCAAAGTCGGTTATTTGCTGATCGCTTACAAAGGCGGCAATGTTCGGTGCAGATGCCAACTGGGGTCGTGTACTTTGCGCAATCGGCTACAGCGGAGCAGACGTTGACATCAATAAGATCGACGTCAGCTTCAAGTCCGTCAAAGGCACAATCGCCGTTTGCCACAACGGTGCTGGCGTTGACTTCTCGGAGGAAAAGGCAAAGGAAATCCTTCTTGAAAAGGAGATCGAAATTCTTGTTGACCTCAACGACGGAAATTTTGACGCAACGGCATGGGGCTGCGACCTCACATATGAATATGTAAAAATCAACGGTGACTACAGAACCTGAGGTGAATACAGATGAATATTTCAATGGAAGAGAAAGCCGGAATTCTTACCCGTGCTCTCCCCTATATTCAAAAATATAACGGAAAAATCCTTGTTGTGAAATACGGTGGCAATGCCATGGTCAGCGAAGAGCTGAAGGAATCCGTAATGAGCGATATTATTTTGCTTTCCACAATCGGAATCAAGGTTGTACTCGTTCACGGCGGAGGTCCCGAGATTACCGGTATGCTGAATAAAATCGGCAAAAAGAGCGAATTTGTCAACGGTCTGCGTGTAACGGATAAGGAAACAGCGGATGTTGTTCAGATGGTTCTCGCAGGCAAGATAAACAAAAGCCTTGTCAACCTGCTCTGTGCAAGAGGAGGAAAAGCAATCGGTCTGAGCGGTTCGGACGGCGGAATGATTAAGGCGAAGCCCAAAGCCGCTGAGCTCGGCTACGTCGGCGAGATTACCGATATCAACGTTCAGCCGATTCTCGACGTTATCGAAATGGGCTATATTCCTGTTATTTCGACCGTAGGCTTTGACGATGACGGCAACACATACAATATAAATGCCGACACGGTTGCGGCGGGGATTGCAGGCAGACTCAAAGCGGAAAGTCTCATTTCCATGACCGATATTGCAGGAATCCTCAGAGATAAAGACGACCCGACAACTCTTATTTCAAAGATTTTTGTTGAGGATGCTCCCAAGCTCATGGACGACGGAATAATCTCCGGCGGCATGATTCCCAAGGTGCAATGCTGTGTTGATGCCATCAATCTCGGCGTTCGAAAAGTTTTTGTTATCGACGGACGAATTCCGCATTCAATTATAATAGAAGTTCTCACCGACGAGGGCATCGGAACGATGTTTGTCAAGGATGATAAATAAGAAAGGTCTGAAAAAAATGAGCATAACATCAAACGATAAGCAGTTCGTTGCCAACACCTATGCAAGATTTCCTCTTGAGCTTGTCAGCGGCAAGGGAGCGATTCTCAAGGACAGCAACGGAAAAGAATATATTGATCTCGGCAGCGGAATTGCCGTAAACATTTTCGGTGTCGCCGATGACGAATGGCAGAAGGCTGTTACGCACCAGCTTTCCGTTCTCCCCCACACCTCAAACCTCTACTATTCCGAGCCCTGCTCAACTCTTGCCGAGCTTCTCTGCGAGAGAACGGGAATGAAAAAGGTTTTCTTCTCAAACAGCGGTGCAGAGGCTAATGAGTGTGCAATCAAGGTTGCAAGAAAATACGCTTTTGACAAATACGGCGACGAGAGTCACTCAACAATAATCACGCTCAAGAACAGCTTCCACGGCAGAACAATCGCAACGCTCAAGGCAACGGGTCAGGATGTTTTCCATACGTATTTCGGACCGTTCCCGGAGGGATTTGTTTATGCCGAAGCCAATAATTTTGACGATGTAAAGAAATTCGCCGACACCGACAAGTGCATCGCAGTTATGATGGAGCTTGTTCAGGGCGAAGGCGGTGTATGCAAGCTCGATGAGGCTTTCGTTAAGTCGGTCGCAGAGCTTGTTAAAGAGAAAGATATGCTTCTCATCATCGATGAGGTTCAGACGGGTAACGGCAGAACGGGCGAACTTTACGCCTATATGCACTACGGAATTCAGCCCGACATTGTTACAACGGCAAAGGGTCTCGGCGGCGGACTTCCGATCGGAGCAACAATGCTCGGAGAAAAAGTCGAGAACGTTCTCACCTTCGGCTCACACGGCTCGACCTTCGGAGGCAATCCCGTAAGCTGTGCAGGTGCATGCAACATCATCAAGAGAATTGATGATAAGCTTCTCAATGAGGTTAAAGAAAAGTCGTCTTACATTTTCTCTGAACTTGAAGGTGCAAAGGGCGTTAAATCCGTTAGCGGTCTCGGACTTATGATCGGCGTCGAGACAGAAAAGCCGGCAAAGGAAATTGCCAATGCCTGCATTGAGAAGGGCGTGCTTGTTCTGACAGCAAAGACAAAGGTAAGACTTCTCCCCTCTCTCAACATTGATTGGGACGATCTCAAAAAGGCAATTCAGATACTCAAAGAAGTTATTGCGGAATAATTTTAAATAAAATAATTGCAGCCACAGTTCATTTTTTAACTGCGGCTGTTCTTTTATAATTTCACCACATTATATCTTGCAATTCTGCACAAAATACATATGGTGCTCTTTGTGAACTTTGTATAGCAAATTGTGCCGTAATATGTTATAATATCATGCAATCGAAAGGAGAGGACGTTTTGGAAGAAAACAAAATGGGCGTTATGCCCGTAAACAAACTTATTATCAATATGTCGCTGCCGATGATAATCTCAATGCTCGTTCAGGCACTGTACAATATTGTTGACTCGGTTTTCGTAGCCATGGTCAACCAGGAGTCGCTCACAGCGGTTTCTCTTTCATTCCCTGCACAAAACCTCATGATAGGCTTTGCAACAGGTACTGCAGTCGGCGTAAATGC
>ERZ859738.1446-NODE-1446-length-10909-cov-1.691082_pt1 | contig 10909 bp, 10 predicted proteins | sample MGYA00510122_ERZ859738 | MGnify/ENA primary metagenome ERZ859738 (study PRJEB30046, sample SAMN00715139) | human gut metagenome | study: EMG produced TPA metagenomics assembly of the A metagenome-wide association study of gut microbiota in type 2...
ATCCAGCCGCAGCTTAGCGGCAAGGGGGTCTTGGGGCGCAGCCCCAAGCGTATTTTGGTTCCTTTTGTACGAACAAAAGGAACGCCTCGGCGGCGAGCCGTACAGGCCGTCACCCTCCGGTGACTCCGCAACGCCGAAGGCGAGATGAAACCGGGCATAGTTTGTGTCGGCAATCCCTCCGGTTCGCTCCGCTCACCACCTCCCTTTACACAAGGGAGGCTTTTGGTTGGAGCGGGTGAAAATTACTGCTGGTCGTCGTCCTCCGGGGGCTGCTGGGGTTTTTCTGAGCGGACGAAGGCAACGATGAGGCAGAAGATCACGAGCAGATCGGCGAAGAAAACCGTTTCGGAATAGACGGCCTTGGCCCGGATGGCGCCGAGGACGGCGGCGATGAAGGCCACCACATACAGCGCCCGGCGCACCCATTTGGAGTCCTCCCCGCGCTTTTTGGCGAGGATGAGATTGACGGCGAACAGCAGGATGATGAGGACGCCGCAGCCATACAGGATGTAGACGATGGTATCGAGCCAGTTCATGAGAGTTCCTCCCCTTTTGTAGAAATAAGTGGGCTTGCTGGCTTTATTATACTGTTTTGTTGCATTTTTGCAAATAATTTGTGTTGCGTAATCGCAACAGTGATGCATTTTCGCAACACACGGATTTTAGCAGAATTCCAAAATTTTTTCCGACAATTTGTGCGGGGTCCCCCTATAAAAAGAAAAAATCGGGGTGGGTTGTTGCGTTTTTGCAACAGAAAAATGGCAAAAGGGCATCGAAGACGGCGGGAAATTTTTTTGAGGACGAAATAGGGCTGTTCTTTTCTTCGCCGAAATGACCAAGCGGCGGGAGAAAAGTTTGGCCAAAACGCAAAAAACGAAAGCGGCAGAACCCCAAAAATGAGGCTCTGCCGATTTCGATCTTCTATGTTTTCTCTAAATTTGGCTGCGGCGGCCCCGCTGCCCGAAAGCGGTGCCGGCATGGGAACGGAGCGGTGACATCTGCCCAGTCGTTCTTCTCCGCTCCCTTACCCCTTATCAAGGGTATTGTAACACAGAAGGGGTGCAGGGGGAAGACCCTTTGGGACAGCGGGCATAAATAGGTAAGATACTGTCATATTTTCTTCCAAAATTCGCACAGGTGTGATATAATTTGACAAAAGAGTGGAGGCGACGGGATGATAAAAATAGCGATATGCGATGATGAGAGAGCGCTGCGGGAAGCGACCGCCGCCCGACTGCGGGAATATTTTGCTGAGGAGGCGCTGATTGCGCCATTTGAAAGCGGGGAAGCACTGCTGCGCGCGGTGCGGGAGGAGAACTGCCGCTACCAGCTGGCGGTGCTGGATATTGAGCTGGGAGAGATGAACGGCATAGCGGTGGGAGAAGCGCTGAACCGGCTGCTGCCCACCTGCCAGATCATCTACCTGACGGGATACCTGGACTATGCCCCCGACGCCTAGCCCCCCCGCCCCCCCTCCTTGGTGCCCCGCCCGACGATGGAGAAGCCCCTGCCGCTGGCGCTGCAAAAGGCGATGACCGCACTGGCCGAGGCCGAAAACGGCCAACTGGTGCTGCCGCAGAAGGGCGGCCAGCTGGTACTGGAAAAACGGGAGATCTCCCACCTGGAGCGGCGGCTGCGGGTGACCAAGCTGCACCTGGCGGACGGGCAGTGCGTGACCACCGCCCTGGGGCTGGAGGAGCTGCTGGAACGGCTGGGGGACCCGGCCTTTCTGCGGTGCCACAACAGCTTTGCGGTGAGCCTGGACCATGCGGCGGTGTTTCGGCGGGAGAGCTTCCTGATGAAGGACGGGACGGTGGTGCCCATCAGCCACGGCTACTACCCTGCCGTGCGGGAGCAGTTCCGTAAATACCACCATATCGAGCTGTGAGAGAAAACGGAATTGAGGAGAGAGAAGCATGACAGCGATCATTCAGTTTTTTACATCGCATTTCTTTGGAAACATGGTGTATGGCATCATCAATAATCTGATCACATTTATATTTGTGTGGTTTATCCACGCGTTTATCCCCTACAAGCCGAAATACCAAAGCCGGAAAAACCTGACCCGCGCCACCCTGCTGCTGTATATTGGGCTAGTCATCATCAGCTACCTGCGGGAGGTGCCCGGCAACAACGCGATCCCTATTTTCTACCTGCTGATGGCGCTGTATTTTGTCTTTCAGCTGGTCTATCTGTTTACGGTATTTGACGGCAGCATCGCGATGCGGCTGCTGCTGTTCTTTGTGGAAAAGATAATAGAAATACTGGGGATGGCGCTGGGGGATATCCTGGCGATCTGGCTGATCCCCGACTACATGTACTACTACCTGCTGGATAATGTGCGGGGCGTGTGGTACTTTAACGCTTCCATTGCCGCCTCGGAGCTGATCATCATGGGGCTCTGCTGGGGGATCATCCGGCTGATACGGTATGTGCAGAGCCGCAATGCCCGGCTGGACATCATGGCGTATATCCTGATCCCCGCTTCGCAGTTTATTCTGTTTTTTATTACCCTGGTGCTGTACGCCAATGAGACCAAGACGGCCATTTTTAACCCCTATGGGGTGGCGGCGCTGGTGGCGGGGATGCTGGGCGACCTGGCGCTGTTTGTGATGATCCGCCGGATGAACGAGAACGCCGCGCTGCGGGCCCAGCTGGAGGCCACCCGGATGCAGCAGAGCTACTATACCCTGCTGGAGGAGCAGCAGAAGCAGATACGGGAGATGCAGCATGACATCAATAACCATGTGGCGGTGATACGCAGCCTGACCGCCGGGGCCCCGGAGGGCACCGACCTGAAGCAGTATGCCGAGGAGGTGGCCGCGCCGAAGCTCATCAACCTGCACTACTGCCGCAACGCCATACTGAACGCGCTGCTGGTGAATAAGGCCGCCGACTGTGAAAAGGCGGGTATTGAGGCGAACTTTGACATAAAGCTGACGGCGGGGACGGCGGGCTTTGACGACTACGACCTGGTGGCGTTGGTGAGCAATCTGCTGGATAACGCCATTGAAGCCTGCGAAAAAATTGAGGGCGATCGAGTGATCCGGGTTTCTGCAGTGTTAAAACAAAGCTTTTTGTTTTCTGTTCGAAACACGACCCTTCCGGTCGAAATAAAAAATGATACGATTCAAACGACAAAACCGAATGCGAGCCTTCATGGGTTTGGGATTTCCAATATAAAACTTATTCTGAACAAATATCACGCAGACTTTGTGATGGACTATGAGGATGGATGGTTTCAGTTTACCGGAGAGATCGAAGCACAGGCAGAGGAAGTAGTGTTAAGGGAGAACGTGTACGCGCAGTGAAGCGACAATTCATCTTGTCTATCCACCTGATCATGGTGTACTGGAGAAAAGGAGCGTGACATCATGGCCTACTTGAAATTGATGATGGATGAAAAAGAAATCGCTCATCTGAGCGAAGATGGACAATATCTCTGTGCCAATGAGGGTGTGCCGCAGTATTATCTGCCCCTGAACCTTTTCATCGGTGACAAACGCAAAGTCCCATTGGTCGATGTGGTCGTTTGGGCAAAGAAGCGAATCTTCCCGAAAAATCGGATGGACTGTAAAGAGATTCTGAAAATGATGGGTCTGCCGGACTACAATGCGTGGGAAATTGTTAAACGTACCAATGCCTGCCTGATGGAAGACCCCTATTGGCTGCGATTCAGCGAGGATGAAACCTTTGAGGACACCACGCGCGGACGAGCCAGAAGGATCATGAATGAGAATCGGAAAAACAACTGATACTAATTGATATCAGCTTATATCAATTAGCGGACACAACAAAGCCCACAGGGTAGATGAAATTCCGGCCTGTGGGCTTTGACAATTTTCCGCGTTATTAAATCTGTCCCATACTAAAACGTACAGAGTTGCTTAACAGGTGTGAGCGGGAATCTTTTTTCCACGCCTGCCATGGTGCACATTTGTGTGCCGGGCAATTCCAGAGAAGCGTGTGCGCAGGAAACTGCCATTTTAAGCAGTTGGTCGCCTTGGGTGCACTGCTTTGCGATTGCGTATCATGATCCTGTGGGTCATCAAAATGTTCTAAACCGTGCAGGATCGGCACGGCTTTTTTCGGGACTGCAAAGGTCTAAAGTCCCCAAGCGTCCAACTTACAACAAAAATGAGACAGGCGACCCACCTTTCGGGAAGCCTGTCTCATTTTTCCATTGGGGGCTATTTACGTTACTTAGAAACAGCCCGGTTTGGAAACTCAGTGATTGAAGGAGAATGGGGAAACTACTTAAAGACTGATATCCTTGCCGCCATTGAGCTTGCTGAAAGCCAACAGAGAAATGACGGTGAGGATGGTCATAATGGTGGACAATGCGGCTGCAGTACCGTAGTTGCCGCGGATGACCTCGGTATAGATTGCTACCGTCAGGGTCTTGGTCTTGCCGGTATACAGGATGATTGCGGTAGACAGTTCACTGATCATGGTGACCCAGCTCAGGATGGCACCAGAGATGATGCCGGAGGCCATCATGGGCACTGTGATGCGGAAGAATGCCTTCATCTTGGAAGCGCCCAGCGAGATGGCGGCTTCCTCAATGCTCATGGGGATCTGCTGCAGGATAGCCACCGACGAGCGGATGGTATAGGGCAGACGCCGGATGATGAGGGCTACTACCATGATGAGCATGGTGCCGCTGATGAGGAGCGGGGGCTTATTGAAGCCGATGAGCAGTGCGATGCCAAGGACCGTGCCGGGCACGATGTAGGGAATCATCGAGAGGACGTCCACCACGTTGGTCAGGGCATTGCGGCGGCGCACCACCAGATAAGCGATGAGAACAGCCAGCAACACGATGACGACCAGTGCCAACAGGGGGATGATGATGGTATTCTGAATGCTGCGGCCCAGCTTGCCGATGGCGGTCTGGTAGCTCTGCAGCGAGTAGCCGTCCACAAAGATCTTACCCTGCGTGTTCTTGAACGAAGTGTAGATGACGTAGGCCTGCGGCATGATGGCGATGCCCACTACAAGGTAGACGACCAGATGTACCAGAGCGTTGATGCCCTTGCGGGCCTCCCGTTCCTCCACGGGGTGCATACTGTTCAGAGCGAAGGCGTTCTTGTTGGAAACGTACTTCTGGACGAGGAACACCAGCGTGGTGATGACGATAGCGATGACGGCGATAGCGGCTGCAAAGCCGTCGCTGCCGCCCACCTCGTTGATGAACTCAGTGTAAAGGACAACAGGGAAGGTACGGTAGCCCTCACCGATCAGCATCGGGGTTCCGAAGTCTGCAAAGGATCGCATGAACACCAGCAGAGCCGCAGCCAGCAGGGTGGGCATGATCAGGGGCACGACCACTTTGAAGAAGCAGGCAATGCCAGAGCATCCGAGGTTCTCAGCCGCCTCGATGAGGGAGTTGTCGATGTTCTTCAGTGCACCCTTGGCGTAGAGGAACACCAGCGGGAACAGCTGGAGCGTCATGACCAGCACGATGCCGCCGAAGCCGTAGATGTCCGGGATGGTGATGCCGAGGTTTTTGAAGTATGTGGTAATGACACCGCTGCGACCCAGCAGCAGGATCCATGAGTAGGCACCGATGAAGGGAGCCGACATAGATGCCACCACAATGAGGATATTCAGCACCGACTTGCCCTTGATCTTAAAGATCGTGAACAGGTATGCCAGTGGGGTGCCAATAGCGATGGAGAGCACCGTCGCTGTGATGGACACCTTGAAGCTGTTGATCAGGGTATCGAAATAGTAGCTCTTGGAAAAGAACTTCGTGAAATAAGCCAGCGTGAAGCTGCCAGTGTCGGGGTCCAGCACAGACTGGCGGATCAGGTATGCCATCGGGTAAAGCAGGAACAGTGCATAGAGTGCGATGGTCCCCAGCGTAATGGCTCCCCAGACATCAAGACGGAACTTATTATTGTTTTTCATAAGCGTCGCTCCTGATGAGATTGGTATCGCCGTCCTTGGTAAAGACGTTGATCTTCTCTTTCTTGACCTTCAGCAGCACCTTCTCGCCCTTCTTGAGACCCTCGCCAATGGAGGACTCCTCTACAATCTCCACCGAGTCGCCCTGATCGGTGTCAATGGTGTAGTGGGTGTTGAGACCGAGGTAGGTGCACTCCTGCACGGTGCCGTGGATGCCATCGGTGCCGTCCTTGCAGATAATGAACTCCTCCGGGCGGATGGAACAGCGCACATCCTGCTCGGCAGCCTTGTCCAGAGCGTCGATGTGCTCATGGTAGCCGTCGGCAAAGGTGATGATGCCGTCCTTGACGTGGGCATTCACGATGTTGGTGCGACCGATAAAGGTGGCAACGAAGACATTCTTCGGGCGCTGGTAGATGTCGCGGGGAGTGCCAACGTGCTGGATGACGCCGTCCTTCATAACGGCGATACGGTCACTGATGGCCATTGCCTCTTCCTGATCGTGGGTGACATACACGGTGGTAATGCCAACGCTCTTCTGGGTGTGGCGGATGACGCTGCGCATCTCGACACGGAGCTTTGCGTCCAGATTGGAAAGCGGCTCGTCCATCAGCAGCACGTCCGGCGAGATGACCAGTGCGCGGGCCAGTGCGATACGCTGCTGCTGACCGCCGGAAAGCTGGTTGGGCATCCGGTCGGCATACTGCATGATCTGCATCAGGTTCAGAAACTCATCTGTCCGCTTCTTTATCTCGGTCTTGTCCACCTTGCGGTTTTTCAGACCGAATGCCACATTGTCCCGGACGGAGAGGTTCGGGAAGATGGCATAGTTCTGGAACACCATGCCGATGTTGCGCTTGCTGGGATCCATATCGTTGATGCGCTTCTCGTTGAAGAAGATGTCGCCGCCCTCAATGGAGTTGAAGCCTGCGATCATACGGAGAAGGGTGGTCTTGCCGCAGCCGGAGGGACCCAGCAGGGTGAACAGCTCACCATCTCCGATCTCCAGATTCAGGTCCGGGATGACCGTATTATTCCCGTAGCGCTTTACTGCGTCTTTGACTGATATTCTGCTCATACTAGCCTCCTGCTGCCCTTTGAATTACTTGCTCTGCAGACCGGTGAAGATCTCAGTGTACTTGTCCACCAGCTCTGACTTGTGGGCGCTGACGTAGGGAATGTCCTCTTCGATGACATTGATGTCTGCCATCGGGGTCATGGCATCGTTGGTAGCAGCGTCCTTCATAACAGGACGGTTGGTCAGGGTGCTGCCCCAGATGTTCTGGACTTCTTCGCTCAGGATGAAGTCAATGAACAGCTTGGCATTGTCCATGTTCTTTGCGCCCTTGATGATGGTGGCGCCAGCAGGAAGGAAGACAGCACCTTCCTTCATGTAAACGATCTTGACAGGTGCGCCGTCCAGAACCAGCTGAGCACAGGGATCCTCATAGGACAGACCTACCACATACTCGCCATCGGCAACTCCCTTGTAAACGCCGCTGGAGCTTTCGCAGATCTTGCCGTCCACATTCTCAAACAGGTCGTGGACGTACTGCCATGCCTTATCGTCCTCGTAGCCGCCCATTGCAAGCAGCATATTGGTCAGTTGAGCGAAAGCGGAAGAGGAGTTGGCGGGGTCGGCAGTGGCGATTTTACCCTTCAGAGCCGGGTTCAGCAGATCTTCGTAGCCCTCGATCTTGATGTCACCGATGAGGTCGGTGTTGACGATGAGGACGCTGCCGTCCAGCACATTGCCGGTGATGAAGCCGCACTTGTTCTTGTAGGCGTCGATGACGTTTGCATCGTTGGCGGAAACATACGGCTCCCACAGGTCCTCGTTGGTGTACATCAGCGACCAAGAGCCGCCGAACATGACATCTGCGTAGGGATCGTTCTTTTCGGACTGGATACGCTTGACCAGTTCGCCGGTGCCGGCCTGAATCAGCTCGACGTTGACGCCGTATTTCTCCTCAAACAGAGGAATGGTGGCGTTCATCAGACCCTCAGAGTTGGGCGAGTAGATCACGAGGTCGCCGCCGCCCTGTGCAGCAGTACCAGAAGCGGCAGTGGAAGCAGCGGTAGAACCGGCAGAAGAGGGGCTGGCGGGGGGGGCGGTAGGAGAGAGGGGGTGCGGGGGGAGGGGCCGCCGCAAGCGCTCAGAGCAGCAGAAGCTGCGATAACACCGGTAGCCATCAGGAACGAACGACGAGAAATCTTTTTCATAGTAAAAACCTCCATTTTTTACTTGAAACTTTTCGACAGTCCCATTTTAATGCTTATAGCACAAAAATAATACTCAAATTGCAGAACAAATGGAAAAAATACCGAACAGCGGCTGTTCGGTATTTTTTTATAGACACTTATTTCAAGGTGCTCTGGTACTCCCGCACCGAGCAGCCTATGTATTTTTTGAAAACGTGGTTAAAATATTTGTACTCACCAATGCCGCACTCCCAGCCGATTTGGGAGATGGGCAGTTTTCCTTTCCGGATGAGTTCCAGAGCGTTCTGAATACGGCAGCGGTTGAGGTAGTCAATGACCGTTGTGCCAAGCTCTTTTTGAAACTTCTGGTTGATGTACCGTTCCGAGTAGTGGAACTGTTCCTGAAGGGCAGCAAGTGTTATCTTGCTCTGGTAATTTTCTTTCAGATAGGCTACGATGCGTTGCACCAGCGGGTCAGTGACCTTATCTTCGCTTAATGGCGGCAGAGCTGTCCGGCTGCGGACGGCCTCTGTCTCGTCCTCCCGCTGTTGGAGGTACTGGTTATCCCCCGCAAGGCGGACAGCCTTCTCCAGCGCAGTACGCATCTCGTCCATGTCGAGAGGCTTGAGCACATAATCCGATACGCCGTTCCGAATGGCCTGCTGGGCGTACTCGAACTCCGAGTAGCCTGTCAGGATGATGGCAATATAGTTGAATTTCTCTCGGGTGTCGGCGATCATCTCAAGACCGTTTTTTACCGGCATAGTAATGTCGGTAATGACGATGTCAGGCTGCAGTTCAGCGATCTTTTCTTCACCTGCTGCCCCATTCTCTGCCTCGCCCACCACCGAGCAGCCGCACTCCTCCCACGGTACCGAGTAACGAATGCCCTTGCGGATGATTTCTTCATCTTCTACCAATAGAACGCGATACATGGTTTACATTCCTCCCAGCCGGAGTTTGAGTTTCACCGTGAAGCTTTCGCCCTCGGTGCTGTCGATGGTTAGTCCGCTGTCACCGCCGTAGCCCAGCCAGATGCGACGGTTGATGTTTTGCAGACCATTGTGCTCGATGTTCACTTCATCCGAGCGCAAAGTGTCTCGCAGCTGTTCCAGCATTGTCTCGTCCACGCCTCCGCCGTTATCCTCTACCGTGAAATAGAGCGCATCCTCCCCCAGCCAGCCCCGTACCCTTATATAGATGCGTGGCTTCTTCTGGAATCCATATTTGATGCTGTTTTCCAGCAAGGGCTGTAAAAGCAGCTTCGGGATGATGAACTCCATACAGGCGTCGTCGATGTCGATCTCGTAGGAGAAATTCGCACCGAAGCGGGTGGACTGGATCACAAGGTAATCCTGCAGATATTTCAGATCATCTTTAACAGTGACATTGTGCTTTGTGTTGTTGATGCTGTAGCGCAGGATGCCGATAAACCGTCCAATCAGCTGCTGGGCACGCTGGGGGTCTGTCGGGATAAGATAACGGATATTGTCCAGCGTATTATAAATAAAGTGGGGATTGATCTGCGCCTGAAGATTCTGCATCTCCATCCGGTTGTTCACTTCGGCAAGAGCGATGTTGCGCTGGCTCAGCTCCTGAATGCTGCGGACCATCTTGTTGACCTGACGGGCGATCTCCTCGATCTCATCGCCGGTGTCGATCTCGATGATGTGATCAGGGTCCTCCTTGCGGATGATGCGGATCTCCCGCACGAGGGTGTCCACCGACTTTACCATCTGCTCAGTCATAGCGTGCATAATGCGGGCGAACATTGCCGCCCAACTCAGTCCCAGCAGTACGATTAGGAGCAGACCCACGAAAAGATAACTGTAATTCGTGGGCGAGTAGATGAAGGAGTAAGCCAATACCGTGCCGTTTTCCAGCGAGCGGCTGCTGCGTAGATAGCGGTTCCCGTTTACTCGCACATACTGCGCCGCATCGGCGGGCAGATACTTGTTGGCGTTCTTTTGGGAGAGGAAAGAGAAACTTGAACAGGCGATGACATCACCGTTGGATTTGGTAAGGATAGCATCGTACTGGTACTGGCTAAACAGTTTTGTCCAGTCGTTCTCATTCAGATAGACTGCCGCAGCACCCTGATATTCGCCATCCCGGTAGAGCGGATGTATCATAACGTATTCTGAGCTGTTGGCTCGGAAGTGGTAGACCGTGGTGTAGACGGTCCGCATAAGATGGCAGGCGTTGTCCACGGCGATGCTGTTAAATTCCTGCCGGTGGAGATTCATCTCTCCCTCCGAAAATGTTGTGAACCGAACATTTCCCTCAGAGTCGGTAAGGATGAGCTGTATCTCCACAGGAGCCGAGACGTTGTACTGGCTGATAAGATAGCGCAGGTTGTCCTGATCATTCCGCAGCTCGGAGAGGAACAGCTCGGTGTGTCCAGCGTCCAGCAGAAAGGCGGACGTGTTATTGTACACCTCATGGAAGGTGGCGGCAACACTCTCCAGATGGTCTTCCCGCCGGGCGTTCTGGTTGAGAGCATTCACAGCAGCGATTGCAATGCAGAACAAAAGACATCCCAGCAACAGGCTTGAAATCAGCTTACGGGAGACGCTCTGCTCCAGCTCCTGCTGAAAGCGGCTCTTTTTGTAGGTGCGATCGGGGTGACTATGCTCCATACTTTCTTCGCTCCTGCTCTTCGATAGACTTTGACATACTTCGATTATAATGCCTTGAATCAGATGCGTCAACGGGCGTGGACGCCAAGTTCGTCCTTGATGGTATGAGGAAGCTGCATGGGCCACTTTCTACCGCGATATTACCGCAGCACCTACCG
>ERZ859738.1453-NODE-1453-length-10833-cov-2.248840_pt1 | contig 10833 bp, 10 predicted proteins | sample MGYA00510122_ERZ859738 | MGnify/ENA primary metagenome ERZ859738 (study PRJEB30046, sample SAMN00715139) | human gut metagenome | study: EMG produced TPA metagenomics assembly of the A metagenome-wide association study of gut microbiota in type 2...
CCGGGCACCTTGCCCGCCGCTATCCGCATCAGCTCTCCGGCGGCCAGCAGCAGCGGGTGGGGGTGGCGCGGGCGCTGGCGGCAGATCCGGAGGTGCTGTTGATGGATGAGCCCTTCGGCGCCCTCGACCCGGTGACCCGCGAGGCGCTGCAGCAGGAGATGCTGCGCATCCACCGTCTGCTGGGACGGACGATTGTGCTGGTGACCCATGATATTGACGAAGCGCTGCGTCTGGCGGACCACCTGGTGCTGATGGACGGGGGCGAGGTGGTCCAGCAGGGGGCGCCGCTGGAGATGCTCCTGCGACCGAAAAATAGCTTTGTACAGACCTTTTTTGGCCGCAGCGAGCTGGGTGTGCGCCTGCTGTCGCTGCGCGAGGTGGGGGACTATTTGCGTCCCGACGAACGGCTGGCGGGCGAGGGGCTGACCGTCACCATGACCCTGCGGGAAGCGCTGTCGCAGTTTGTCGCCCGGCGCTGCGAGACGCTGCCGGTGGTCGATGCCGAAGGCAGGCCCTGCGGTACGCTGCATTTTGCCGATCTGCTGCGCCAGGAGATGAGCCATGAAGGCGCTTCGTGAGCCGCTGTGGTGGCTTATCGCGCTGTTTATCGGCTTGCTGGCAGGGCTGCCCTACAGCGCGCCGCTGTTCAGTCGGCTGTTCCCGGAACTGCCGCGGCCGGTCTACCAGCAGGAGAGCTTCTGGGCGCTCACTCTCGATCACGGCTGGCTGGGGGGGGCGTCCAGCCTCGCGGCCCCGCGGTGGGGGGGGGGGGGGGGGTGGCGGTTCCCCGGCCCGCCGGCGGCGCGTTTCGTCCGCTGGTGGAGACCATCGCCGCTATCGGGCAGACCTTTCCGCCGGTGGCGGTGCTGGCGATGGCGGTGCCGGTGCTGGGCTTTGGCTGGCTGCCGGCGCTGATAGCTCTCGCGTTGTATGGCATACTGCCGGTGCTGCAGGGGACGCTGGCCGGGCTGGGTTCGATACCGCCGGGGGTGTCAGGTGTGGCTGAAGGGATGGGAATGACCGGCTGGCAGCGTCTGTATAAGGTGGAGCTACCGCTGGCGGCCCCGGTGATCCTGGCGGGGATCCGCACCTCGGTCATCGTCAATATTGGTACCGCGACCATTGCCTCGACGGTGGGGGCCAGTACGCTCGGGACGCCGATCATCATCGGCCTGAGCGGCTTTAATACCGCCTATATTGTTCAGGGGGCGCTGCTGGTGGCCCTGGCGGCGATTATCGTCGACCGCGCGTTTGAGCGTCTGACCCGCTGGATCAGCCGACACCGCCACGCACAATAAAGGAATAGCCGGCCAGCATCACGCCGCTGATCCCGCCGATGGCCATAAGTAAGAAGAGAGTGACGACCGCGATTTTCGCTGGCTTCATAATAGGCTCCTGATGTTAACAGGGGGATTATACGGTGAAGCGCAGGTGTTAATGAAACATTAATTGCGGTTTAGCGCGCCGCGCCGGGCTTTTTGCCGCGTTTGCTGCGCAACGCGCCGCAAAAAAGTGTGATCCTGGCCGTCATTTTTCATTTTTATGCAGGGCTTCAAAGAAAGTTTTCGCCAGGCAGGGTATGGTACGCGCTTTCAGGCATGTGTGGTTTGCGGGTATGTACGAGTTTGATCTGGTGTTGCTGCTGCTTCAGCAGATGTGCGTATTTTTGGTCATCGCGTGGTTGATGAGCAAAACCCGACTGTTTATCCCCCTGATGCAAGTCACCGTTCGCCTGCCGCACAAGCTGCTGTGCTACGTCACCTTCTCCATTTTCTGCATTATGGGGACCTATTTCGGTCTGCATATCGAAGACTCCATCGCCAACACCCGCGCCATCGGCGCCGTGATGGGCGGCCTGCTCGGCGGGCCGGTGGTCGGCGGGCTGGTAGGGCTCACCGGCGGCCTGCACCGCTACTCGCTGGGGGGAATGACCGCCTTAAGCTGCATGGTTTCCACCATCGTTGAGGGGCTGCTGGGCGGTCTGGTGCACAGCGTGCTGGTCAAACGCGGCCGGCCGGACAAAGTCTTTAGCCCGCTGACCGCCGGGGCGATCACCTTCGTGGCCGAGCTGGTGCAGATGATGATCATTCTGCTGATTGCCCGCCCGTTCCAGGACGCCTTGCATCTGGTGCAGAGCATTGCCGCGCCGATGATGGTCACCAATACCGTCGGTGCGGCGCTGTTTATGCGCATTCTGCTGGACAAGCGGGCGATGTTTGAGAAGTACACCTCCGCCTTTTCCGCCACGGCGCTGAAGGTGGCGGCGTCCACCGAGGGGATCCTGCGTCAGGGATTCAACGAAGAGAATAGCATGAAGGTGGCCCAGGTGCTGATCCAGGAGCTGGACATCGGCGCGGTGGCGATCACCGATCGCGACAAGCTGCTGGCGTTTACCGGCATCGGCGACGACCACCATCTGCCGGGCAAGCCTATTTCCTCCTCGTATACGCAACGGGCGATTGAGACCGGGGAGGTGGTCTACGCCGACGGCAACGAGGTGCCTTACCGCTGCTCGATTCATCCGCACTGTAAGCTGGGGTCGACGCTGGTGATCCCCCTGCGGGGCGAGAATCAACGGGTGATAGGCACCATTAAACTGTATGAGGCGAAAAATCGCCTGTTCAGTTCGATCAACCGCACCCTCGGGGAGGGGATTGCCCAGCTGCTGTCGGCGCAGATCCTCGCCGGACAGTACGAGCGGCAGAAGGCGCTGCTGACGCAATCCGAAATCAAGCTCCTGCACGCCCAGGTCAACCCGCACTTCCTGTTTAACGCGCTTAACACGCTGAAGGCGGTGATCCGCCGCGACAGCGATCAGGCCGGCCAGCTGGTGCAGTATCTGTCGACCTTCTTTCGCAAGAACCTGAAACGGCCGACGGAAATTGTCACTCTTGCCGATGAGATCGAGCATGTTAACGCCTATCTGCAGATTGAGAAGGCTCGCTTTCAGGCTAACCTGCAGATCCAGATGGCGGTGCCGGAAGGGCTGGCGCATCACCAGCTGCCGGCCTTTACCCTGCAGCCGATCGTGGAGAACGCCATTAAGCATGGTACATCGCAACATCTTGGCGTCGGCGAAATTACCATCCGCGCCAGCCAGGACGATCGCTGGCTGCAGCTGGATATCGAAGATAACGCCGGGCTGTACCGGGCCAACCCCCAGGCCAGCGGGCTGGGGATGAATCTGGTGGACAGGCGGCTGCGGGCGCGTTTTGGCGCCGACTGCGGCATCAGCGTCACCTGCGAGCCGGAGCGCTTTACCCGTGTCACCCTACGTCTGCCCCTGGAGGAGAATGCATGCTGAGAGTATTGATCGTCGATGATGAGCCGCTGGCGCGGGAAAACCTGCGCATTTTGCTGGAGACACAGCGCGATATCGAGATTGTCGGCGAGTGCGGCAACGCGGTGGAGGCCATTGGCGCGGTGCATAAGCTGCGTCCCGACGTGCTGTTTCTCGACATCCAGATGCCGCGCATCAGCGGTCTGGAGATGGTCGGGATGCTCGACCCGGAGCACCGCCCCTATATCGTGTTTCTCACCGCCTTTGATGAATACGCGGTGAAAGCCTTTGAGGAGCATGCCTTTGACTATCTGCTGAAGCCGATTGAAGCTGCCCGGCTGGAGAAAACCCTCGCCCGCCTGCGCCAGGAGCGTAATCTGCAGGATGTGTCGCTGCTGGATGATGCTCAGCAGACGCTGAAATACATTCCCTGTACCGGCCACAGTCGTATCTGGCTGCTGCAGATGGAGGATGTGGCCTTCGTCAGCAGCCGGATGAGCGGCATCTACGTGACCGACCGCGAGGGCAAGGAGGGCTTTACCGAACTCACCCTGCGCACCCTCGAGAGCCGCACCCCGTTGCTGCGCTGCCATCGCCAGTATCTGGTGAATATGGCGCACCTGAAGGAGATTCGCCTGGAGGAGAATGGTCAGGCGGAGCTGCTGATGCGCGCCGGGCAAACGGTGCCGGTGAGCCGGCGCTATTTAAAAAGCCTGAAAGAGGCGATTGGCCTGTAAAGCTGGTACACTGCGCCCCATTGCATCATCGACAGTAAAAGGCCCTCATGCTCAGTAATGATATTCTTCGTAGCCTGCGCTACACCCTGAAAGTCAATAATAACGATATGGTGCGCATTCTCGCGCTCTCCGCTATGGAATCCACCGCCGCCAGCTTCGACACCTGGACGACGAAAGAGGATGAAGAGGGCTTTGTTCGCTGCCCGGACATTATCCTGTCGGGTTTCCTTAACGGCCTTATCTATGACAAGCGCGGCAAAGATGATTCGGCCCCGGAGCTGGCGCTGGAGCGTCGGGTGAATAACAACACGGTGCTGAAAAAGCTGCGGATCGCCTTCTCGCTGAAAACGGACGATATCCAGGCGATTATGAGCGAGCAGAAATACCGGGTGTCGGTGCCGGAGATCACCGCCATGATGCGCTCGCCTGACCACAAAAACTACCGCGAGTGCGGCGACCAGTTTCTGCGCAATTTCCTGCGCGGACTGACCCAGCGGGTGCATAACCCGAAGGCATGATTTTTTGCCGGGTGGCGGCTTCGCCTGACCCGGCCTACAACGACTGCCCCCGGGCGCGTGCTAGCATAGCGCCGCCGGGCAAAAAAAAGCCGGAGATACTCTCCGGCTTTTTTGTTATTTCACCTGCTGACCCGGCTTGGCGCCGTCGTCAGGGCTTAACAGGAAGATATCCTTCCCGCCAGGGCCGGCGGCCATCACCATGCCCTCGGAGATGCCGAAGCGCATTTTGCGCGGCGCCAGGTTGGCGACCATCACCGTCAGGCGACCAATCAGCGGCTGCGGATCCGGGTAAGCGGAGCGGATGCCGGAGAAGACATTGCGTTTTTCGCCGCCGAGATCCAGCGTCAGGCGCAGCAGCTTGTCGGAGCCCTCGACGAATTCCGCGTTTTCAATCAGCGCCACGCGCAGATCGACTTTGGCGAAATCGTCAAAGGTGATGGTCTCCTGAATCGGATCGTCCGCCAGCGGACCGGTGACCGGCGCCGCGGTGGCTTTCACCTCTTCTTTAGAGGCTTCTACCAGGGCTTCCACCTGCTTCATCTCGATACGGTTGTACAGCGCCTTGAACGGATTGACCTTATGCGCCAGCAGCGGCTGCTGAATGGCGTCCCAGCTCAGTTCGCTGTTGAGGAACGCTTCCGCACGCGCGGCCAGCTGCGGCAGGACCGGCTTCAGCCAGGTCATCAGCACGCGGAACATATTCAGGCCCATAGTGCAGATGGCCTGCAGGTCGGCGTCGCGGCCTTCCTGTTTCGCCACCACCCACGGCGCCTGCTCATCGACATAGCGGTTAGCCACGTCGGCGAGGGCCATGATTTCACGGATGGCCTTACCGAACTCGCGGCTGTCCCACGCTTCGCCGATGCTTTCCGCCGCGTCGGTGAAGGTTTTGTACAGCGCCGGGTCGGCCAGCTCCGCGGCCAGCACGCCGTCGAAACGCTTGCTGATAAAGCCGGCGTTGCGCGAGGCGAGGTTAACCACCTTGTTGACGATGTCGGCGTTCACGCGCTGCACGAAATCTTCCAGGTTCAGGTCGATGTCATCGATGCGTGAAGAGAGCTTGGCGGTGTAGTAGTAGCGCAGGCTGTCGGCATCGAAATGATTTAACCAGGTGCTGGCCTTGATAAAGGTGCCGCGCGACTTGGACATCTTGGCGCCGTTAACCGTCACGTAGCCGTGCACGAACAGGTTAGTCGGCTTACGGAAGTTGCTGCCTTCCAGCATCGCCGGCCAGAACAGGCTGTGGAAGTAGACAATGTCTTTGCCGATAAAGTGATACAGCTCGGCCGTGGAATCTTTCTTCCAGTATTCGTCGAAGCTGGTGGTGTCGCCGCGCTTGTCGCACAGGTTCTTGAAGGAACCCATGTAACCGATCGGCGCGTCCAGCCAGACGTAGAAATATTTGCCCGGCGCGTTGGGAATTTCGAAGCCGAAGTACGGCGCATCGCGGGAGATGTCCCACTGCTGCAGGCCGGATTCGAACCACTCCTGCATCTTGTTCGCGACCTGCTCCTGCAGCGCGCCGCTGCGGGTCCACGCCTGCAGCATTTCGCTGAACGACGGCAGGTCGAAGAAAAAGTGCTCGGAGTCACGCATCACCGGCGTGGCGCCGGAGACCACCGATTTCGGGTCGATAAGCTCGGTAGGGCTGTAGGTCGCGCCGCACACTTCGCAGTTATCGCCATACTGGTCCGGAGATTTGCACTTCGGACAGGTGCCTTTCACAAAACGGTCCGGCAGGAACATGCCTTTTTCCGGATCGTAGAGCTGAGAGATGGTGCGGTTTTTAATAAAACCGTTCTCTTTCAGGCGGGTGTAGATAAGCTCCGACAGCTCGCGGTTCTCGTCGCTGTGCGTCGAGTGATAGTTATCATAGCTGATGTCGAAGCCGGCGAAATCGGTCTGATGCTCCTGACTCATTTCGCCAATCATCTGCTCCGGAGTGATACCGAGCTGCTGCGCTTTGAGCATAATCGGCGTGCCATGGGCGTCGTCGGCGCAGATGAAGTTGACCTCGTGGCCGCGCATTCGCTGGTAACGGACCCAGACATCAGCCTGGATGTGCTCCAGCATGTGGCCGAGGTGGATGGAGCCGTTGGCGTACGGCAGGGCGCACGTTACCAGAATTTTCTTCGCGACTTGAGTCATAGTGAGCATTACATCTTCTGTTGTAAAAAGGGCTTCCGATATTACCAAAAGGGCTGTGGGTGCGCCATAAATGGCTGCCCATATATGGATAATCGTTACCTGTGATAAACTCTGTGATTACTGAAAGCATCTCAAAACAACAAAGGAGTCGGGATGAATTCGCAATCCCAGGCCAAATCCCCTGAGCGCCTACGTGCGATGGTCGCCGGGACGCTGGCCAATTTCCAGCACCCAACCCTGAAGCATAATCTCACCGCCCTTAAGGCGCTGCACCATGTCGCCTGGCTGGACGATACCGTCCATATTGAACTGCAAATGCCGTTCGTCTGGAGCAGCGCTTTCGAAGCGCTGAAAGAGCAGTGCAGCGCCGAACTGCTGCGCATCACCGGCGCGAAGGCCATCGACTGGAAGCTGACCCACAGCATCGCGACCCTCAAGCGGGTGAAAAACCAGCCCGGGGTCAACGGCGTGAAAAACATTATCGCCATCAGCTCCGGCAAAGGCGGCGTCGGTAAATCTTCTACTGCCGTAAACCTGGCGCTGGCCCTGGCGGCGGAAGGGGCGAAGGTGGGCATTCTGGATGCCGATATCTATGGTCCGTCGATTCCGACCATGCTGGGTGCGGAAGACAGCCGCCCGACCTCGCCGGACGGCACTCATATGGCGCCGATCATGAAATATGGTCTGGCAACCAACTCCATCGGCTACCTGGTGACCGACGACAACGCCATGGTCTGGCGTGGGCCGATGGCCAGCAAGGCGCTGATGCAGATGCTGCAGGAGACCCTGTGGCCGGACCTCGACTACCTGGTGCTGGATATGCCGCCGGGCACCGGCGACATCCAGCTGACCCTGGCGCAGAACATCCCGGTGACCGGCGCGGTGGTGGTCACCACGCCGCAGGACATCGCGCTGATCGACGCCAAAAAAGGCATCGTGATGTTCGAGAAAGTGGAAGTGCCGGTGCTGGGGATCGTGGAAAACATGAGCATGCATATCTGCAGCAACTGCGGGCACCACGAGCCTATCTTCGGCACCGGCGGCGCGCAAAAACTGGCCGAGAAATACCACACCCAGCTGCTGGGCCAGCTGCCACTGCATATTACGCTGCGGGAAGATCTTGATAACGGCACGCCGACGGTGGTGGCGCGTCCGGACAGCGAATTTACCGACATCTACCGCCAGCTGGCGGGCCGGGTGGCGGCCCAGATGTACTGGCAGGGAGAAGTGATCCCGGGTGAGATTGCCTTCCGCGCCGTTTAAGGCCGCGGCGAGCGCATCAGCCAGTATCTGCCCTCGGGCGACGCGCCCTGTGCTTCAATGGTCCAGCCATGACGCTGGTAGAAGCGCAGGGCGTTTTTATTTTCCATCAGGCACTTCAGCGTTCCGCTGGCGGTAAAGGTCCGTTCGACCTGCGCCAGCAGCGCGCTGCCGATATGTTTGCCATGCCAGTCGGGGTCGACAAACAGATGGTGAAGGAAATTATCGGCGGTCCATACGGCGGCAAAGCCCACCGGCTGGCCGTCGCATTCCGCGACCCACAGCTGTTCATCCGCGGTGGCGGCATCGAAATCTTCCAGCCGCCACGCCGCGGCGGGAAGCCAGGTCCACGATAAACTGCGCGCCCGCAGGAAGATCTGGCACAGCGCCGGAGAGTCCGCTGGCTCGCCGGGGCGGACGTGGAGATTGCGCGGATCAGCGATGGTAGAAGATCTCGCCATCATACACTTTGAGGATTTTGCCTTCGGTATCGGTAATCAGCACGTAGTTACCGCCCATATAGGTCCAGTGGCTGCCGGCGTCCGGCGCAGGCAGGTTACGCTGCTGCCACTGTTTAATGTTGTATTCCGGGGTGAGATACATCGCCGGAACGGTGTCGCCGATGTGAAACTGGGTGAAATCGGCGGTGAACTCTTTCAGCGCATACTGATCGATCCCCGCGGCAGTAGCCGTCCAGCTGGCGCCAGCGGTGGCAAGAAGTACGCCCAGAAGCATCATTTTTGTTTTACGCATAGTTTCCTCAATATTACCTGGACTCAAAATAGCAGCCTCGTATCATTCCTGATGCGTTGCTGAAATGGCAAGCACTGGATTTTTAAAAAGTGTAAGCAAAACGCGGCGCAAGTATTGTGCCGCTTGCGTTGCAGCGACGGTGATGCGTATTTTGGGAGCAATCTGAAGCAGGGGAGAATCGGCATGTTCAGGCTGGAAGATCTGACCTTATTTGTCCGCGCCGCGGCGCTGGGCAGTTTTAGCGACGCGGCGCGCGAGGCCGGGCAGCAGCCGGCGCAGGTCAGCGCGGCGATTAAGCGTCTGGAGACGATCCTCAATATTCGCCTGTTTGCCCGTTCGACCCGCAGCCTGCGCCTGACGCCGGAGGGAGAGACCTGGCTGCCCTACGCCACCCAGATGCTCGATACCCTCGAGGCCGGTCTGCAGAAGATCCAGACCCCGGATGATGAAGTTCGCGGCATGTTGCAGATTGCCGTGCCGTCGGACCTCGGGCGTAACCTGCTCCTGACCCTGTTCCGCGATTTCCGCCAACGCCACCCGGCGCTGCGCCTGCGGCTGCGCTTTTCCGATCAACTGACCGACGTGTTTAAAGATCCGGTGGACGTTGCGTTTCGCTATGGCAATAACGACGATGCTTCGTTTATCTCGCTGCCGGTGGCGCCGGAAAATCGTCGGGTGCTGGTGGCCTCGCCTGAGTGGATCGCCCGCCATGGCGAACCGCAGACCCTCGAGGAACTCAGCCAGCACAATGCGTTGATCTACATTTTGCGCGGCCGTCCGTTCGACCGCTGGTCGCTGAGCCTCGACGGCGTGGTTCAGCAGCAGAAGGTTTCCGGCACGGTGATGAGCGACGACGCCGAGGTGATCCGTCGGCTGGCGATCGCCGGGGAGGGCATTGCCTATAAATCGATGCTCGACGTCAGCGACGATCTGCGGGCGGGGCGCCTGCGGCGCCTGCTGCCGCGTTATCAGGGGGATGTAGTGCCGTTGAATCTGATTTGTCCGCACCGCAAACAGCTCTCTGCCGCGGTGCGTTTGTTATATGAAGAGGTGAAATCACATTGTGAAGGGCTTAATGCCTGACTAAGGTCGCGAAGTAATACACCAGCGGGACGGCCAATACCCACAGGCCAATCGGGATCTCCCGCCACTTACCGGCGATAGCCTTGATCACAATGTAAAACAGCAGCCCGCCGGCAATCCCGGTGCCAAAGCTGTTGGCGATAAGGGTGATCATCACCATCATCAGCACCGGCAGCCCGTCGGTGAAGTTGGCAAGATCCACTTTGCGCAGGCCGCTGAACATGTTCAGGCCAATCAGGATCAGCGCCGGGGCGGTGGCTTCTTTCGGGATCATTAACGCCACCGGCGTGAACAGCAACATCAGCAGGAACATTACCGCCGCTGACAGCGCGGTGAGGCCGGTTTTGCCGCCCGCTTCCGCTGCCGCCGAAGATTCAATCAGCGCCGTCGCCGCCGGAATGCCCACCCACGGGCCGAGCGGGGCGGCAATCGACCTCACCATGAACGCGCGACTAATTTGCGGCATGTTGCCTTCTTCATCCAGCAGACCCGCCTCGCCGCCCACCGCCAGCGTTGTCCCCATGGTGGAGAAAAACTCAGATGCGAAAAAGACGAACAGGAACGGCAGGAAGGCGATGTTTAACGCCCCCAGCAGGTCAACCTGTCCCAGCACCGGCGCCAGCGAGTGGGGGGCATCGATAAAATGCGTCGGCAGTTTAGTCACGCCGAACGGGATATCCACCAGCGTGGCGCACAAAATAGCCCACAAAATGGCGCCCGGTACCTTACGCGCCTGCAGGGCTATCGCCAGGAACAGGCCGCACAGCGCCACCAGCGCGCCGGGGGCGAGAAAGTCGCCGAGCATCAGGGCGTTGGTTTTCGCATTGGCCAGCACCAGCCCGGCATTGCGAAAACCGAGGACGGCGACAAACAGGCCGATGGAGGCCGTCAATCCCAGCTTGATCGACTGCGGCACCGAGCGGGTGACCACTTCGCGCAGGCCAAAGCGGGTCAGCAGGAAGAAGAGGATCCCCGACCAGCAGGCAATTCCGAGGCCAGTTTGCCAGCCAATCCCTTCGCTACCGGCCAGCGTCACCCCCACCAGCACCGAGCC
>ERZ859738.1455-NODE-1455-length-10829-cov-5.455077_pt1 | contig 10829 bp, 10 predicted proteins | sample MGYA00510122_ERZ859738 | MGnify/ENA primary metagenome ERZ859738 (study PRJEB30046, sample SAMN00715139) | human gut metagenome | study: EMG produced TPA metagenomics assembly of the A metagenome-wide association study of gut microbiota in type 2...
CTGACAGTATGGTCACTGTAAAGTTAAGTTCGAGCCTATGGAAGCAAACTGTGAGAAGTTTGAATTTGATCCTAAGGCTAACATCCTGATCAATGATCCGCCTACACTGTTATTTGAATCTACCGTAGTTGGTGGTGCAATTCCGAAGGAATACATTCCTGCAGTCGGTGAAGGTATCCAGGAAGCAGCTCAGGCCGGTATTCTTGGAGGATTCCCGGTACTTGGTGTTCATGCTACTGTATATGATGGATCCTATCATGAAGTCGACTCTTCTGAAATGGCATTCCACATTGCCGGATCCATGGCATTCAAGGATGCTATGGCTAAGGCATCACCGGTACTTCTTGAGCCGATCATGAAGGTAGAGGTTACCATGCCGGAAGAATACATGGGTGATGTAATCGGATCCCTGAATTCCAAGCGTGGTCAGATCCAGTCTATGGATGATATTGGCGGTGGTAAGATCGTCAGAGCACTTGTTCCGCTTGCTGAAATGTTCGGTTACTCTACAGAACTTCGTTCTTCCACACAGGGACGTGGTAACTACTCCATGTTCTTCGAAAAGTACGAGCCGGTTCCGAAGAGTGTTCAGGAAAAGGTACTTGCTACAAAGGCAAAATAATTTAACGTGCTTTTGAATCATCCGAGTACGAAAAAGTGCTTGAAATATATACAGCTATTTTATATAATTAAAGTTAGCTGATTAAATGAAAACTAATTGTTCAATTATTTAAAGGAGGACTTGAAAAATGGCTAAAGCGCATTTCGACAGAACCAAAACACATTGTAATATTGGTACCATCGGTCATGTTGACCATGGTAAAACAACCTTAACTGCAGCAATCACAAAGGTACTTGCTGCAAGAGTTCCTGGTAACGAAGCAACAGATTTCGAAAACATCGATAAGGCTCCCGAAGAAAGAGAAAGAGGTATTACTATTTCTACCGCTCACGTTGAGTATACAACTGCTAAGAGACATTATGCTCACGTTGACTGCCCGGGACATGCTGACTACGTTAAGAACATGATCACTGGTGCTGCACAGATGGATGGTGCTATCCTTGTTGTAGCTGCTACTGATGGTGTTATGGCTCAGACCAAGGAGCACATCCTTCTTTCCCGTCAGGTAGGTGTACCTTACATCGTAGTATTCCTTAACAAGTGCGATATGGTAGACGATCCTGAGCTTATCGAGTTAGTAGAGATGGAAGTTACCGAACAGCTTGAAGAGTATGGATTTGAAGGCTGCCCGATCATTAAGGGTTCCGCTCTTAAGGCTCTTGAGGATCCGAACGGTGAGTGGGGCGACAAGATCATGGAACTTATGGATACTGTTGATTCCTATATTCCGGATCCTGAAAGAGCAACAGACAAGCCTTTCCTTATGCCTGTAGAAGACGTATTTACCATTACCGGACGTGGTACTGTTGCAACTGGTAGAGTAGAGCGTGGTGTTCTTCATCTTAATGAGGAAGTTGAAATCGTTGGTATTAAGGAAGAAACAAAGAAGACTGTTGTTACCGGTATCGAAATGTTCCGTAAGCTTCTTGATGAGGCTCAGGCTGGTGATAACATCGGTGCTCTTCTTCGTGGTATCCAGAGAACTGAAATCGAAAGAGGACAGGTTCTTGCTAAGCCCGGTACTGTAACCTGCCATAGAAAGTTTACAGCTCAGGTTTACGTTTTAACAAAGGATGAAGGTGGACGTCATACTCCTTTCTTCAACAACTATCGTCCTCAGTTCTACTTCAGAACAACCGACGTTACCGGCGTTTGCGAACTGCCCGCTGGTGTTGAGATGTGTATGCCTGGTGATAACGTAGAGATGACCATCGAACTGATCCATCCTATCGCTATGGAGCAGGGTCTTACCTTCGCTATCCGTGAAGGTGGTAGAACAGTAGGATCAGGACGTGTTGCTACAATCATTGAGTAATTAATAGAATTACACTAAATTTAAGGCTTCCAAGGTTTTCCTTGGGAGCCTTTTTGCGGTGTGCCGAGCATGGCACTAATCTTACTGGTGCAAGTCCAGTGGTGGCAATAGAGGTGGTAGATAGGAAATTATATAATCATATTGACAAGTGAGACCACAGGTGATAGTCTGTATATAAGACTACTGCATGTGGTCTGTTGGATTTAGGAGGATACACATATGGAAATTCAATTAGGTGTGATCGAGGCAAGATATGCAGATATGATTTGGGAGCATGAACCGGTTACTTCATCGGAACTGGTAAAGATGACGGCAGTGGAATTTAACTGGAAGCGCACAACTGCACACAATGTTTTGAGAAGATTGATTGATAAGGGATTGTTTCGGAATGAAAATGGACTGGTAACAGCCGTAATATCCAGAGAGGAATTTTATGCCAGACAGAGCAGACAGTATGTAGAAGACACCTTTGCGGGTTCTCTTCCGGCATTTATTGCAGCATTTACGCAGGATGCAAAACTGACACCGGAAGAAGCGGAGGCAATTCGTAAGATGATTGATCAGGCGGAGGAAAAATGAGTATGGGAGAAATTTTCTTAAAACTGCTGAATATGAGCATCACAGCCAGTTGGATAATTTTAGCAGTATTAGGTATTCGACTTCTATTTAGGAGGATACCAAAGTGGATTAGCTGTTTATTATGGGGGATAGTAGCAATCCGACTGATATTTCCGTTTTCCATAGAAAGTACATTTAGCCTGCAACCAAGTGCAGAGCCTATCAAGTCCAGCACTATGGTGGAAGGAGAACGGATACCTTATGTGCCGTTCATAGACAGTAACGTAGGTGTTGTAGAAAATACAATAAATCCCGCACTAGCAGAAACCTTTGCATATCAGGAAACCCAAAGCGTGGCTCCGCTACAAATAGTGACAGAAATCGCAGGGGGGCTTTGGTTATGCGGAATGGTGGTGCTTCTTATTTTGGCATTGGTGAGTATGATAAAATTGCGCCTATGTGTAAGGGAAGCTGTGCTATATAGAGAAAACATCTATATTTGTGATGCAGTAAAATCCCCTTTTATTTTGGGAATTATCAGACCCAGAATATACCTTTCCTCTTCACTATCAGAGGAAGAGATGGCATATATTATAGCGCATGAGAGTGCACATCTTAAAAGAAAAGATCACTTGTGGAAACCTTTTGGGTATTTGCTTCTTTGTATCTATTGGTTCAATCCTCTTTGCTGGGTTGCATACATTATGCTATGCAAGGATATTGAGCTTGCCTGTGATGAAAAGGTGATTCGTGATATGAACTTTGAGGATAAGAAAAAATATTCCAGAGTGCTATTGTCTTGTGCAACGCAGAGGCGATTAGTAATGATGTGTCCGTTGGCATTTGGAGAAGTGGGAGTAAAGGATAGAGTGAAGTTGGTGCTGAATTACAAAAAGCCATCCTTTTGGATTGTTTTGATATCCATGGCTGCCTGTGTAGTAGTGGCTGTATGCTTTTTGACAGAACCGAAAAGTGATTTTTCGATAGCAGACTACAAGGCAATCAGTTATAGAGAATATCAAAAATTGACAGGATATGACGCGGAATTCTATCATGCCTTATATTATATCGGGGAATTGCCCAAAACGGAATTATCAATCGTTTTTGAAGGAGACTATGATGAAGATTTAGCAGGGGCTGTTCTGGCTGAGGATGCGAAAGCAATAAGGATACAGGGGAGATTATCAGAGTTGTTTGGCGATGACACTAAACAATTAAGTGAGTCTGAACTCCTAAAAAAAATAAGTGAAAATTACGGAAATGTTATTTCCATAGATTATAGGGAAGGGGCGGGAACCGCATATTATGTGGGGGATTATTATGCACATATAGCAGTTGCAGCTGATACGGATGATAATAGGAATACGGTGTTTGAGATTGCAGTGGAAAATCAGACGAAAAACGAAAAAATATTTTCAGGCAGCAGTTCTTTTTGGCTTATCTGGGAAGAGGAGGAGCCAGTCAAAGAAAACGAAAATGTGGAAAACGCAAAAGATGACAATGGATACATATGGCTGTCTGATACAGTGTTTATAAGTGAACTTAAGGACTTGGATGGCAATGGTACAAAAGAATATGTGGAGGTCGATCTAGGAGATGAATCAAACAACTTCTATTCCCATTTCAAGTTTTATTGGAATGGTGAGATGATTTATGAGTATGAGGATCCTTGTAGAATTGACCCATGCGTAGCAGAATATGTAGACTTGGATCATGATGGGGAAAAAGAAATTTTCTTTTCATTTGCTCCAAGAGTAAATTCCATGTCACTTATGGAGTATATCGTATTAAAGCAGAACAATTCAAGTTGGAAACCGCTGGAGATGATTCACGGCGAAACGATGATGGATAATGCATTTCCATTGTCTGTTACAAAGGGAGACATCAAGTGGCAGGCTGTGATATCCTGTGAAAATTTGGATGAATCAGTTACTTTCGATGTAGAATCACATTATTTAGATTTGAAAAGAGAATTTCTTTCAGACAACGGGGAAGAAACGGAATTTACCAGTCAGTTGGTTGAGTGGTATGAAACAGAATTTGTAGATTACCCTTCGGGAGAAATCTGTGGGAATGTGTCAGCGTGGGGAATTTGGAATATAGAAGTAGGAGAATATGAAGGAAAAACCTGCCTGATTGCAACACATGGGATTCAGTGTTATGATAAGTTTGATTTTTGGGGAGAGGCAGATGTCTACTTTGATTATGATGAAAAAGGAAATACAAGATTTTTGAGCATCCAGTTTAGACCACAGTACCAGTATTTGGATCAAAATAAAGAAGTCGAAGAGAGAATTTATGAAGGTGAGACGCCCGGCGTATCTTATGGTGATATTGCGGAAAGATATTATACTGTAGGTCAATATATGAAAGAGGTAAAGGATGTATCAAAGGCTATGGCCGCAGCAGGGGATTCGTATATATGTGATGAGTACCTAAATGCGATGGGAAGCCCGGAGGCTGAATCCGTATATGTATTGCATGATTTAAATAATGACGGTATAGAGGAATTTTTTATAGGTCTTAAATTTAATTATGATATACCTTACTATGTAATTTATGATGTATATACGTGGAAAGACGGAAGAGCGTATCAGTTAATGAGAGGTATCGGATATCGTAATGGCTCGTGTAAGATATGTGAAAATGGAGTAATAGAGGATAATTATTCAGGGACGGCATGGGACGGGCAAACATTATACCATATTTTACCTGAGGGAGGAATTGAACTTGAGACAATAGACAGTGTTTCTTCAAGGCGAGACGGCACAGTTCAATCCTATTATCACTGGAATGAATTGATAGATGAAAATTCGCTACAAACGATATTGGAGCAATATCAACCGGAGTCTGTCACATATGTCGATTGTAATAGGGAGACAATTGAGCAACTACGTCTGAGTGGAATAAGAAAATAACTTACCGATTGACTTATAACTGATATTAAGGACAAGATGCATATTAGCTGATCAGGAGCAAGTATTCCGGTGCCAAAACGGTGCCACGAAACCATGCAAATAAAAATAGACCATGTAAAATCAACGAAACTATGAAGATTTCAGCCATAAAAAGCATAGAAAATATGTTGAAAAACGCTATTCAGATAACGTGAGGGTGGACGTACTGTAGGATCAGGACGTGTTGCTACAATCATCGAGTAATCACTGATTAATATATATTGAGTACCGCAAGGTACATTGTGTCCAAACGTAAGATACCCCGGAACCGCAAGGTTTCCGGGGTTTTTCTGTTGTGTAAAAAGTTTAAAATAAGGCTGTAAAGAATAGCGAATAAATTAAAAACAGGCAGGTATGGGAAGAAAATGAAAACCTTCGCATATCTGCCTGTGATACTGTTATGATACTATTTCTGTTCGTTATTGGAAAATTTCTGTGCTAAAAGTTCATCTCGTTTACGGATTCGTGTTTCAAAATCCAGTTCTTCAATTTCTTTATGAGTGACAGGTTTGGAAGTGTAGTATTCCAACGTCTGTTTCTTCCACATATCAAACATATCTTTACCTGTGAAATAAGATTCCAGGCTTTCTCTGTTCTCCTGCAGATCGGCAAGAAAATTGCACATATCTGCATTTAAAGAGTGTTCCGGATCATTTCCATAAAAGCGAAGTCCGGCATACCATTTCTGTGTTTCTGTTTCTATATCACCGGGAAGTTTATTATTTATATCCAGTTCATACCGGAGTTCATTGGATTCATTCATCTGCAGTAAAACCCAAATAATATCGCTGAGAGTAGAAATCTGTACTTTATTTTCAGATAATCCAAATAACCAGTCCAAAGAGACATGAAATTTCTGAGCAATAGTCAATAACACATCATTGGAGGGAGTAACCACACCATTTTCATAACTGGATAAAGTTGATTGACGTATACCGATAGCTGCGGAAAAGTTTTTCTGATTCATCTTCAGATCAGTTCGTAGCTCTTTTATTTTTTCTGAAATAGATGATTCCTGCATATTAGCCACCTCCTTAAAAGCTAAGAACAGTATATCACAAATGATAAAAATCAACAATATAGAAAAATATCATTCATACAGATAAAAATTATTGACAATGATTATTTGAAATGATATAGTATCAGTGAAAATGATAATTATAGACAAGGAGGAAATGATATGCAGAGACAGAACTATATGATTACAGCGGAAGAAGTTGCAGAGAGCATGGGGATTTCACTTGGATATGCTTACAAGCTGCTTCGCAAACTGAACAAAGAGCTTGCAGATCAGGGATATGTGACCGTTGCGGGCAAGATACCGAGAGCATTCTGGGAAAAGAAATTTTATGGATATTCCCAGATTGCAATGTAAAGGGGGTGAGAAAGTATGGCAGCATACAAAGATGAAGAAAGAGGAACCTGGTATGTCTCATTTTATTATGAGGACTGGACAGGAGCCAAAAAGCGAAAAGTAAAAAGAGGATTCCGCACTAAGAAAGAAGCATTAAATTTTGAAGCGGAGTATAAAAGAACAGCGAAAGCAGACATGGATATGACAATGGGAGAGTTTGTAGAAGTCTATTTCCGGGATAAGTCCCAGTCATTGAAGGACAGGAGTATCAAGAACAAAAGAGATACGATGAATGCTCAACTGTTACCCTATTTTAAGGACAGACCAATGAATAGTATCACACCAGCAGAGATTATCCAGTGGCAGAATACGATTATTGAAAAAGGATATTCAGATGATTATCTGAAAACAATACAGAATCAGATGACGGCATTGTTCAATCATGCGAAGAATATCTACAATCTGGCAGATAATCCCTGTGACAAGGTAAAACGCATGGGAAAGACTTCGAAAAAGAAAATGAAGTTTTGGACAATTGAAGAATATCGACAGTTTATGACCGGAATAGAACCGGGAAGCAAATATTATGTGCTGTTTGAATTATTATTCTGGACAGGAGCGAGAGAAGGCGAAGCACTCAGCATTACACCTGCTGACATTGATTTTGAAAGAAATCTTCTTCAGATCAATAAGACTTACTACCGTATGCATGGAGAGGATGTGATTACGTCTCCGAAAACAGAAGAATCGAACCGTACAATATCTATACCGGAATTTCTGAAAAAAGAGATTCGGGACTATATTGGCAGATTGTATGAATTGCCCGAAGATGAGAGGATTTTTCCAATGGTTCATGAAGCGGTACAGCATAAGTTAAAACAGGTGGTTCAAAAGACAGGAGTAAAAAAGATAAGAGTACACGACATTCGTCACAGTCATGCGGCATTTCTGATTAATAAGGGAGTGCAACCATTGATGATTAAAGAAAGGTTTGGACATACGGACATTCGCATTACATTGAATACTTATGGGCACTTATATCCAGATCAGCAGAAAGTGGTGGCAGATATGCTGGATGATGAAAATATAAAAAGCTCCGGAAGTACGAACAACCGGAGCAATGTGACAAATGGGGACGAATCCACAAATGTCAACCCTAGACAAGTTGATTATAGCAGGGATTCTTCCAGAGAACAACAGATAATTGGCGAGAATAGTTTGGAAAATGGAGGAATTTATGGAACAGAGAAATGAGAACAAAACAGAATTGAAAATGATAAAGATGTCAGATGTTCAGTCCCAGACAGTGGACTGGCTCTGGTATCCATTTATCCCTTATGGAAAATTAACGATTATTCAGGGAGATCCCGGCGATGGAAAAACTACGTTGGTATTAAATATTGCAGCGAGATTGTCTAAAGGGGAAGGACTGGATAATGATATGAAAGTAACAGAACCAGTAAATATTATTTATCAGACAGCGGAAGATGGACTGGCAGATACAGTAAAACCTAGACTGGAGCTGGCAGAAGCGGTCTGTGAAAGAATCATGGTTATAGATGAAACAGAAAAATCACTTTCCATGATTGATGAAAGACTGGAAACTGCTATCAAACAGACTGGTGCGAGAGTGCTTATTTTAGATCCGATTCAGGCATACCTTGGAGGAACAATGGATATGAACCGGGCAAATGAAGCAAGGGATATGACGAAAAGATTGAGCTTGCTGGCAGAAAAGTATAAATGTGCAATTTTATTAATCGGACACATGAATAAAGCTGGTGGAAACAAAGCTGCATATAGAGGAATGGGTTCGATTGACTTTTTTGCAGTAGCCAGAAGCGTATTGCTGGTAGGAAGAATAGAGGGAGAACCGGATTTAAGAGCAGTGGTTCAAATTAAAAATAATCTGGCAGCATTTGGACATTCCAAAGCATTTCGCCTGACAGAAACAGGATTTGAGTGGGTAGGTGACTATGAAATCACAGCAGATGAAGTGCTTGGAGGAATTGCACCCAAGATAAACAAATTGGAACAAGCTAAGAAGATGTTAAGAGAACTGGCAGAAACATCAAATTCCGTACAAAGCAGCGAAATTTTTGATATGGCAGAAGAATTGAATATTTCTAAAAGAACACTGGAAAATGCAAAAAAGGAACTTGGAATTAAGGCAAGACGAATCGGTAATTCATGGTATTGGGATTTAGATAAAGTTAAGCCGGAATAAATTAAGGGTGCAACATTGCAGAGTATATAGAAAATGCGGAATTAAAATGCAAGGTTGCAATCTGTAAAGACATTGCAGTGTTGCGTCCTTACATAAATTGTAAGAAGGTGAGAACTTGAAAAACGTTATGATTCCAGAGGAGTTATTTGGAAAGATTATAAAATATCATTTACTGGATCAGGAACAGGAAGCAGATGATATAAGAAAAGGTTTGGAGAAAAAGCTGGATGCAATGGTAAATCGTGAGGTATACAGTAAATCCAAAACTGCACCAACAGAAGAAGAACGGGAAAAGTTCCGGCAGGAGTATCTGGACAGAAAAGGAATGCAAGAGAGCTTTCGATGGTAACAGTTCTTATTGACTATCTTTTTACAGGAGCGTGTCACGCACCTGTGAGAAGTAAACAAGGAGAAAGTTGGTAAGGTGCAGACGGAAAACTATGGCTGGAATGTGAGATTACTGTAAATTTGATAGTTGTGAAGAAGGGAGAAAGATACAATGAAACAGGGAAGATTAGGATATAACAGCAGTAATGACAGATATGGATTGTTGGCATCAGACTTATGGATTGATACGGGATTTCACTGTGGAGAAGGTCTTGAGGTGCTGGTTGATGATAAGTGGGTACGGACAAGAATGGAGATGAATCCGGCAAGAGAATGGTATCTGGTGGGAACATCATATTGCGGAGATCTGGAATATGTACAGGCAAGAATACCGGAATAATTTGATTGGATAGCCCCCGGCAGGGCGCAAGGGTACTTTTGATGGACGGTACGGCTGTCGAAAGTGCTTTTGCGTTACTTTTGACAAAAGTAACAAAACCGCCGTATCCGGCGAAAATTTCTTAATATCGCCATGACTGGCGTAAATAAAAATTATGTGCTATCTGGCACTTGCTCAGAAAAGAGGTGAGAAACATTATGATAAAACGAACAATTAGCGGTATGATAGGGAAAGGTTCTTTGGCCCATAACAGGAGAGAGTTTTTCGCAGAGAATGTAGAACCGGACAGAGTACAATTAAATATTTGTTACCAGAATGAAAATCTGAAGGAAGTCTATAAAGAGTTATTTGATGATGCTGTGGGGAGATACAACATCGGAAAAAGAAAAGATCGGCAGATTACAAATTACTATGAAAAAATTCGGCAGGGAAAACAAGAGAAGTTGTTCCACGAAGTGATTTTTCAAATTGGAAATCGAGAAGATATGGCTGTCGGAACAGTAGAAGGAGATCTGGCTGTAAAAGTGCTGGATGAATATGTAAAGGACTTCCAGAAACGGAATCCAACGCTACGGGTATTTGGGTGTTATCTACATCAGGATGAGTCTACTCCACATTTACATATTGATTTTATTCCTTATGTGACTGATTGGAAAGGAAAAGGAATGGACACTAGAGTTTCGTTGAAACAGGCATTAAAAAGTCTTGGATTTCAAGGTGGAAATAAGCATGATACAGAGTTGAACCAGTGGATGAACCATGAAAAAAAGGTCCTGGCAGAGATTGCAAAACAGCATGGCATTGAATGGGAACAGAAAGGTACTCATGAGGAACATTTGGATGTTTATAACTTCAAGAAGAAAGAGCGAAAAAAGGAAGTACAGGAGCTGGAGCAGGAGAAAGAGTATCTAACTGCAGAAAACGAAGAACTGACAGCACAAATTGCGGAATTCAGAGCAGATATCCAGATTTTAAAAGACGATAAGGAACAGGTAATCAGGGAGAAACAAGAAGCAGAACAAAGGGCAGAGGACGCAGAAAAAGAAGTAAAAAGTCTGGAAGAGCGTTC
>ERZ859738.1460-NODE-1460-length-10728-cov-7.339267_pt1 | contig 10728 bp, 10 predicted proteins | sample MGYA00510122_ERZ859738 | MGnify/ENA primary metagenome ERZ859738 (study PRJEB30046, sample SAMN00715139) | human gut metagenome | study: EMG produced TPA metagenomics assembly of the A metagenome-wide association study of gut microbiota in type 2...
CATCCTCCTGCCACAGCACATAAAGAATACGCCCCTGGGCTCCATTAAACGCATCGATATTTTTTTCGCTGAGAATCTTCTCAAAAATCCGGTCACCAAGCTGTTTTATTTTGGTGACAAGAAATCCGCCATTTGTTTTCATGCAAAAGCTCCTATATAGTAGTTTATAAAATCATACTATATAGGAGCTTTATTGTCAACAGTTTGTATGTCTGAATAAAGGAAAATTCCATTTATTTCAATTCTCCAAACTGGAAATTGTGATACAGAAAGTCTTTAACAACCCTGTTGAGCTGCTGTTCTATCAATCGAAAGTGAAATGCTATTTGTTTGCATACAAATGGCAACCTTTTACATGGTCATTGACAATCCCTATTGCCTGCATATAGGCATATATAATTGTACTACCAACAAACTTAAAGCCAAGCTTTTTTAAGTCTTTACTAATTTGGTCTGAGAGTGCAGTCCTTGCGGGTATATCAGTTTCAGTTTGGAACTGATTGAGAATTGGCTTACCATCAACATAAGACCATATAAACGAATCAAAACTGCCATACGATTCTTGGATTTTTATAAACTGTTGAGCATTTGTTATTGCTGATTTGATTTTTAACCGATTACGAACAATGCGGCTATTTTGCATTAGCTTTTCTATTTTTGCATCATCATATAGCGCTATTTTTTTGCAGTCAAAGTTATCAAAAGCAATTCTAAATGCCTCTCTTTTATTTAGTATTGTCAGCCACGATAGTCCTGCCTGCATACCTTCAAGTATTAACATCTCAAATAGTTTATTCTCATCATGAACGGGCTTTCCCCATTCATTATCATGATACTCTTTATATAAGTCGGTAGTTGCCCATGAACATCTTTGTATCAATTCTTCCATAAGTTTCTCCGTCCTGCAAATTCCGATTTGCTGCTATATTACTTCCGCGCCAGCTCATATAGGCTGCGGATGGATTCCATGACCGTATGCCACGACAGGTCGGCAGCATAGGAGAACTTTTTCTGATAAGCCCGCCACAGCTTTTCCATATTTTGGGCGGCCTCGACTTCATCAAAGGCCGCAGGCGCGTCGGCAAGATACTTCTCTGTACCGCGTTTCCTGGCCGTTGCAATGAGCGCCGCCCGGAGATCAGCGGGAACGATACTCTGACCGTGGAGCTGGCTCAGAATGTGCAGATCATAAAAATCCCTCATACGGGTGTTGGTGGTGGCGCGGGACACGACGGTTTCCAGCTTTTCAGCCAGAACGGTTTCCAGATTGTACGCCCAAATCTCAATGGAGCGATCCTCCAGCATCAGCTTGAAACTGTACCGCACTTCGCGGGGCGTAATGGCGTCGCCGGTGGAAATGTCGATCTTGAGCGGCGTTATCACGCCGTCAAACTCCGTTTCCATGCTGACGCGGATGCCCGGATACTCGGCCTCGTCCATGATCTCGGAAATGCGCTTCACACGGAACTCCACGCCATCGTCCACCGGCACGGAGATGATGGAGGCAATCATGTTTTCCACTTCCTCGATGCCGACCGTCGCACCCTTTACGGTCGCGTCAATGTCCATCGTTGAGCGGGCGTCAAGGCCGACCATGGCAGCCACCAGCATCCCGCCTTTAAGGATGAACTTGTCCCGATATCCCGAAAGAGAAATGCGCTCCAGAAACCGCTCCATCATGTAATTGCGCATCAGGATCTGTGCATCTGCGGCTTTGTCCTTGGAGAGATTGCGGATCAGGTCTTTGAGCTGCCGTGCAGTTTTTATCATAAGAGCACCTCCAAATACTGCCGAAGCAGTTTTTCAACACGGAACATCTGTGCATAGCGCATCAGCTTCCGCAAGTCCTTGTCTTTTCGCTTTGCGTACTGCTTGAGTGCATCCTGAAAGGTCTGCATCTCGATTCCACTGCGGCTACGGATCAGATCGCAGATGGTACGCTCCATATCATAGACGGGAACCGGGTTGCCAAAGGGCGTGTTCATCGTGATGATCCCCACGTCATGCAATTCCTTCTTGATGGTATAGACCTTAATGCCGTCTGCTTGCAGGCTGGCAGGATTGTAGCCGGTCTTGACCGTGATGGAATACGGATTTGGCTCCCGGTCGGTCAGGTCATGGAAAAACAATGCGCTCTCATGGGAGAATACGGCCTGCGCACAGCGAAGGTGCAGCAGGTACATGGCGTCCGTCCATGCGTCAGGCGAAACATAAACGCCGTGCGCCGCCTGTTCCACGCCGCGCTGCTTGGCGTAGGCGTAAAACGTGGACTTGGCAATACCGATTTCCAAAACCTGCGCGGTTTTGACGATCCCATTGTTTTGCTGAAAAAGCAGATCAAGCCGGTCGTAGGCGGTCATGTTATCACTTCCTTCTTGCTAATATTATATCCGATATTAGCAAGAAAGTAAACAACGATTTTAGAAAAGCAAGCCGAGGCGTTCGCCCCGGCTTGCGCTTTTAACTATGGATGAAATTTTTTATGGCTGCGTTTGCGCCTTGCAGCTTGCTAAGTCCCCACACCGCCAGCATCGGAAGTCCCATCGGGCTGATCAGAAACGCCAGCACAAGGAGGATGATGCCGTTCTTTACGGAGTAGGTAATCAGCACGGCGAAAGCCAGCAGGGAGAGCAGTCCGCTTGCCAGCTTGAACACGAAGCCGGAACAGGACAGCAGCCCCACGCACAGCCAAACGAACAGGGACAGGATAAGCGACAGCGGCGCAAAGAGAATTCTCAGGATGAACATTTTGCGGCCTCCTTTTCACAAAGTGCGGTCAGCGCGTTTTGCTCCTCAATGATCTGCGCTTCTTCCTTTTCGGTCAAATCACGATCACCGCCCGTGATCTCCAGCTCGCGGAAGCTCTCATAAGCGTTCAACAGAGAGTCCCGCAGCGCTTCGGGCGTAGGGCAATAGTCTACGGTGTTCCAGTCCTGACGGTGGTTGTCAAAACCCATGACCGTGTAGCCTCTGCTGGTTAGGACAACTTCAAAATCCGTATCGCGGTTGAGGTAGTCGGAAAATACCTTCAGCACAATTTCGTTTGTCAGCATACGTTCCGCAGCTCCTTTCCAAGCGGTCAAATCTTTTTCTGATATTAGAATACTTTGCTCATTGGTGTTTTGCAAGGATGCGGCAAAGTCATACGAATAGTTTTCGCCTTTTGCCCGACATCTAACCATATCACAGAATCTCGCTTTAGTACAGCTACCTGAACTAATTTTCTCCAGATGGGAAATATAATGTTGGTACAGTTACAGGGACGGGAGGTGTGGTACTTGCAGTTGAATGAAGCCGTCAGCAGGCGTTTGGTTGAGCTGATGCAGGAGCGTGGCATGACGCAGTATCAGCTTTATATGAAAAGCGGCGTACCGAAGTCCACCATCGGTAATCTTGTGAACTGCGCATACCCGTCTATGAAGCTGCGGATCATCCACGAGCTTTGTCAGGGATTGGAGATCGACCTGAGCAGCTTTTTTGCCTCGCCGCTGTTTGATGAAAACAATCTGGAACCGTAGAAGCTCTGATGCTGTTTTGCGTCGGGGCTTTTGCTTTGTGTGAACAGGGGCGGCGGTTATTCCGCCGCCCCTGCGACTTATTTCAGCGCCGCCAGCGAGGAAACAATTTTCTCTGCCGCCGTCCATATCCGCTCCTGACTTTGCTGAATGTCCTCCAGATCGGCCTCATAGATGCGGCCTGTTTCGTGGGCGCGGCGGGTGAGCTGGTTGAGGTTGTTGCTGGAATACCGAAGCAGGGACACCAGCTCCCGCAGCTCCGGAAGGTCGAGCTTCACCACATATCCGTCAATCGCCATCTTGCGGAGATACGCCGCCATGTTGGTGGTGCCGAACTGTGCCATCTTCGTTTCAATCATTTCCCGCTCCTGCGGCGTGACGCGGAATTTGAGCTGAATATCCCGCTTGCGTTTTGCCATCGCTCAACGCTCCGGGGCTTTGGACTTCGCCGAAATTTTCGGCGAAGTTGTTTCAGGCGGCTTTTTCAGCTTGTCCCGGACAGAGGTTTTCTGCTGCTCCTGCGCATAGGCTTTGCGGGTCTGGCTGAGAAACAGATCGACCAGACCGGGATGGCTGTTGACGGCCAGATAGCAGTTGCGGTCAGTACCCCATGCGTCAGGGTTGGCGGGGATGGACATGGCGTTTGCCCAAGCCCTGTTGTCGGGAGAATAGCGCCTGTCCCAGTCCGCTTGACAGACGGTGATGGCAAGGACATGGAACGTGCGGTCATAGCCGAACTGCTGCACCACCTGATCGACCGCCGCTGCATCCAGCCGGTTATCCCGGTAGTGGTCACGGATGGCGGCTCCAATCGCTTCCTTGCAGGCCGTGTTCGCTTGATTGGAAGCGCGGTAGACCGCAAGCTCGTCATGCTCTCTGGCGTAGGCTGCCGGGTGCTTGTAAACGGGGAGATTTTTCATTATCGTGCCTCCATTTCTTTTTTGTGGGGCTTTTCCGGTGCGCCATGAACAGGCGACGCTTTCAGCCTGTCCAGAACGGAAGGCCGCGCCGATTTTGCAATCGCCTGCTCAGGCTGCGGCTGTCCCTTGCCGTCCAGATTCAGCTCCATATCCAACTCAATGAGCCGCGCAGTTTTTGCGGCCAGCTCCTGCTCCTGCGGGAACGGCTTACCGACCTCGGCCTTTGCCGCCGCCTGCTGGTTATAGAGGTTTTCAAGCTGCTCCTGAACGCTGCGCAAACGCTCCGGCATTTTATCCAGCGCGTTCTCAATGCGGACAAGGTTGCCTCTGGCATCCGAACCGAGTTCAACGCGATGGGTCATCTGGCCTTTCAGCGTCAGCGTGTACGTTTTCCACATGGAATCAAAGGCAACGGACATGGTAAAGCCGCGATAGCTGCCGATCTGTACCGGGTCTTTGCCCTTGACCTCCTTGCAGGTATCCAGCAACGCGGCACCGGCGTTTTCCTTATCGGTGAGCCGGTCGCCGCGAATCTCCATGCCGACAAAGCCCTCTGCCGGGAGCGGATGCGCCGCGAGGGTCTGCATATCCGCCTCCAGCCCACGAACAAAGCCCTTGTGTTCCTCTATCTTTTCCGGGAAGTATTTCAGCAGACTGTCCTCCAAGCGGAATTGCTTGCTGTTGTGGTCTGCTTTCATAATTTTGAGCTTGGACACCTCGATGTCCAAATCCATGCGCTCTTTGATGCGGGGATCACCGGCGCATAGCGCTTTGATCTCCGCAAAGGACAGCGCCGTAGCGTCCACGTCCTCACAGGAGCGAACCGGGGATTTTGAGGTCATGATCTGAGAGATGAATTTCTGCTTGTTCTCAACGGTCTGCCAGAGGTAGGCGTCAAACGTCCCTTCGGTCACATAGCGGCAGACATGAACGAGCTTGTTCTGATTGCCCTGACGCTCAATGCGGCCTTTTCGCTGCGTGAGATCACGGGGACGCCACGGGCAATCCAAATCGTGAAGTGCGACCAAACGATCCTGCACGTTGGTGCCCGCGCCCATCTTGGCCGTGCTGCCCATCAGGACGCGCACTTGACCGCTGCGTACCTTTGCGAACAGTTCCCGCTTTTTGACCTCCGTGTTGGCGTCGTGGATGAACGCGATTTGCTCCGGGGGCATCCCGGCGGCTATGAGCTTTTGACGCACATCCTCATAGACCGTAAACGGCGTGTCAGAGCTTTCTTCCAACGGGATCGCGCTCTCCAGCGCATGAATTTCCGGGCTGTCCAGCGTACCGGGGGAAGCCTTTGCCGCCCGCTGCGAGGGCGTGGCCTTTGGCGTAGAAATGTCGCAAAACACAAGCTGCGTCAGTTTTTCCTCCTCACCGTCGCGCCAGTATTGGAGAATGTTCGCCACGCACTGATTGACCTTGGTGGTTTCCTCGTCGGGGAGCATGGGATTGATGATGCGCTGGTCAAGCCCCAGCTTGCGTCCGTCCGAGGTGATTTTGAGCATATTGTCCACATCCGGGCTGACCGCACCGCTGTGTACCTTGGACGCTCGTTCCGAGAGGGCTTTCACCATGTCCTGCTGGATCTGCGTGGGTTTGGTGGCGATGGTGTGGTACGCAACCTCCGGCGTGGGCAAGTGGAGCTGATCCGCCGTTTTGATGTCGGCGACCTCTTTGAACAGATTCATCAATTCGGGCAAGTTGAAAAACTTTGCAAAGCGCGTCCTTGCCCGGTAGCCGGTTCCCTCCGGGGCAAGCTCCAGCGCGGTGGTGGTTTCTCCAAAGCGGCTTGCCCAGCAATCGAAGTGGCCCATACCCATCTCTTGCAGCCGGTCATGCTGCAAATAGCGCTGAATGGTGTAAAGCTCTGTCATGGAGTTGGAAACCGGGGTGCCGGTGGCAAACACCACGCCGCGCCCGCCGGTCAGCTCATCCATGTAGCGGCACTTTGAGAACATATCCGAAGATTTCTGCGCATCGGTGGTGGAAAGCCCTGCCACGTTACGCATCTTCGTATAGAGGAAAAGATTTTTATAATTGTCCGACTCGTCCACGAACATCCTGTCTACGCCGAGCTGTTCAAAGTAAATCACATCATCCTTGCGGTCGCTGGCTTGCAGCTTTTTCAGCCGCGCCTCCAGTCCCTTTTTCGTGCGCTCCAAGCTCTTGATGGTAAAGCTGTTGCCGCCTGCGAGCTTGGTATCCTGAATACCATCGGTGATTTCCTCAATCTGCTGGTGAAGGAGCCGTTCCTGCCGCTCCGGACTGATGGGGATACGCTCAAACTGGCTGTGGCCGATGATAACGGCGTCATAGTCGCCGGTGGCGATACGGGCGCAGAATTTCTTGCGGTTGAGGGTTTCAAAGTCCTTCTTGGTAGTGACAAGGATATTGGCCGAAGGGTAGAGCCGCAGAAATTCGGACGCCCACTGTTCCGTCAGATGGTTTGGCACGACAAAAATGGATTTCTGGCACAGTCCCAATCTCTTAGATTCCATCGCAGAGGCTACCATTTCAAAGGTTTTTCCCGCGCCGACCTCGTGTGCCAGCAGCGTATTCCCGCCGTACAGCACATGGGCGATGGCGTTTTTCTGATGCTCTCGGAGGGTGATTTCCGGGTTCATCCCAGAGAAAACGATGTGGCTGCCGTCATACTCGCGGGGACGAGTGCTGTTCATTTCCTCGTTGTACTGCCGTACCAGCGTTTCGCGCCGCTCCGGGTCTTTCCAAATCCAGTCCTTGAACGCATCCCGGATAAGCTGCTGCTTCTGCGCGGCAAGGGTGGTTTCCTTGGCGTTGAGGACACGGCGCTCCCGTCCGTCTGCATCCTCAATGGTATCGTAGATGCGAATGTCGCGGAGGTTCAGTGCATCCTCCAGCAGCCGGTAGGCGCTGGCGCGGTCTGTGCCGTAGGTGGTGAATGCCGCCACATCGTTGTAGCGCACCATGCTCTTGCGGGAAACCTGCCATTCTGCGGTGTACGGGACATAGCTGATCTCGATCTGTCCGCGCAGATAGCGGGGCGTTTCAAAGGTTTCGTACATGAATTGCTCGATGTACTTCTTATCAAGCCATGTCGCACCCAGCCGCACCTCAATTTCACTGGCCTCCAAGTCCTTCGGCTGTGCGGCGATCAGGGCGTCCACATTCCCGGTGAAGAACGGGTCGCGCGCTGCCACACGCTGCGCGGTGCGAAGCTTCTGCCGGACGTTGCCGGAGAGATATTCGTCCGCCGTTTGCCAGCCCTTCGCCCAATGCTCGCCGCCGTCCTGCAAGTCAAACGGGCCGCTGTTGGGTTCCTTGTAAATGACACCCTTCAAATCCTCAACGATCTGCGGGATTTTCTCGCTGCCGCCCATGAGGGAGGCCATAAAGTCGAGATCGACGCAGGCTTTTTCTCCGATGCAGACAGCAAGGGCTTCGCTGGCGGTATCCACAGAATCTACGCTGCGCTGCTGCTTGATAGTGCGCTTGTGGAACATATCCGCCTTGCGCTCCAGCTTTCCGTCGTCGTCCAGCACTTCCAGTGAACACAGGAGGTAGTAAGAGGAATCGTCAGAGAACGCAAGACGGTTCGCACGGTCATTGATTAGACCATGTTTTGCGGAGAACGCATCATAGAGGCGGTTTAGCTCGGCCTGCGCTTCCTGAATCCGGCTTTCTGCGCTGTACTCGTCCATTTGCAGGGCAATCAGCTCATTCACGCAATCTCGCAGCGTGACCATGCCCTTGACGCGCTCGGCGGCGGTGGCGTTCAGCTCAGGCTTGACCATGCGGCTATTTTCCCGGTAATACACCTCGCCGCCCACCACGGTGTAGGAGTAGTTTTTCACATTGGGGTCTGCAGGGATGGACGTGTCGATCTGTTCGCCCTCGCCCAGCTCTGGCAGTTCCGCCTCCTGATAGGTGCCGCGAATGTTTTTCACGGCATCATGGAGCTGATCTGCAAGTTTCAGCCCCTCAATGGGGACAACGGTGAAATCCTGCTTGCCGTATTGGGTACTTTCGGAGGTCTGCCTGCCGAGGATCATCTCCGGGTGGTCAACAAAATAGCGGTTGATGGCAAAGCCATCCTCGTTCTGGCCGAGGTGTACCCAATCCGGTTCGATCTCAATGGGACGGTCACGCTTTTGGAGAAAGAGAATGTCCGAAACCACATCCGTACCGGCGTTGGCGCGGAACGCATTGTTGGGCAGACGAATGGCACCCAGCAGCTCCGCCCGCTGCGCGATGTACCTGCGGACTTCGGGCGATTGCTTGTCCATCGTGTAGCGGGAGGTCACAAACGCAATCACGCCGCCCGGACGCACTTGGTCGAGGGTTTTGGCAAAGAAGTAGTCGTGAATGGAAAAACCGAGCTTGTTATAAGCCCGGTCATCTACCTGATATTGTCCGAACGGGACGTTGCCCACAGCGAGGTCATAGAAGTCTTTTCTGTCCGTTGTCTCAAAGCCTGCGATGGTAATGTCCGCCTTGGGGTAAAGCTGCTTGGCAATACGTCCGGTGATGCTGTCCAGCTCCACGCCGTAGAGCTTGCTGCCCTGCATCGGCTCCGGCAGCAGGCCAAAAAAGTTGCCGACGCCCATAGACGGCTCCAGAATGTTACCGCTCTGGAAGCCCATATTGCCGACCGCTTCATAGATCGCCTTGATAACGGTGGGGCTGGTGTAATGGGCATTCAGCGTGGACGCACGGGCGGCAGCGTATTCCTCCGGGGAAAGTGTGGCGTACAGCTCTGCAAACTCGTCCGACCAGTTTGGCTTATTCTCGTCGAAGGCATCCGCAAGACCGCCCCAGCCCACATAGCGGGAGAGGATTTCCTGCTGCTCCGGGCTGGCCTGTAAGCCCTCAAACCCCAGCTCTTGCAGGAGGTGGATCGCCGCCATATTTGCCCGAAACTTTGCTTTTGCGCCGCCGACGCCGAGGGCATCATCGGTGATGTGGAAATTCTGTGCGTTGCGGTGGCTTGCTGCCTTGAAGTCAGCATAAGCGGCCTGCTCCGCAGCGGCAACGCTGTGAAAGTCCTGCCACTCGCCGTCAACGGGGATAGATACCGCAGGGCGGTGTGCGGGAGGCTCGTCGATCTCGGCCTGTGAGATGGCATCATCAAAATCAGGCACAAACTCGCCCATTTCCGAAAGCGCCGCGCGTCCTTCCTGCTCCAAAGTCAGCCTTTCTTCCTCGCTCATGGCGGGTGGTTCAGGCTCGACAGGTTCCGCAGAGGGCGGGTCATGCTCCGGTTCTTCAAAGCGCAGGGTGCGAATCTCCACATCATAGGGGAGGCTGTTTTTATCACCGGGATATACCGCCACGGTTTCCTCGGTGTAGGTGGGTACCTGTTCCGGCTGCGTAGGTCAGCAGCATTCCGTCCTTCTGCCAGATTCCTTCCAACGCTTCCGCAAAGTCGTTGTAATCCTCTACAGCGGGGCAATCCGCGTCGCAGATCAGTCCTCCGATATAAGGCACCTTGAATCGCACGTCTCGGATCTGTGCCTCCGCAAAATCATCCACGCCGAGATATACTTTCACGGCATCGAGATATTTCTCGTCAGCAGGGAGGACGAGGACATAGTCCGGCTTCCCATCGACGCACAACGTCATGCGGAGCATTTCATCCCGGCTCTCGTCTCGCCAAGGCTCTGCCGGTGAAAGGTAACTGCGGTCGATTGCCATATCCGGTGTCAGCAAACTGCGGGCGTTCGGAACAAATGCGCTGTACCGGGCGTAGTTGTACCCCTGCGGGTCAACGAGGAAACCGTCCGTCCCGTCTGCGTCGAGGATGGGCGGGCAGTTCGATTACCTTATCTACACTGCATGCTTCGCCTTCGTACTCGGACTGTTTTCGCTTCAGTTCTGCCTGAATGATCATGTGATTCCTCCCATCTCCGTGCGGCTGCTCTGATTGTCGTTCATAACTTCTGCCTCCGTCCTATTTCCTCCATATCTGTCCGCAAACAAGTCCCGTCCCGATGCCAGCAGACGATGCCGTGGCGTGGGTAAGGACAGCCTTGGCACCGTTCGTGCTCATTGCAGAATATCGGCTCCGGTGACCTCTGTTGATAGGGCGCTGGCTGTCGTTCGTCGATCCGCCGCGCCAGCGGCCTTGTTGGTTTTCGCATTTACTGCTCCTCTCCGGGCTACCGCCCTTGATCTGTCCTGAAAACGCAAAAAGAGCGCCGGTTCGATGGTTTTACGAAACCAACAAACCGACGCCCCAAACTTTGTGAAACTTTTTTATGAAAAAAGCCCCCTTTTGCGAGGAAACTCCTCGTACAAAAGGGGGCTGC
>ERZ859738.1467-NODE-1467-length-10677-cov-11.421390_pt1 | contig 10677 bp, 10 predicted proteins | sample MGYA00510122_ERZ859738 | MGnify/ENA primary metagenome ERZ859738 (study PRJEB30046, sample SAMN00715139) | human gut metagenome | study: EMG produced TPA metagenomics assembly of the A metagenome-wide association study of gut microbiota in type 2...
TAGCGATTATAGCATTTTTATATACTAGGAAATGAGAAATTTCCTAGTATATAAATAAGGGGAAAAATCTCCTTTTGTTTAAGTAAGAAAAAAAGGTGGAAAACATGTACTTAAAAAGATTAGAGTTGCAAGGATTTAAATCATTTGCAGATAAAACAGTATTAGAATTTATGCCAGGTATTACAACAGTAATAGGACCAAATGGTTCTGGAAAAAGTAATATTTCTGATAGTATTAGATGGGTTCTTGGAGAGCAAAGTATGAAATCCCTAAGAGGTTCAAAATCAGAAGATATTATATTTGCTGGAACTCAAAATAGAAAATCATTAGGATTTGCAGAAGCTTCAATAGTAATTGATAATACTGATGGAAAATTACCAATAGAATATTCAGAAGTTACAGTTACAAGAAGAATATATAGAAATGGAGAATCTGGTTATTACATAAATAAAACACCATGTAGATTAAAAGATGTTTTGGAATTATTTATGGACACAGGGATTGGAAAAGATGGTTATTCTATAATAGGACAAGGAAAAATAGATGAAATTTTAAGTAATAAATCAGAAGATAGAAGAGCAATTTTTGAAGAAGCAGCAGGAATTGTAAAATATAGAGTAAGAAAAGCAGAATCAGAGAAAAAACTCGAACAAACAAAATTAAATTTACTCAGAATAAATGATATTTTAGCAGAAATAGAAGCAAATATTGAACCATTAAAAAAACAATCAGAAAAAGCTAAGAAATTCTTAGATTTAAGAGAAGAATTAAAAGGAATAGAAATAGGACTATTCCTATTTAACATAGACAATTACAAACAAAAATTAGTAGAAATTACAAAAGATATGGACATATTTGTAGCCCAACAACAAGATGAAGAAACAAAGATGCAAGAAATGCAAAACTTAAAAGAAGAATTAAAGACTAAGATAGATGAGATAACAGAAAAGATAGAAGAAACTCAAAACTTAGGCTTTGAAACAAGCAAAAAACAAGAACAAATCAACTCAGATATAAACCTTGCAAATGAAAGAATATCAAACAACAAAGAGAATTATGAAAGATATTTAAAAGAGATTGAGGAAGTAACTAATAGAGTAAAAGAGTTAGAAGAAGAAAAGACACAAAGATTAGAGAAAAAACTAAATTTATCATCTAACAGAGAAAAGTTTGCAAAAGAATTAGAAGAAAAAGAAAAAGAATTAGAAGAGATATCTAAAAAACTATCATCAGAAGAAAAACAAATAGAAGAGCAAAAAAAGAAAGTAGAAAGCAATGTAGATTCAAAATATGAAAAAGCAACACAAATTAATACACAAGAAGTAAATTATGAGAATTTAGAAAAAAGAGAAAAAGTAGTAAAAAATGAAATATCAGATACAATATCAGAATTAGATCAAAAAAGATTAGAAAAAGATGAGATATCTAAAACATTTTATGAAATAGAAGCTAAAAGAAATGAAGCAAGCAGAAAATTAGAAGCAATAAACGAGAAAAGAGAAGCAAGTATTGCAAAATCAAAAGAATACCAAGACAAAATAAATACACTTTCTACAGAATTAAGAATAAAAGACTCAAAATTAAAATTCCTAAGTGACATGGAAAAAGAAAAAGAAGGATATATAAGAAGTGTAAAATCTCTATTGCTAGATTGTGATAAAGATGCAAGCCTAAAAAAAGGTATGCATGGAGTTTTGGCAAACATATTAACTGTTCCAAAGGAATATGAAACAGCAATAGAAACTGTACTTGGACAAACACTTCAAAACATAGTTACGGATACAGAAGAGGATGCTAAAAAACTAATCGAACATTTAAGAAAAAATAATTTAGGAAGGGCATCTTTCTTGCCAATAGCTTCTGTAAAAGGAAAAAGAGTAGATAAATTAATAAAAAACAATTTAAGTGGAGTAATAGGAATTGCAGCAGATTTAGTAAAGGTAGATAAAAAATATGAAGAAATAATATTAAATTTACTTGGAAGAACTGTAATTGTAGACAACATGGAAACAGCAATAATACTTGCAAGACAGAATAAATATTCATTTAGAATAGTTACACTAAAAGGTGATGTAATTAATCCAAGCGGAGCAATAACAGGTGGATCAACTACAGTAAAAACAAATAACATAATAGGAAGAACAAGCCAAATACAAGAACTAGAAAAAGACATCAAAAAATTAAATAAAAAAATAGAAGAATTGGAACAACAAAAAGAAGAATACGAGAAATCGCAAGAAGATGTTATTGAAGAAGTAATGGGACTAGAACATATTATGCAAGACACAGAAATTGTGTATGCAACAGAAAAACAAAAAGTTGTATCAATAGAAGAAAATATTACTAAACTAGAAAACAAGCTTGCAAATCTAAGAAAAGAACTTTCTCAAATAGGAGAAGACAAGAAAAACAACAAAGAAGAAGCAGAAAAATTACAACAAGAAATTGAAGTATTAGAAAAAGAAAATGAAGAACTACAAAAAGAAATAACAGCATTTAGTGACAAAAATAAAGACACTCAAAAATACATAGATGACTTAAATTTTGATATAACAAATTTAAAAATATCAGTTAGTTCATTTGATGAAAGCAATAGCTCAATAGATGAAATTGTTGCAAGAATAGAGCAAGATATTCAAAACAATAAAACAAGTATAGAAAATAAAAAACAATTAAGAGAAAAAATAGTAGAAGACAATAAAAACCTAGAAGAAGAAATTCTAAAACTAAATGAGCAAATAGAACAAATGAAGCAAGAAGTAAGTACAAGTGGAGAGAAAGTAGAAGAACTAAAGAAAGAAAGAATTTCTAAAAATGAAGAACTTGCAAAAGCAGAGGAAGAAATTACAAGCAAGTTTAAAATAATAGAAGATTTAAAAGCACAAATAACAAAACAAGAAGTTAAAAAATCTAAAATAGAATATGAATTAGAACAAATAATAAATAAAATGTGGGAAGATTACGAAATAACACCAAATAATGTAGCAGAAGAATACAAAAAGCCAGACAATGTAGCAGAAACTACAAAACGAGTAAAGCACCTAAGAGATGAGATAAGAAATTTAGGAAGTATTAATGTAGATTCAATTGAAGAATATAAACAAACAAAAGAAAGATATGACTTTATGTGTGAGCAAAGATTGGATTTAGAAGACTCAAGTAGTAAACTAAAAAAAGTAATTCAAGACATGACAAAAATAATGAAAGAACAATTTGAAAAACAATTTAAAGTAATAAATAAGAATTTTGGAGAAGTATTTAGTGAACTATTTGGTGGAGGAAAAGCAGAACTTAAACTTACAGACGAAGAGAATATATTAGAATGTGGAATAGATATAGAAGCACAACCACCAGGAAAAAAACTTCAAAACATGACTCTTCTATCAGGAGGAGAAAAAGCATTTACGGCAATTGCGTTGCTATTTGCAATATTAAAAATCAATCCGGCACCATTCTGTGTATTAGATGAAATAGAGGCAGCTCTAGACGATGTTAATGTTTATAGATTTGCAGAATACCTAAAAAAATTCACACAAACAACACAGTTTTTAGTTATAACACATAGAAAAGGAACAATGGAAGCAGCAGATACTGTGTATGGAATAACAATGGAAGAAAACGGAATATCAAAACTTCTTTCAATGAAATTAAAATAATGTTTGACAAATGGCGCAAGCTATGGTAAAATATTCATCTGTAAGCCGCATAAGTTAGGTTTAAATGCTATTAATTTAATAGCTACCTAAGTTGTAATCTTAGCGAGTATTAGAAAAATGGAGGTCGTATAAAGAATGTACGCAGTAATTGAAGCTTGTGGAAAGCAATACAAAGTAGAAGAAAAAGACGTAGTATTTTTTGAAAAATTAGATGCAGAAGAAGGAAAAAAAGTTACTTTTGATAAAGTAATATTAGTATCTGATGATGGAAAAGTACAAGTTGGTAACCCTTACGTAAAAGGTGTTAAAGTAGAAGGTAAAGTAGTAGCTCATGGAAAAGGTAAAAAAATTATCGTTTTCAAAATGAAAGCTAAAAAGAATGAAAGAAAGAAACAAGGACATAGACAACCTTATACAAAAGTTGAAATAACATCAATAAAAACTGCAGCAGCTAAAGCTGAAAAAGCAGAAACAGCTGAAAAACCAGCAGCAAAAACAACTACAACAGCAAAAAAAGCAACAACAACTAAAGCTACAACAGCAAAGAAAACAGCTACAAAAAAAGAAGAAAAAGTTGAAGCATAGTAGTAAATAAAAAAGATAGATTGTAGGAAAACGTGAAGGGAGTGAATTATAGATGGCACATAAAAAAGGTCAAGGTAGTGTTAAGAACGGTAGAGACAGTGAGTCAAAACGTTTAGGAGTGAAAAGAGCAGACGGAGAATTCGTTCTAGCAGGAAATATATTAGTAAGACAAAGAGGAACAAAAATACATCCAGGAATTAATGTAAAAAAAGGTAGTGATGATACATTATATTCAGTAGTAGATGGAAAAGTTAAGTTCGAAAGAAAAGGTAAAGACAAAAAACAAGTAAGTGTTTACCCAGTAGAAAATAATTAATTTTAAAAACTCTTCAATACATTTGGAGAGTTTTTTGTTTGACAGGAAAACATTGTATGCAAATAATTTTTCAATTTGGTTTTATTGTAATAATGTGAAAAGTAGTATATAATGTATAAATCAATTAATAAATCTAGGAGTGATGTATATGAGTAAAAAAATAATATTAAGTGGAATACAAGCAACAGGAAGATTAACATTAGGTAATTATCTAGGAGCAATAGATAATTGGGTAAAAATGCAAGAAGAATATGACTGTTATTATATGATTGCAAATCTTCACTCTCTTACAGTTAGGAATGATCCAGAAGAATTAAAAAATAATACTTTAAGAATACTTGCTATTTATATTGCAGCAGGACTAGATCCAGAAAAAAACACAATATTTATACAATCGCAAGTAAAAGAACATGCAGAATTAGGATGGATATTAGATTGCTATACATATATGGGAGAATTATCAAGAATGACTCAATTTAAAGATAAATCAGCAAAACATGCAGACAACATAAACGCAGGTTTATTTACATATCCAGCATTAATGGCAGCAGATATATTGCTTTACCAAGCAGATTTGGTTCCAGTGGGAGAAGACCAAAGGCAACATTTAGAAATAACAAGAGATATTGCAGAAAGGTTTAATAAATTATATGGCAAAACTTTTGTAATACCAGATGCATATGTAAGAAAATCAAGTGCAAGAATTATGGGACTTCAAGACCCAGAAAGCAAAATGAGTAAAAGCGCTAAAAATTTAAATGATGTAATATTTTTGGAAGATGAGCCAGAAGTAATACTTAAAAAATTTAAAAAGGCTGTAACAGATTCTGAGAACAAAGTTAGATTTGATCCTGAAGCCAAACCAGGTGTAAGCAACTTAATGCAAATATATTCAGCAATTACAAATAAAACAATGGAAGAAATAGAAACAGAATTTGAAGGAAAAGGATATGGAGACTTTAAAACAGCAGTTGCAAACTCAGTTATAGAAAAATTAAAACCAATTCAAGACAAATATAAGGAGATCTTAAATAATAAAGAATATCTAGAAAAAGTATATACACAGGGTGCAGAAAATGCAAGGAAACTAGCATCAAAAACATTAGAAGATGTAAAAAGCAGAATTGGAATTTTATAAGAGCCTAATAAATGATATATAATAATAAAAAATAAATTCAGGGAGAAGAATAATGTTTATAGACTATACAAAAATAATAATTAAATCAGGAAACCGGAGGAAATGGTGCAGTTACATTCAGACGTGAAAAATATGTAGCAGCAGGAGGCCCAGACGGCGGAGATGGCGGAAAGGGTGGAGACGTATATTTTATTGTTGACCCGGATTCAAATACATTAATAAATTTTAGGTATAATAAAAAATATAAAGCAGAAAATGGTCAAAACGGAAGTGGAAATAGATGCTTTCGGAAAATCTGGAGAAGATTTATATATTAAAGTACCAATTGGAACAGTTGTAAAAGACGCAGAAACAGGAGAGTTAATTGCGGATTTATCTAAAGAAGGACAATGTGAGTTAATACTTCCAGGAGGAAGAGGAGGAAAAGGAAATTCACATTTTGCAACATCAACAAGACAAGCTCCAAGATTTGCACAAGATGGAGAAAAAGGAATAGAAAAAGAAGTAATATTAGAATTAAAGCTACTAGCAGATGTTGGACTTATAGGTTTCCCAAGTGTTGGAAAATCTACAATACTTTCAAGAGTAACATCAGCAAGACCTAAAATTGCAGATTATCATTTTACAACATTAGAACCAAATTTAGGAGTTGTAAAAACAGAATTTGGAGATAGTTTTGTACTTGCAGACATACCAGGAATTATAGAAGGTGCAAGCGAAGGTACAGGATTAGGCTTAAGATTTTTAAGACATATAGAAAGAACAAGACTTTTACTACATGTTATTGATGTTTCTGGCTCAGAAGGAAGAAATCCAGTAGATGACTTTAATACAATAAACAAAGAATTAAAAAAATATAGTGAAAAATTAAGCACAAGAAAACAAATAATAGTGGCTAACAAAATAGATGCAATGCAAGATGAAACATTATATGAGCAATTAGAAAAACTAGCAAAAGAAAAAAATATAGAAATATTTAAAATATCAGCAGCAACAGGGGAAGGATTAAAAGAACTATTTACACATGTATCAAAAGTACTAAAAGATTTACCAAAAGAAGATGTAGAAGAAGTTGAAGAAAAGAAAGTATATACATTAAAGAAAGAAGAAGAAGGATTTAATGTAAGAATAGAAAATGGTGTATATATTGTGGATGGCCCAGCTATAGAAAAAATACTAAGAAGAGCAAACTTAGAAGATAATGAATCTTTATATTATTTCCAAAAAAGTATTAGATTTTTAGGAGTAGAAGATAGATTAAAACAAATGGGAATAAAAGAAGGAGACACAGTAAAATTCATGGATTGGGAAATGGAATGGTTTGATTAAAAAAATCCAAAAATTTGTTTGACAACTAAAAAAACTTATGATACTATATAGGCAAATAGATTTTCGGGAGTGATTAATAGTGAGTAAAGAAGAAATGACTGACTTAAATAAAAGAGAAAGAGCTATACTAAAATTTATAGAAAAACAAATAAATGAAAAAGGATACCCACCATCAGTAAGAGAAATAGGAAAAGCAGTTGGATTAAGTTCAACAGCAACAGTTCATGGATATTTGGCAAAATTAACTAAAAAAGGATATATTAAAAAAGAAGACCAAAAAGGAAGAACTTTAAGAGTATTAAAAGGAGGACTTGCAGATAACGAAAAACCTTCTCCAAAGCCTCTATACAATGGAAGAGAATTAGTTGATGTTCCAGTTATAGGAAAAATAACAGCAGGTGCACCAATACTTGCAGTAGAAAATGTAACAGACACATTTCCGATTCCAATTGATTTTGTTGGAAACAGCGAAAGCTTTATGCTTACAGTGCGTGGAGAAAGTATGATAGAAGCAGGAATTCTAGATGGAGATTACATACTAGTAAAAAGACAAAATAGTGCAAGAAATGGTCAAATAGTAGTAGCATTAATAGAAGATGAAGCAACAGTAAAAACATTCTATAAAGAAAAAGATTATATAAGATTACAACCGGAAAATAGTACAATGGATCCAATAATAGTACCAGATTGTAAAATACTTGGTGTTGTTGGAGGAGTATTTAGAAAATTATAATAATTGAGTGTGATAAAAAGATTGCATATTAATGCAATCTTTTTACAATATTTTAATAAAAACTTGAAAATTAGTATTAGATTTATTATAATTGCAAAAGAAAGGCGGAAGGAACATGTATAAAGATAAAGAAAATATTGTAAAAGTTAAAGTTATAGGAGTAGGTGGCGGAGGAAACAATGCTGCTATGAGAATTATAAATGATGGGGTTCAAAATATAGAAACATACTTATTAAATACTGAAACAGGAACACTAAGAAGGGCAAATACTAGAAATGTATTGCAAATAGGAAAACAAACAACAAATGGTTTAGGAGCAGGAGCAAATGAGATTATAGGTGAAAAAGCAGCTCTAGAGAGTAGAGAACAAATAAGAAAAATATTAGAAAATACAGATATGCTATTTTTAACTGCCGGAATGGGTGGAGGAACAGGAACTGGAGCAATACCAGTAATAGCTGAGCTAGCGAAAGAAATGAATATTTTAACAGTTGGTATTGTAACAAAACCATTTACTTTTGAAGGTAGAAAAAGAAGTATTAGAGCAGATATTGGAACAAAAAAATTACTAGATAATGTTAATGCTTTAATTGTTGTATCAAATGACAAATTGCTAAAAGTTATAGGAAATAAAACAACAATACAAGATGCATTCGAAATAGCAGATAGTATTCTAGAACAAGGAATACAAAGTATAACAGATTTAATTACAACAGTTGGAGAAATAAATATTGATTTTGCAGATATAAAAACTATTTTTAGTTATACAGGAAAGGCATATATGGGAATAGGAAGAGCAGAAAAAGGAGAAACACTAGAAGATGCTGTAAAAACTGCAATAAATAATCCTTTAACAGAAAACAAAATAGATAATGCAAAAGGCGTAATTTTTAATGTAAGGGGAGGAGAGAATCTTAGTCTAACAGAGATTAATACAGCGGTTCAAGTGATAAATGATAAAGTAAGTGATGATGCAAACATTATATTTGGAACAGTAATAGATGAGTCATTACAAGATGAAATGGAAGTTACTGTTGTTGCAACGGGTGTAGAAGAATAAATATGAATATCACCTCATAAAATGAGAAATACTATTTTATGAGGTGATTTTTTTATGAAAAAAAGTGAGGATGAATTAAAAAAAGAAAATACAACAAAATATGGAGAATTTGTATGCACAGAATATCAGTGGCTACCTTTAGAAAAACAAAAGGAGCAAGCAGGTAAAATGGCGAATATGACTAAAAAAGAAAAAGGAAAAAAAGATTAAAAAAGTGTAATAATAATTGTTCTTTCCTAATATACATTTATTAAAGTTTAATTGTACAAACATTTTTATTTAGGAGGGAATATTAGTATGGAGAATCTAGAGATATATGAGGACATTGCTAATCGTACAGATGGAGATATATATGTTGGAGTAGTACGGCCCAGTAAGAACTGGTAAATCTACTTTTATTAAAAACTTTATGGATTTAGTAGTTTTACCAAATATACAAAATACACATAAAAGAGAAAGAGCAAGAGATGAACTTCCACAAAGTGCTGCTGGAAGAACAATAATGACAACAGAACCAAAATTTGTACCGAATGAAGCTGTGGAGATTACAATTGGAGATAATTTAAAACTAAAAACCAGATTAGTAGATTGTGTAGGATATTTAGTAAACAATGCACTTGGTTATATGGAAAATGAAGTTCCAAGAATGGTAAAAACACCATGGTCAGATGAAGAGATGCCATTTGAGATTGCAGCAGAAATAGGAACTAAAAAAGTAATTACAGAACATTCTACAATAGGGATACTTGTTACAACAGATGGAAGTATAACAGAAATTCCAAGAGAAGATTATGTAGAAGCAGAAGAAAGAGTGGTAAAAGAACTTAAAGAACTTAATAAGCCATTTGTAATTGTATTAAATACAAATAATCCATATTCAGATTATACAAAAGAACTATCAAGAGCACTAGAGGATAAGTATCAAGTAGCAGTAATTCCAACTGACTGTACAAATTTAAACATGGAAGATGTTAACGATATATTTGGAAAAATACTATATGAATTTCCAGTTGAAAGAATAAATTTAAATTTCCCAGGTTGGGTAGATGGATTGGATGATGAGCATCCATTAAAACAAGAATTATATACAAATATAAAAGAAGCATTTAAGAATACAAATGCAGTAAAGAATATAAATGTTGGAATAGAAAAAATAAATAGTACAGAAATAGTAAAACAAACAACTATAAAAGAAATAAATTTAGGAAACGGATCTGTAAGTTTAGAAATCACATTACAAGAAGAACTATTTTACCAAGTACTAACAGAAATAACAGGAGTAGATGTTCAAAACGAGGCAGATTTATTCTCTACAATTTCTAATTTAGCAAGTGTAAAAAAAGAGTATGATAAAGTTGCAGTTGCATTAGAAGAAGTAAAACAAAAAGGATATGGAATTGTAACTCCAACTATGGAGGAATTAATACTAGATGAACCAGAAATGGTAAAACAAGGTTCTCGCTTTGGTGTAAGATTAAGAGCAAAAGCACCTTCTATACATATGATTAGAGCAGATATTGAAACAGAAGTATCACCAATAGTAGGAAGCGAAAAACAATCAGAAGAGTTAGTAAATTACTTGCTATCAGAATTTGAAAATGATCCAATAAAAATTTGGGAATCAAACATATTTGGTAAAAACTTACACGAATTAGTAAATGAGGGCTTACAAAATAAACTTTCTAGAATGCCAGAAGATGCACAAGAAAAATTGCAAGAGACATTAGAAAGAATTATAAATGAAGGAAGCGGAGGACTAATTTGTATAATATTATAGGATAAAAGGACGCATAATGCGTCCTTTTTATAAATTGGAATTTGTTTAGTTCCGGGTGAATTCAGGACAGTCCCAAAAATCCC
>ERZ859738.1469-NODE-1469-length-10657-cov-2.966987_pt1 | contig 10657 bp, 7 predicted proteins | sample MGYA00510122_ERZ859738 | MGnify/ENA primary metagenome ERZ859738 (study PRJEB30046, sample SAMN00715139) | human gut metagenome | study: EMG produced TPA metagenomics assembly of the A metagenome-wide association study of gut microbiota in type 2...
GGAATTAAAGCGAAAAGCAAGCTTGACGAAATAGTTGAGCGTTCGTTAAAACAGGCGGCTATATGGGACGAAACAAAGGATAGATTAAAGAAAAGTGCACTTGATATGTCGGGCGGTCAGCAACAAAGACTTTGTATTGCAAGAGCACTTGCCGTAAAACCCGAAGTTCTGCTTATGGACGAGGCAACTTCTGCACTTGATCCTATTTCAACGGCTAAAATTGAGGACTTGGTGTGGGAGCTTAAGGATAAGTATACTATAATTATGGTTACGCACAATATGCAGCAAGCTGCAAGAGTTTCGGATAAAACAGCATTTTTCTTGCTTGGTGAGGCAGTGGAATTTGACGATACACAAAAGATTTTCTCAAAACCAAAAGATAAAAGAACCGAAGATTACATAACAGGGAGGTTTGGATAATGAGAGATGAATTTGAAAGACAGTTGGCGCTTCTCAATGAAGAACTTACTACAATGGGCGGACTTATTGAAAGTGCAATCGCAAATGCGGTAAAGGCGCTTGACGGTGACGAACATTCGATAAATAAGGCATATGACTATGAAAAATCGATAGATAATAAAGAACGAGAGATTGAAAGTCTTTGTTTGAAATTACTTTTGACTCAACAGCCTGTTGCAAGTGATTTAAGACTTATTTCAGCCGCACTTAAAATGATAACCGATATCGAGCGTGTTGGCGATCAGTCAGCAGATATTGCAGATCTGAATATCCGGCTTATAAAGAAAAAGCAGAAATGGGATCTTAGCGACATCAGTGAAATGGCAAGAGCCGCCACACAAATGGTGAACGACGCTATCGACGCCTATGTGAACGATGACGAGAACCTCGCCCGAAAGGTCATAAGCTCTGACGATAAAATAGATGAGCTTTTTGTAAAGACCAAGGATAAGATAATCGACGAGATAGCAGCCGATAAAGCAAACGGTGAAAAAGCTATAGATACCCTCATGGTGGCAAAATACTTTGAGCGTATCGGCGACCATGCGGTAAATATCGCAGAATGGGTAGTATTCTCCGTAACAGGCGTGCATAAAACAGAAAGGATCATGTAAAATATCATTATAAAAGGCGGAAATACCGCCTTTTTGCTCTTCCTGTACGATTTTACTCAGATTTTACTCAGCCTGATTTGTTATTTTACAATTATGTTGTATAATGTTCATTGTAAACATTGTAACAATAGTGTAAAATTATTATCAGGGAGTGTCAGTATGACGATTTTTAATGTTCTGACCCTTATAGGTGGTCTTGCAATGTTCCTTTACGGAATGAATGTAATGGGTAACGGGCTGGAAAAACTCGCAGGAGGAAAGCTTGAAAAAATATTTGAAAGGCTCACCTCAAACCCTATCAAGGCAATGTTGCTTGGACTTTCTGTAACAGCGGTCATTCAGTCTTCCTCAGCCACTACAGTAATGCTGGTGGGCTTTGTAAACGCAGGCATCATGAAGCTCCATTCCGCCATAGGCGTTATAATGGGCGCAAATATCGGTACTACCGTAACAGCGTGGATATTGTCTTTGTCAGGACTTAACGGCGACAGCTTTCTTATAAAAATGCTCAAGCCGTCCTCGTTCTCGCCTATCCTTGCGATAATAGGCGTTGCAATGCTGACGTTCTCAAAAAATGATAAGAAAAAGGATATCGCATCTATACTCGTAGGCTTTGCAGTGCTCATGTTCGGAATGGACTCAATGAGCGGTGCAGTCGCACCTCTTAAAGACGTTCCTGAGTTCGCAGAAGTGCTTCTCTGGTTCAAAAACCCTATTCTGGGCGTTCTTGCAGGCGCACTTCTTACCGCTGTCATTCAGTCCTCATCTGCTTCCGTTGGTATCCTTCAGGCTCTCTCAGCCACAGGTGCAATAACATTCGGTTCAGCTCTCCCTATAATTTTAGGACAGAATATAGGTACTTGCGTAACAGCTCTGCTTTCATCAATAGGCACAAGCAAGAACGCAAAGCGTGTTGCAGTTGTCCACCTCTATTTCAATATTATAGGAACAGTGCTTTTCCTTACAGTTTTCTATCTGCTCAATGCCTTTATCGGCTTCTCGTTCGTTGACGGAGTTGTGGGAGCAAAGGAGATAGCTATTGTGCATACTATATTCAACCTGTCAACATCTATCGTGCTTCTGCCATTTATCAAAGTCCTTGAAAAGCTTGCCTACCTCACTGTCAAAGACAAAGAGGGGGAGGGAAATAAGGACAATATCGAAGAGCAGTTCAAGCTTCTTGACGAAAGATTTCTCCAGTCACCGTCTTTTGCAGTTGAAAAGTGCAGAGAGCTTACAAACCGCATGGGCGAGATAGCAAAAGAAAGCATAGACATGGCAATGAGCATCTGCGTCGATAAGTACGATAAGGAAAAGGCAGAGCAGATAGCCGCAAATGAAGCAGCCGTCGATCTCTATGAGGATAGACTCGGCACATATCTTGTAAAGCTTTCGAGCCGAGATCTTTCTGCAAAGGATTCTCAGTCAGTTTCAACTATACTTCATGTTATAGGCGACTTTGAGCGTATCTCCGACCACGCCATGAATATGGTGTCCGTTGCCGAGGAAAAACAGCAGAAGGATCTGAATTTTACATCACAGGCAACAGCCGAAGTAAAAGTCATGTGCAGTGCTGTAAGAGATGTTTTGGATATCGCCATGGAAGCCTTTGAAAAGCACGATCTGGAGCTTGCCACAAGAGTTGAACCGCTTGAGGAAGTGGTGGATAAGATAAGAACAAAGCTTAAAAACCGCCATGTAAAAAGACTTCAGACAGGCGAGTGTACCATAGAAATGGGCTTTGTGTTCTCCGACCTGCTAACAAATTTGGAAAGAGTTTCAGACCATTGCTCAAATATAGCGGTCTGTCTTATACAGGAAAACGACGAAAGCTTTGACGTCCACGAGTATGTTCAGATGCTTAAAAATTCAGGCGAGGGCTTTGACGGACAGGTCAAGCGCTACAGCGAGAAATACGCTTTGCCTGCTAAAGAGTTTTAAAGAAAAGGGGTAAGATCTATGGCACTTATATATTGTGTAGAAGACGATGACGGAATAAGAGAGCTTATATCCTGCGCGCTTAGATCGGGCGGATATGAGGTGAAAGCATTTCCAAAAGCAAAACCGTTTTATGAAGAGATAAGAAACAAAGAGCCTTCGCTGGTGCTTCTTGACATAATGCTTCCTGACGAGGACGGATATTCTATACTTTCAAAGCTCAAAAAAGACAGCCGCACTCAGGACGTTCCTGTTATAATGCTCACCGCAAAATCAAGCGAGCTTGATAAGGTGTCAGGGCTTGAAATGGGCGCAGACGACTATATAACAAAGCCGTTCGGCGTAATGGAACTGCTTTCAAGAATAAAAGCCGTTTTAAGACGTGCAGGCAAGCAGAACGCCGAAGCTGACGTAATAGAAGAACAGGGCGTATCCCTTGACGCTTCAAGACGTATCTGTACATATAACGGTCAGGAGGTCGTTTTGACCTATAAGGAGTTTGAGCTTTTGATGTATCTTATGCGCCATAAGTCCATAGCCGTGAGCCGTGATAAGCTTATGGAAATGGTCTGGGGCTATGAGTTTGCAGGGGAAACAAGAACTGTTGATATGCACATCAAGACCCTCAGACAAAAGCTTGAATCCGCAGGCTGTACGGATCTTATCAAAACAGTCCGTGGCATAGGCTACAAAATATAAAAATTTTCAGATAAGGAGGAACAGCATATGCAGAAAAAACTCTATAAAGTCATGACGATACTTGTTTCATGTACAGTGCTGTTTTTCCTTTTAGTAGCAGGCTCTCTCGGATATTCTACCTATCAGCGTTTCACTAAAAATGAGCTTAAATCCGCTGCAAAGCTCGTTGCCGCAGGAAACAATAAACCCTCAGAAATGGCTGATATTTTGGAAAGATCAGTAGAATATGATGTCCGTGTCACCTTCATCGACGCACAGGGCAATGTAAAATATGACTCCGAAGCAGATCCCGCCAAAATGGAAAACCACTCCGACCGTGAAGAGTTCAAAGAGGCTATGGCAAATGGCGAGGGCGAATCCACAAGATTTTCCAAAACCCTTGGATATAGTACATATTATTATGCCATAAAGTATAACGGCGGCGTGTTGAGATTTTCTACAGATAAGGCGAACCTTGCAGGGGGGTTCCTTGCAGTGATACCAATGCTTGTGGTGTTCGCAGGAGGAATAATCTTTATCACCACCATAATCTCCATAAAGCTTTCAGAAAGCATGATAAAGCCGATAAATTCCCTTGTAAAACAGCTTGACCTGAGAAACGAGAATATCGGTCAGTTTGAAACGCCTTATGAAGAACTTGAACCTATCATAAAAAATGCAGACGTTCTTATGGGACGGATACATAAGAACATGAATAAAATAAAGGCAGAGAGAGAAAAAATATCACTTATCACTGAAAATATGGTTGAGGGCATGATACTTCTTGACGAGGACATGACAGTGCTTTCAGTAAATAAGAGCGCCTTGAAAATTCTCGGCAACAGCTTTGATCCTACGGAGCATACCAAGATAAACCATATGACAAACGATCAGCAGATAATAGGTCTGCTTGAAGAAGCCAAGGAAAGCGGCGCAGCAAAAGGTATCATCACAGAAAAAAGCCGTTTTTACCGTACCTTTGCAAATAAGGTCTACAGCGAAAATACCCTTGATTTTGGTATCATAATCTTCTTTGTTGACGTAACAGAGGAGATACAAAGCGAGCAGATACGCCGTGACTTCTCAGCCAACGTATCTCACGAGCTTAAAACTCCGCTTACCACCATAAAAGGCTTTGGCGAGCTTCTTGAAAACGGCATTTTCACCAAGGAAGAGGACGTGAAGAAATACGGCGGTATGATATATCGTGAAAGTGAAAGACTTTTGTATCTTATAAACGATATTATCAGGCTTTCCCAGATAGAGGAGCAGGAACACGTTTTAAACGATAAGATAGACCTGCTGAAAACCGCCCATGACGTAGAGGAGATACTCCGTCACAAGGCAGATAACAGAGAGGTCACAATGACCATTGAGGGCGAACCTGTCCGGATATACGGCAATCAGAGCTACATCACAGAACTGTTTTTAAATCTCATGGACAACGCCATAAAGTACAATCATGAGGGCGGAAGTCTTAAAGTAACGGTCGGCGCAGAGGACGGCAAAGCCGTGGCAGTGTTCAGCGACACAGGCATAGGCATATCCGACGAACATCAAAGCCGAATCTTTGAACGTTTTTACCGAGTTGATAAAAGCCGTTCAAAGCAGACAGGCGGCACAGGCTTGGGACTTTCTATTGTAAAGCATATAGTCGCATATCACAGCGGTGAGATATCCCTTGAAAGCGAGCTTGAAAAGGGAACTACCATAACAGTGAAACTGCCTTTCAACGAGCCTGAAACACAGCAGGCTGGGGAAACAGCGGTAACAGAATAATAACCACGCCGTTCTGACGAGAAGTCGGGACGGCGTTTTTGTCAGGTACATGGTATACAAATTATTAAGGGGAAGGGCGATAAAGAAAGGACAAAAAAACAAGCGGGCGACCAAAGGTCGCACCAGTATGTCGCAAAAGTGTTAAATCAACGGGCGAACGCTGTTCACCCCTACAAAAAAATCATCGCCGCAGGCGATACCATAATTCCTCATTCCTCACTCCTCATTCCTCATTTACCTCCCCCTGTTGCATTTTCTCCCCAAGTGTGCTATAATGACCTCAACAGACTTTATCTTATGGAGGTAACAAAATGTCAGAAGAAAACAAAAACGTTCAGGAAACCAAGGACGATAAAAAGGAAGGCAACGTCCTTGCAGGCTTCGTTCTCTACACAGACGCTAACATGGATTGGCTCAGATTTAAAAAGTTTCTGAAAGACGATTGGAACATCGTTCCGCAGGACGATGTAAAAGACAACGCTATGGTATTCAAGGTTGGCGATATGGTGGTCGCTTGCTCACTTATGCCTAACCCAGTTCCTAACAAGGAAGCTGAAAATGCGGCAAAGTATAATATTCTCTGGAAAGAGGGCGCAAACGAGGTCGCTAAGCATCAGGCGCACGTTATGCTCGCTGTAATGAATAAAACAAGCGCTGTTGAGCAGGCTATCCTCTTTGCAAAGGTGGCAAGCTCTCTGCTCAAGCTTGATAACGCTATCGGTATCTATAAAGACCCGACAGTTTATGAGAAGAATTTCTATGTGAACTTCGCTGAAACTATCAAAGACGGCGAGTATCCGATGCCTATTCTTATCTACACAGGTATGTATCTTGCTAAAACAGGTCTTTGCGCTTTCACATCAGGCATGAGATTTTTTGGATATGAGGAAATGGAGATAGTTGACTCTCCAAAACAGCCTAATGACCTGCTTGGATTTTTGCTTTCTATCTCAGAGTATGTGCTTTCTGAGGGAGTTGAGCTTAAAGACGGTGAAACTATCGGCTTCTCTGAGGAGCAAAAGCTCCCTATCACTCTGTCAGACGGCGTGAGCGTTCCGGGCAAGACCCTGAAAATAAAGTATTGATAAATACTATCAATGTTATTGTAGGGGAGCGGTGCAATTTCTGCTTTGCAGAAATCCGACGTCCCGTTTGTGCTTGCCCTTTCAATTTGTAAAGAATAAATTTTCATATTATTCTAAGCCGTACAATTTGTGCGGCTTTTTTTGTGCATAACCGAAAAACTTTCCGCAGACCTCTGTTTTAATTGACTTTTAGTGTGTTTAGTGATATACTTAAATGTGTATCACCTTTTGTCGGAATAAGCCGACAATGGCTGTTTTATCAATTTTTGTTAGGAGTTTTGTTGTGGTATTTGCAGATCTATTTTTCTTGTATTTTTTCCTGCCTGTGTGCCTGATATGCTATTTTATCACACGCAGTACAGCCATAAGAAATGCAGTGCTGGTGGTGTTTTCACTTATCTTTTACGCATGGGGCGAGCCTGTCTGGGTGAGTATCCTCATAGTTTCCTCCCTTGTGGACTACATAAATGGTCGTGTGATAGAAAAACACCCCGAAGGCTGGCAGGCAAAAGCGGCGCTTGCATGGTCGCTTGTCTTTAACCTTGGGGTGCTGTTTGGTTTCAAGTATACGGCGTTCTTTGTGGAAAATCTCAACAATTGGTTCGGCCTAGGCATACCGGTGCCTAATATCGTTTTGCCTATCGGTATCTCTTTCTATACGTTCCAGACTATTTCCTATACCGTCGATTGCTATTGGGGCAAGGTCAAGCCGCAGAAAAACTTCGGCAGATTTCTTTTGTATGTATCCATGTTCCCACAGCTCGTTGCAGGCCCTATCGTAAGATACTCCGTTATCGGCGAGGAGATAAACGAAAGAAAGACCACCGCCAAGGATATCTCCGACGGCTTTTCAAGAATAATCCTCGGACTTGGCAAAAAGGTCATTATCGCAAATAATCTCAGCACCGTGGTAACAGCCCTTTTCGGCTCTGCCTCAAACGGCTATGAAAATATAAAGACCCTCTCTGTGGCAGGCACATGGCTTGGCGCAATTCTTGTGGGTCTGTGGTATTATTTTGACTTCTCAGGCTATTCAGATATCGCTATCGGTCTTGGCAGGATATTCGGCTTCCACTTTGATGAGAACTTTAAATATCCTTTTATCTGCAAAACTATCTCAGAGTTCTGGCAGAGGTGGCATATCTCCCTTAGCTCATTTTTCAGAGATTATGTGCTTTATCTCCCTATTTTCGGCAAAAGAAGAAAATACGGCGGACTTTTCCTTGTATGGTTCTGCACAGGACTTTGGCACGGCGCAAGCTGGAACTTTGTTTTCTGGGGACTTTACTATGGAATGTTCATATTCTTTGAAATGCTCATAGGCAAAAAGCGCATGAAGAAAATGCCTGTTCCTCTTGCGCATATCTATACAAAGCTTGTGATTTTCATAGGCTTCGGAATATTCTATTTTGAGAACCTCGGCTCGCTGGGTACGTTCTTCAAGGCACTTGTTGGAGCAAATGGAAACAAGCTGACCGATACAGTTACACAGCACCTTTTCATGAACAATATTTGGCTCTTGGCAGTGGCGGTGCTTTTCACAATGCCTGTTATACCAAAGTTTAAAGAAAAGGCGCTTTCTGCAAAGGGTACGGCTTGTCTTATGCAGTCAGCAGGTATCTTGTGCAATGCGGCGATACTTGTTCTCAGCAGTGTTCTGCTTGTGAACACAACAAACAATCCGTTCTTGTATTTCAGATTTTAGGCAGGTGAAAGAGTATGGCAAATAATAAAGATTTTGAAAAGGACTTCAAATTGCCTGATACAAAGGCTCTTTCAGAAGCCTATACAGAGTATCTTGACAGCGTTACTTTCGGTGGAAAGCCTATAGGCGAGGAAAAGAAAAAGCCTGAAGCTGTCAGCATGGCAAAAGTTGACGAAACGGAGAAAAGTTCCACTGTCCATGACGAGATAGTGGAAAAGATAGTCAGAAAAAACAAGGCTCTCAGCCACAGCATTTGGACGGACGAGCCTGTTTTGAAGCCAAAGAAAAGCGTATGGCTAAATACTGATGATGACAATGAAGAAGCATTGAAAGCAGTTGAGAAAAAAGCTGAAAAAGTTGAAAATTCTCAGCCTGTTAAAAAAACTCAGGAGAAAAATGCTGAGGAAAAGGCTTCTGATAATGAAGTTATTATCCCATTTTCCAAAGAGAAAAATCACATAAACGGCACTAAAGAAGAGATCTCTGTGGCAGTTTCAGCAGACGGAACTGTGAAAAAGCTGCCGAATAAGAAGAATTTCGTGCTGAAGATACCTGACAGCTATTATAGGGAATATGACGCAGCGGCACAGGATAAAGGTCCTGTTATCGCAGGAAAAAGGGTCGAGATAATCGACAAGAGAAGCCCTGAGAAAAAGCCTGAGAATGCTCAGAAGCCCAGCAGGGTAGAGGCGACAATAAATGTAAGAGTGCCTGTTCAGAAAGAGCAGGAGCCTGTCAGGAAAGCTGAAAAAAAGGCTGAACTTAAATCTGAGCCGAAACCTGATCCTGTGGAAAAAGAAGAAAGCGACGCTAAGGCAGAGGAAGCTTACAGAAAAGGCATCGAAAAGGCAAAAAAACGTCGTGAGGAACGTGAAAAGGCTAAGAAAAACAATATTCATGAGCTGGAGTTTAATGTTATAAATTCTGTTGTTTGCCTGCTTATTGTTTTCGGCGTGTTTGCGGCACTGCTTGTGATGAAGCGTGAAAGCGGTTTTATACAGTCAGAAAACAGAAACCTTGCGACTTTTCCGAAATTTTCGCTGTCATCATATTTTGACGGTGACTTCACAAGCGGAATAACCGAATATTTTACCGACACTGTTCCAAACAGAGAAAAGCTTAAATCTTTCTGCTCTGATTTCACGAATATGCTTGGAATAAAGCTCAACGATACTGTTATAACGGGCGATTTCAAAACGGTGGAAAAAGAAGAGCTGGATCAGGATAAGATCGCAAAAACAACAACTGTAACGGCTTTTACAGGTTCGAGGACCACCACCACTGCGGATACAAAGACCACCGACACAAGCACAACTACGAAAAAATCAACGGAAAGCGAAAAGGTAGTTGACGTGCCTGACAATCTTGACGACGGTCAGTGGGAGGGTGACGTTATAGTATCCGGCAAGGGCAAAAACGTCCGTGCAATGGGTGCATACTATGGCACGTTCGAGAACGGCGACAAGTATGCGAACACTATAAACAAATGGAAGGCTGACCTTGGGGACAGCGTGAACGTATACAATATGTCTATCCCGACTTCGGCGGCTTATTATATGCCGAACAATCTCAAGGACGCTGTTTCAGATCAGAAAGACAATATCGACAACATTGCCGCAGGTCTTAACGGAATAATCAACACCGATGTTTATGACGCTCTGGCTGAGCATACAAAGGAATATATATACTCAAGAACGGATCATCACTGGCAGCCTTTGGGAGCATATTATGCGGCGCAGGTTTTTGCCGATCAGTCGGGAATAGATTTTCCGGACCTTGATACCTACGATAAATGGGAGATAGACGGCTTTGTGGGAACGATGTATGCTTACAGCAATTACAACAGTGAGTTGAAAAAATATCCTGACAAGTTCATTTACTATAAGCCTGACAATAATGATGATCTGACGGTAAAGTATTATGATACGGAGTTTAAAAACCCTGTGGAATCTACGCTGTTTTTTGACTATGCAGAGGGCGTAAACTGCTATTCTGCGATACTCAACGTGGATCAGGAGATAGCTGAGATAGACACGGGCGTGGACAATGGCAGAGTGCTTGTGGTGTTCAAAGACAGCTTTGGAAATGCTCTGATACCATTTTTCACCCATGGCTTCTCAAAAATCTATGTTTGTGATTTCAGATATTTTGATATAAACGCTATTGATTTTTGTAAAGAAGTGGGTTGTACGGACCTTCTGTTTGCAATATCGTTGACGAGCTGTTCAACACCTAGCAAGGTGGATTGTTTGAATAATATTAGGATACAGTAGAGTTAAGTGAGGAGTGGATTAAGTGAGGAGTGAGGAATGAGAAATGAGGAATGAGCATAGCAGACCAAAGTAAATTACAAGCATAAAGTAAAATAAAGCACCGGGCGAAGCGATTTTGCGGCGTCA
>ERZ859738.1473-NODE-1473-length-10634-cov-2.110029_pt1 | contig 10634 bp, 6 predicted proteins | sample MGYA00510122_ERZ859738 | MGnify/ENA primary metagenome ERZ859738 (study PRJEB30046, sample SAMN00715139) | human gut metagenome | study: EMG produced TPA metagenomics assembly of the A metagenome-wide association study of gut microbiota in type 2...
CGAAACAGCCGGCAGGTTCGGAATCGACAGCGACAGAGCCGTAAATTATAATGCGGACAGTCAGGGAACGGCGATAGTGTATGAAGCGGTTTCAAAAGCGGTTAAACACATAAGAACTTCAACTCCGCTGCCGTCGAGCTGGAGCGAAGAAATCGACAAGGATTATAAAAGCAGAAAATAAAAAACAGCTTGCACGCACCGTACACCTCAATCGTGCGGCGCTGCAAAAAAAGACGCAGGACGTTCGATGCGCCCTGCGTTTTTGATCTCTTATTCCATCGAGGTGCCGACCTCAACCTCTCTCTTGTCTCTGAAAAGCATCGAAATGCACCAGATACCGGCGAGTGCGACAATCGTAAAAATGATTCTGCTCACGATTGCGTCCTGACCGCCGAAAATCCAGCCGACGATATCAAACTTGAAAAGTCCGATTGAACCCCAGTTAACAGCCCCGATGATGACCAATATCAATGAGATCTTATCTATCATTTTTTCATCTCCTAAATGTTTCTCGACAGTAGCATTTCACGATTATGTGAGAATATTCTTATAATTATAATATTTTTATTGAATTTGTCAGATATTTTCAAAATTTATCAGTGGATAAGCTTTAAAAGTGACAAATAGATATAATCTCTATTGACTATTCACAATAAAAATGCTATAATCACAATAACCGGAATATTCTCATTTATAAGGAGGAGTTTTAATGAAGAAAGTTCATCGAACGTGCAAAAAAGCGTTATCTGTCATTCTGGCTTTAACGCTTATGCTGACCACCTTTATTTGCTTTGATATCGGAGCGCTTTTCGGCTCTGCTGTTGACGCAAGCTCGGCAATCACAGTATCTGACAACAGTGCTTCCAATGTGTATTTCTATGCTCCGGAGCAAATATATCTTGAGCCTAAGCTCACAGGATATACAACCCAGGACAAATACAATTATCAGTGGTTTGTTGACTCAACGGTAAATGACTCAACAAAACTGCAGACGCTCAGAACAGGTGAAAATTCTACCGGTAATTTTTACTTCTATTATGAGAATGCCAGCTCGGTTACTGTATCGTACAAATATCTTACGAACAGCATGACCGATATGACCGCTTATACTCAGACGAGCCAGACCTCATCGGGCGACTACGCAAATGCGAATTGTAACATCAAGCTTGCTGAGTATGCCACACCGCTCAGAGCTTATAACACAAGCGGTACTGCGTCATACATCTATTATACCAAGGCGGGCAACAAGATTGATACAACGATCACGAGAGAAAGTTCTTCTCCCTATCTTGCCGCCGGAACAAAGGGATATTATATTGAGTGGAAGGCAACATTTGTCGATAAGCTCGACGGTCAGACCAAGGTTGCTTACGCTTATACATATGTTTATAAGCCGTATATTCAGCCTGTAGGTACAGCCATCAATACCAATAACTACCGCGGAACAAATTCCTACGGATATGATATTTCATGGATTTCGGGTATTCATTCATTTAATACCTCAAGTACAAAAGCTACTCATTCCCCCAACTCGACAAACGGCGGAAAGAGTCTTGTTACTTTTTCTTCTTCAAATCCCAATGGCGTTCAGCTCGGCGTGGCAGGCACAATGCTTTATGCTCAGTTTGCAACTAAGGTCGTTTCAAACGGTAACTTCTTCTATACCGGAATGAACAATGAATCCGCATATAACTGGGTCAACGGTGACGGCAGCCCGTACCTTAAGGCTAAATCCTTCCGCTTCGTTGAGAATAAGATAGATTCAAGCTCAAAGGACGTTTCACAGTATACTCTTGCAACGTCTCCCGAGGCATATCTTACGGTAGACGTCAGCCGTTATCACAACCTCAGCAATGTCCCTAACCTTTCGGCTGGTCTCATGGTTACAAGCGACGAAGGCTCGGATAACGGCGCATGGTATGTTGCCGACGGTACAGGCAAGGTGGATTCTTCCGATGAAATCATTGATCTTAACCACAATAATGATACTCCGGCAAGAACTCTTTATAACAACTACAAGACCTATATGGCTAATCAGGGCGATTTTGATAACAGAGGATCTTATGAGGGCGAAGGCGTTAAGTACAACGGACCCGTTGTTATTCCTATCTCGACCACAAACGGAAAAGTTACATATAAGGTCAGAGCATGTTATCATAACTATCAGAGCAGCGACCGAATCACAAACGTCGGCGTTATGCCTCTTGTCGTTACTCAGACCAATAAGGAAACGCTTCGTGACGCAATGAACCATGCCACGAATATCGTTGCAAAGTACGGCCTCAAGCCGGACGGCACAAGCATTTACTACAATTCATCAAATTCAAACTGGACAAAGTTTGTTTCACTTTACAGGACGGCAGGCTTGATGCTTGCGAAGCTTGATCTTGCATCAACAACATCCGTTTCGGGCTACACTCTTTCAACGGCTGTTTCGAACCTCAACAGCGCGATCGCAGCTATCGAGTCGGAAGCAAAGATCACATCAACGGCAACGGCTCGCTTCCTTGCACTCAGCAAGACGGCAAACGGCTACAAGCTTATCAACGTTCAGGACGTTGAGAGCAACTCGAATGTAGCAGACGTTGCAAAGAGTTTTGCATACGGACAGAACGTTAAGTTCTCGGCTATTGATTTTGCGGGCTATGATTACGTAGGCGCAAGCGCAGGCCTCAAGGCGGTTGACAGCGAAACCGGTGAGGATTATTCCTCTCTTATCACGACTGCCGACAGAACAATCAGCGTAAACTTTGCAAATTCAACTTCAACTGTTCAGTACACCTTCCTTTACATTCAGAAGGAGTATTCAACAATCGTAGATACAAGAGGCGGAGATTTTAACTATCTCAATATCATAAACTCTAACTTCCCGTCAATCGGCGGAATGGGATATCCGACCTATGCGGCTGATGCATCGGTTGAGACCGATCTTAACTATTCGGTCAGCGGCAACGATGTAACGGCATGGACAACGGAGAGCACAACTCTTGCAAAGTACCAGTTCCTTCCGTATGTTGCGGAAATTGAACCGTCAACCTCATATGTTCTCAAGTATAAGGTAACGGGTACGGACGCAGCCAATGTAAGATTTGCGATTTACGGTGCAGGCTTTACAGGCGGCAACGGAGATACAACATCATACTATCAGTTCGACGGAGCCGATTCCGTAATCACAACAAATGCGGTTGATTCGGGCAAGGCATACCTGAGAATCGAACTGCTCGGCGACGCAAGAAACGGCAAGAAGGTAATGATCAGCGACCTTTGTCTCGCAAAGGCGGACAGAAACGAGCTTTACCTCAACCCGACAGCCGAGTATCCTGCAAACTTTGTAGCAACATCGGCTGACAAGACCGGCATGAGCTACACTGCTATAAGCAAATCAAGCCTTACTGTTACTTCACAGTATAACAGTAACACATATGACCAGAAACAGCTTGTTCCTTACTATGTAAATCTCAAGCCGAACGGAAAATACGTTCTCAATTATGAGGTTTCGGGTGTAGATCCTTCTCAGATCAGTTTTGAGCTTATCAATTCGTCATTTACCGGCGGAAACGGAGCTACAGCTAATTCTTACGCATTCACAGGTAACGGTTCTCAAATCGTCGTCGGCACGACGGATGACGGAGCAGCGCAGCTTAAGGTAAGCTATGCGGCAGGACTTCCGGCAGGCACAAGAGCAACGGTAACAAACCTCAGCGTAACAAACCTTGACACAAAGACAACAATCACAGGTAAATTCAGCGACCTCAAGACGCTTGGAATTCCCGTAAGAGAGGGCTACAAGTTTGCAGGCTGGACAGTCAAGGCAAACGACGGCAGCGCAAATGCGTACGGCAGCGTAACAGAGACGATTGCAGGCAGCCTTTATCAGTACAAGTTCGGCACGGGAATTGACGTAGTAGAGGCACAGTGGGCAACGGATACCTGCAAGGTAATCTTCCGTAACTATGACGGAACGATCATCAGCGAGCAGGAGGTAGCATACGGCAGCGCCGCAAATGTACCGACAACGACCCCGACGCGCTTCGGCTATACGTTCAGCTCATGGGATACGGATTTCTCATCGGTAACAAAGGATCTTATCATTGAACCCGTATTCGAAGAAATAAATATCAACGTTATCCTCGATAAGGCAAGCGTGTCGATATATGAGGAGAACGAAACAACCGTACAGGCAACATTCAGCCCGAACGAGCCGGAAATCAGCGAAGTAACATGGACGTCGGATAATCCGGCAATCGCAACAGTTACCGCACAGGACGGCAACAAGGGCTTGATCAAAGGTATTTCGTCAGGCAGCACAACAATAACGGCAACGGTAACCTACAACGGCAAGACATATTCAAAGAGCTGTACCGTAACGGTAACGGCAAAGAAGGTAACAGCGGTTGAGGTAGTTGCACAGCCGACAAAGACACAGTATTTTGTAGGCGAGACATTTGATCCTGCAGGTATGCAGATACAGGTAACGTACAACAACGGAACGAAGTCGGATTATTCAACATACGATTTCAGCACACTTCCGGGAAAGGTAACGTTCGCAACAGTATCGACAACAACAGCGGGAACAAAGACAGTAAGACTTACATATAAGGAAGGCAGCACATCGGTATCGACAACGTTCAGAATAACTGTAGTTGCCGTTAAGCCGACAAATATCGAATTCCTTAACGCACCGACAAAGAAGTTCTATGTAGGCGACGCATCAACGGCGTTCAATGCGGCAGGACTTGATGTTCATGTAACGTACAACAACGGAACAACAAAGGACTTCGACGCAACAGAGCTTAATATCAGCTACAGCGGCTTTGATACAACAACGGCAAAGACGATCACAATGACGGGAACATACGAGGGAGTAAGCGGCACATTTGATGTATTCATCAACCCCGTAGAGCTTGTATCCGTAGCAGTGAAGACAATGCCGAATAAGACAAAGTACTATGTAGGAGATACATTCGATCAGACAGGTCTTACCCTTACCGCAACATACAATAACGGCAAGACAGAGACGATCGCAAACGGAATCACATGCACAGGCTTCAGCTCGGATGCAGTCGGATCAAAGACAGTAACGGCAAGCTATGGCGGAAAGTCAACAACATTTAACGTTGATATCGAAGCGGTAAAGCTTGTATCAATCGCAGTAAAGACAAACCCGACAAAGATGAGCTACTATCAGGGAGATGCGCTTGATTCAACAGGACTTACCCTCAACGCAACATACAATAACGGTAATACGGAAACGGTTACAACAGGCTTCACATGCTCTGCATTGGATTCCTCATCGGCAGGACAGAAGACAATAACCGTAACATATCAAGGACTTACGACAACGTTCAGCGTAACAGTAATCGCCGTAAACCTTGTATCCGTATCGGTAAAGACAATGCCGAATAAGACGAGCTACTTCACAGGCGAGCCGTTCGATCAGACGGGTCTCACACTTACCGCAACATACAACAACGGCAATACCGAGACAGTCTCCTTGGGTATTGAATGCACAGGCTTCAGCTCTGCAACGGCAGGACAGAAGACAGTCACAGCATCGTACGGCGGAAAGTCAACAACCTTCACGGTAGAGGTAAAGGCAATCGTGACGACCGGAATCACCGTAAAGACTGCCCCGAACAAGACGGAATATTTCGTAGGCGACAGCTATGACGGAACAGGCCTTGTAGTAAAAGTAACATACAACAACGGTACGAACAAGGATATCACAACAGGCTTCACAACAAGCGGCTTCAGCTCTGCAACCGCAGGCAAGAACACCGTAACGGTAAGCTACGAAGGCTTCACCGCAACATTTGACGTAACGATCAAGGCGGTAGAGCTCACAGGTATCGAGATAGCCAAGCAGCCGAACAAGACAACGTTTAACACAGGCGATGAGCTTGATACAACAGGTCTTGTACTTACACTCAAGTACAATAACGGCACAACAGGCACAACAGATACGGGCTACACCGTAAGCGGCTATAACACAGACACAGCAGGCGAGCAGACAATCACTGTAACCTATCAGGGCTTCACGGCAACGTATAAGGTAACACTTATCCAGAGCTATGCAGACTATGCAGAGGTAGACGCCGCCATCAGCGCAGCAAATGCGAAAATAGCAACAGGCTTCTATACAGATGAGTCGGTTGAGGCGCTCAACAATTCAATCAACGCGGTAGTAAGAAATCTCAAGGCAACCGAGCAGGAAACCGTAAACGGATATGCAAGAGACATCATTGCAAAGACGAACGCTCTTGTAATGAAGGACGCAGACTACAGCGCAGTTGAAGCGGCAAAGACAGCAGCAAAGGCAGAAATCGACAAGGGCATCTACACAGACGAGTCTGTAGCAGCTCTCAATGCGGCAATAGCAGCAGTGGTAGAGGGCAAGAAGATCGAAGAGCAGTCGGTAGTAGACGGCTATGCGGCAGAGATTGTTGCAAAGACAGAAGCACTCGTAGAGAAGCCTTCCGACTTCTCAAAAATCGACGCACTCTATGCGGAGATTGAAGCCTATGATCCCGACCTTTACACGAACTACGAAGAGATATTCTATGTATATATCTTCGATTTCTACGAGGTACAGGTAGCGGACGCAAAGAAGACTTATACCGGAATCAGCCAGCAGGGTGAGGTAGATAAGCTTTACGATAAGCTTGTAGAGTACAAGAATATGCTTGAGCTCAAGACACCTGAGCAGGTAGCAAAGTTTGAGCTTAAGAACGGAGCTAAGTACAAGACCTCAGGCGGAGTAACATACATAATCGGCCTCAGAACAGGTCTTACTGATTCGGCGCTCAAGAGCAACTTCTTTGAAATGGAGAACGTAACCGTATCTATTAAGAAGGTAATGGGCAGAACGGTCGGAACAGGCACAAAGATCACGGTAAAATCAACGCTTGATAACTCCGTAATCGGCGAGTATGTAATACTCATCTACGGCGACATCAACGGCGACGGAATGATCACAATGCTTGACTCCTCGATCCTTCTCAGCTACCTGAACAAGGGAGCAACGTTCACGGCAGTTCAGAAGCTTGCCGCAAACGTAAACGGTGACAGATATGTAAACTTTGTTGACGTAAGAATGCTCAACAACGTAATTTACAAGGTCTCGGTCATCAACCAGCAGACAGGTAAGGCAAGCTAAAGTATTGCTCAATTCCTGAAGTAAATTAAATCACGGCGGAAATCGGCTAATCCCGTTTTCCGCCGTGTTATTTTCCGAAAAGGTGTTGACTTTATCGGGTAGTTGTGGTATTATACATCAAAAGAAATCTTTAAGAGCGATACAGAGATGTCGACAAGGTTTTGAATAGTGAGACGGTAGGGTAACAGCCCGTGTTTTTGTGCGTCCGGATTTACGAACCTTGTCCCAACAGGGTTCTTTTTTTATTGCTCATTCAGGAGGCTCTCATGACGGAATACATCTTGAAAAATGCATTGGTCTATACGGATTCGGGATTTCAGAAGCAGGATATATTTGTTTCCGAAGGCCGTGTTCTTTGTGTTTGCTGTAAGCTTTGTGCCGAATATACCCATTCCTATGATCTCACAAATAAGCATATTTTTCCCGGTTTCGTAGATGTTCATGTTCATCTTCGAGAGCCGGGTTTTTCTTATAAAGAGACAATCAAAACGGGTTCACTTGCCGCCGCAAAGAGCGGTTACACAACGGTTTGCACAATGCCGAACCTTGATCCCGTGCCGGATAGTGCGGAGCACCTCGAAAAACAGCTTGATATTATCGAAAGGGATGCTTCGATCAACGTCATTCCCTACGGTTCGATAACCGTAGGCAGGAAGGGCACGGAGCTTTCCGATATGGAGTCGCTTGCCGATAAGGTGGTTGCCTTTTCCGATGACGGCAGCGGAATTCAGACAGAAGAAACGATGCGCCGGGCAATGCTTGAAGCAAAAAAGCTCAGCAAAATAATTGTCGCCCATTGCGAGGACAACAGTCTTTTGGACGGCGGATATATTCATAAGGGTGCCTATGCAAAAGCTCACGGTCATAAGGGCATCAGCTCCGAGAGCGAGTGGAAGCAGATTGAGCGTGACCTGAGACTCGCCGAGGAAACAGGCTGTAAATATCATGTATGTCATATCTCTACCAAAGAAAGCGTTGATCTCATTCGTAAAGCAAAACGCAGAGGCGTTGATGTTACCTGTGAAACAGCTCCGCACTATCTTGTTATGACCGACGCCGACCTCAAGGAGGACGGCAGATTTAAGATGAATCCTCCTCTAAGAAGTGCAGAGGACAGAGAGGCTCTTATTGAGGGTATATGCGACGGAACGATCGACATGATTGCAACCGATCATGCTCCGCACTCCGCAGAGGAAAAATCAAAAGGACTCAAGGACAGCGCTATGGGTATTGTCGGACTTGAAACCGCTTTTCCGATTCTCTACACAAGGCTTGTCAAGGGCGGAATTATCAGCTTGCATAAGCTCGTGACTCTAATGAGTGTTAACCCTGCCGAGCGTTTCGGCATTAAGACCGGCTTTGAAATTAAGGAGCCGGCAAATTTCACGGTATATGACCTCAATGAAAAGGAAATGGTAAATCCGGAGAATTTTGTTTCGATGGGAAGTAGTACACCGTTTGAGGGTATGACGGTATACGGTAAATGCAAGAAAACGGTATGTAACGGCAAAATTGTTTGGGAGGATGAAGAATGAACCGGGTAGTGATGAAAATAACAGGCAACAAAAAAATTGCCGAAAAAACATATTTAATGTCGCTTGAAGGCGACACTTCGGCAATAACAAAGCCGGGGCAGTTCGTAAATATAAAGCTTGACAGATTTTTCCTCCGTCGCCCGATTTCGGTTTGCGACTGCAAGGAAGGAAAGCTTTCGATAATATATAAGGTTGTCGGCAACGGAACGAAGAAGATGTCCGAACTGCCTGTCGGTGATGAGCTTGACATTCTCAGCGGTCTCGGTAACGGCTATGATACTTCGAAAAGCGGCGAAAAACCCGTGCTTATAGGCGGTGGAGCGGGCGTTCCGCCAATGTATATGCTTTGCAAGAAGCTGGTTGCCGAAGGCAAAAAGGTAACAGTGATACTCGGCTTCAACTCAGAAAAGGAAGTGTTCGGAATTGATGAGTTCAAGGCGACGGGCGCCGAAGTTCACGTTACAACGGTTGACGGAAGCGTCGGAACAAAGGGATTTGTAACAGATGTTTTGAAAGAAGCGGAGTATACTTATTTTTACACCTGCGGTCCGATGCCGATGTTCAAAGCGATCGAAGACGTCGCAAAAACAAGCGGACAGTACAGCTTTGAAGAGCGCATGGGATGCGGTTTCGGGGCGTGTATGGGCTGCACATGCAAAACAAAATACGGCAACAAACGAATTTGTAAGGACGGACCTGTTCTTGAAAGGGAGGAAATAGTATGGTAACAAAGGTTGACCTTTGCGGAATTGAGCTTGATAATCCCGTCATTCCTGCCTCGGGTACATTCGGTTTCGGCTATGAATTTGCAGAGCTTTATGATATAAATATGCTCGGTACATTCTCGTTCAAGGGAACAACAAAGGATCCGAGATTCGGCAATCCTACGCCGAGAATCGCCGAGTGCACGGCAGGCATGATAAATGCCGTCGGACTCCAGAATCCCGGCGTTGACAAGGTTATAAGCGATGAACTTCCGAAGCTTAAAAAATGCTTCAACAAACCTGTAATGGCAAATGTAAGCGGATTTTCGATTGATGACTATGCTTACACCTGCGAAAAACTCGACAGAGAGGAGCAGGTCGGCTGGCTTGAGGTCAATGTGTCCTGCCCTAACGTACACGGCGGCGGAATGAGCTTCGGAACTGATCCGAAAGCGGCTGCCGAGGTTACAAAAGCGGTCAAGGCGGTGACGACGAAGCCCGTAATCCTGAAGCTTTCGCCAAATGTAACGAATATTGTTGATATCGCCAAGGCTTGCGAGGATTCGGGAGCGGACGGAATCAGCCTGATAAATACAATGCTAGGAATGAGAATTGATCTTCGCCGCAGAAAACCTGTGATTGCAAACGTGATGGGAGGCTTTTCGGGGCCGGCAATTTTCCCGATAGCCGTCAGAATGGTTTACCAGGTCTCGCAGGCGGTCAAAATTCCCGTCATCGGAATGGGCGGTGTGTCAAGTGCCGACGATGTAATTGAAATGATGCTCGCAGGAGCAACGGCGGTTGAGGTCGGTGCGGCAAATTTGGTTGATCCGTTTGCATGCAAGAACATAATCGAAACACTTCCGAAAGCAATGGAAGAATACGGAATAAATAATCTTAACGAAATAATAGGAGGAGCACACAATGGGTAAGGACGTAATCGTAGCCTGCGATTTTTCAAGCAGGGAGGAGACAATGGCCTTTCTTGACAATTTCAAGGGCAGAAAACCGTTTGTTAAAATCGGAATGGAGCTTTTCTATGCCGAGGGTCCCGATATCGTAAGAGAGATAAAGGCGAGAGGACACAAGATTTTCCTTGACCTCAAGCTTCACGATATCCCGAACACGGTGAAGAAATCAATGGCTGTGCTCTCAAGGCTTGATGTTGATATGACAAATCTTCACGCAGGGGTATAAAGGTTGCCGAGCAGACCGTATCGGGTGCAACCCCGCAAATCA
>ERZ859738.1478-NODE-1478-length-10573-cov-2.521867_pt1 | contig 10573 bp, 9 predicted proteins | sample MGYA00510122_ERZ859738 | MGnify/ENA primary metagenome ERZ859738 (study PRJEB30046, sample SAMN00715139) | human gut metagenome | study: EMG produced TPA metagenomics assembly of the A metagenome-wide association study of gut microbiota in type 2...
TGTAACAACAAAGAGACTATAATCCTAATATACAAAAAAAGAGATTACAAATTGTAATCTCTTAAAACATCGGAGTGACAAGATTCGAACTTGCGACCTCTACGTCCCGAACGTAGCGCTCTACCAAGCTGAGCCACACGCCGTTATACGACCATTGACAATCATACCTTTTTTAGGCGCAATTGTCAATGGTTGTTTTAGAATTATTTTTTACGATGAATAATATATTTGCAGATCGGGTTCCCCATGGCGGAAAATTTTTCTTCATATTCCGTCATAATGTTCCCCTTCACCAGCTCTTCATCATGATGCAGATCATAAGTAATCACGATCGCTTCCCATCCTGCAAAGGGCAGCTCCTCCACTGCAAAATCAAACAGTGGCCGGTTATCTGTCTTAAATTCCAAAATGCCATCCTTCTTTAAAAAGGTGTCATAACGCTTTAAGAACTCTCTGGATGGAAGACGACGTTTCGCATGCCGGTCCTTTGGCCATGGATCCGAAAAATTCAGATAAATCCGGTCAATTTCTTCTTCCGCAAATACTTCACTGATCTCTTCAGCATCCATGCGGATAAACCTTAAGTTTGGGAGTGGATCTGTTTCCATCTTCTGGATGGCACGGAGCAGGACACTGGAATACTTTTCAATTCCTATGTAATTAATCTCCGGATTCTCCTTCGCCAGTTCATGAAGGAATTTTCCCTTTCCCATACCAATCTCTATGCGGATTGAATGGTCATTTCCGAATACTTCTGTCCATTTACCCTTTTGTGAACAGGGCTCCTGAATTACCCATTCGCTTTCGGCAATCACATCCCTGGATCCTGCAATATTTCTTAATCTCATGATTTCTTAGCCCTGTGTGCGATTCTCTTATCGATGTACTCTTTGAGCATCAGTACGGTCTCTTCCTCACCAAGCCTGCTGCTGTTTACACACACGTCATAGTTTCTGGAATCGCCCCACTTGATCTTGCAGTAATAATTATGATAATCCTTACGCTTACGGTCACTACGGAAGATGAAGCTTTCAGCTTCTTCCCTGGTAAGCTCGTAGATCCTCATAATACGCTCTACCTTCGCATCCCAGTCGCTCAATACGAAGATGGATACCAGTGCCGGATGATACTTCAGCATGGTTTCTGCACAACGTCCGACAACAACGAAAGACTCTCCGGCATTTGCCTTGTCTTCCAGATAACGGAACTGCAGCTGTGCGATGTTCTCCTCCATGGAATTGGAAAGTCCCTTAACGGTTCTGGAAAAGATCATCTTTTTAGGAACTTCATCATATTTCTCATAGTTTGCCACATCAACATTCTTAGCCTCTGCAATGTTCTGCAGGATATTCTTATCATACAGCTTAATTCCATAAAGTTCGGAAAGCTTCTCAGCGATTTCATGTCCGCCGCTTCCGAATTCACGGCCAATCGCAATAATAATCTGTTCTGCCATACGGTATCCCTCCTTGTTCTGTCTGATTTACAGATATCTTACAAAAATGATAATCATGGAAACGAAAACTACCATAATTGTGGCAGGTGCCATGGCCTTACAATACTTGCCCCATCCAATCGGATAACCTTCCTTTGCTGCCACAGCGGTACCTACAACGTTCGCAGATGCGCCAATCGGTGTTCCGCTTCCACCAATGTCTGTACCCATGGACAATGCCCATGCAAGGGTAGATAAGTCCACACCTTCCATTGCTGCAAGACTCCGGATAACCGGGATCATGGTAGCTGCAAAAGGAATATTGTCAATAAAGGCGCTTGCAAAAGCAGAAACCCAGATAATAATCGCAATCATCAGTTTGATATTACCACCACTGATATTTCCAATAAATTCTGCAATAATCTGCAGGATTCCGGTCTGTTCCAGACCACCTACTACAACGAATAGTCCAACGAAGAATAGCAGTGTTTTGTAATCTACCTTCTTTAATAACATCATACTGTCTTTTCCGGAAGTAATCAAGGTTACAATTGCAATAAATAAGCCAATAAATGCAACGCTTAAGCCTGTCTGAGCATGAGTAATCAGCATAACAACCGCACATGCAAAAATGATGCAGCTGATAGTAAATTTACTCTTGCTTGTAATAGCTTCCTTCGGCTCCGGAAAGCTTGCAATGTCAAGTGTTTCCTTCTGTACAAGCTGTTTGTGGAAAATCGCATAAAAGTAAATCAGAGATAATATTAAGCATACGCCGGCAATGAGTCCGGTATGTGTAATAAAGTCTGCAAAAGAATATCCCAGGGAGGTTCCGATAATAATATTTGGGGGATCTCCACACATTGTTGCGGACCCACCTAGATTTGCACAGAAAATCTCTGACAGGATAACCGGCACCGGATTGAATTTCAACAGCTGTGCAAGCTCTACGGTAACTGCTGCCAGGAACAGAATAACGGTAATACTGTCAATAAACATGGACAGAAAGCTTGCCATTAACATAAATGTAATGAAGATCGGAATGGTCTTATACTTAACAGCCTTTGCAATCCGCATGCATAACCAGCGGAAGAATCCTGCATTTCCCATTCCTTCTACCATGATCATCATGCCGGCGATGAAGATAATGGTTTCCCAGTTGATTCCTGCAGAGGCCTCACCACCCTGTCCTGCCGGATACCAGAAACTTAATGTAAAAATCGCACGAAGATTCAGTGTCTCCCAAATTGCCGCCGGACTGTGCATTACTAATCCAAATACAAGAACCAGCACCAGAAGACCACATACCAGTGTTACGATGTGACGCTCGATCTTTTCTGTCACGATCAGCGCAAACATTGCCACAAAGATGATTACTGCTAATATCTGAGCCATTTTACTCCTCCTTCTTTACATAAAAAATACCACTCCGTTGCCATAAACTTCTTTGTTCATGGTAAGTGGTTGTCTTTATGTTTTCTTAATAAATTTTAATATCTTGTTAAGACTTATCTTTTCTAACATATATTGACTGTCTTTGTCAAGCAGTAATCGCATATAATAGGTAACTTTTACAAAATTTTTACACCTGAAAAAAATAAGAGCTTCATATAAATCCGGAAATGATGTATGATAAAAAAGCAATAATTCTGTTACGGAGCAATTTCTATTTACGAGGAGTTTTTGAATGAAACGTTTTCTTACTTTCCTGCTTGTGCTTGGATTGTTAATTTCATATTCTGCGACGGCTCTGGCTGCCCCTTCTGCCTCTGCCGATTATAACGAGGAAGCGGAAGCGCGCAAATCCCTTCCGGTTCAGACCAATGAAATTGCCAACTGGCCAACCGGTCCGGATCTTGGTGCAGAGGCAGCTTATCTGTTAGAAGCCAACACCGGTACGGTTCTTTATGCCAAGAATATGGATGAGAAGCTTTACCCTGCAAGTACCACCAAGATTCTTACCTGTCTGATTGCTGTTGAGAACTGCTCCATGGACGAGGTCATCACCTTTTCCCATGATGCCGTATTCAGTCTTGAATCCGGAAGCTCCAACATTGGCATTGATCCAGGACAATCCATGACCCTGCGTGAATGCCTGTACGGAATTTTAGTCGGATCCGCGAACGAAGTCGCAAATGCGGTTGCTGAACACATCGCAGGCTCTATTGACGCCTTTGCCGACATGATGAACGAAAAGGCTGCGAAGCTGGGCTGTACGAATTCCCATTTTGTGAACCCACACGGTCTGCATGACGAAAACCACTACACCACTGCACATGACTTAGCCCTGATTGCCAGAGCCTTTTTCCAAAATGAACAGCTTGCAAAGATTGGCAATACCGGTAATTATCATTTTGAAGCAACCCAAACCCAGCCGGACGATTTCTATATCCGTAATAAGCACCAGCTCATTTCCGGAGAAATTGCTTATGAAGGAATTAAGGGGGGTAAAACCGGGTACACCGAACAGGCCAGACAGACCCTTGTCACCTGCGCAGAAAGAAATGATATGCGCCTGATTTGTGTCATCCTGAAGGAAGAGTCGCCGAATCAGTTTTATGATACCGTAAAGCTGTTTGATTACGGGTTCACGAATTTTTCCCTTGTAAATATTGCAGAAAATGAGACAAAGTATTCGATCAAAAGCTCCAGCTTCTTTCATAATTCCACAGATATTTTAGGAAATTCCACGCAGCTTCTTGGATTAAATGAAAGCAGCTATCTGATCCTGCCAAAAACGATTACTTTTGATGATCTGGATTCGGAAGTTTCGTATGATACGGATAATGACCAGGAAATAGCCATCATTAATTACAGCTACCACGGTGCTTATTTAGGATCAGCCACGGTAGATTTATTAAGCACAGAAGGCTATAGCGGTGCACCGGCAAAACGGATTTTCTTTCCGTTATGTCCCGTGGAACTGTTAGATAAAACCATTATCATCAATGTGTTTTATGTGATGATCTGGATTTTCGCCCTTGCCCTGCTTGTGATCCTCATCAGCTTTATTCATTCCGTGTTCATCAATTACAATCTGTTTGATGATATGAAACGGAAGCATTACAGGAGACGAACCCGGAAATCAAACAGAGGACCTCATTTTTAGGTCCTCTGTTTTTATCATACCAATTTCTGTTTTGACTTTTACTTACTTTTCTTATGATGTTCCTTCGCCGTTTCCCTTTTCTCTACAAGCTGCTCACTTTCTTCACTTGTAATGAACTTCGAGGTTTTCACCACATAAATCTTATCATCCTCCGACCTGCGGATCCGGATTTTGGACTTCATCAGACCATGCACCGGACATTCGGAAACGCTGTAATAATGCTTCCCGTTTGGTGTAAACCAGCGGATTTTTTTTCGCAGATTCTTATGACAGAGATAACATTTCGTGCTGATGACCTCATGATCTGCCAGAGCCTCCTGCTTATCTTCAAACTCCCGGGAAATATACTTCATATAATCCGGAAAAAGCACATGGATCTCTTCTTCATGGGTTTTTGGAAGAATATAGGTATCGAACGAATAATTAACCCGGACCTCCGGCTCAATCTTCGCAAGAATTCTGGCGGTATAATACGCATCACTGAACGCACGGTGAAATGGAATATCCTTCTCAATATGAAGAAAATCAATGGCAAATTCAAGGCTCCGGCGCAGCTTACGATCCTCATACCGGATACTGAACAGCTTCTGTACATCTAAGAAACGGATCGGTGCAGAAGCTAACGGATCCATATGATAGTACTTCATATTCCGCTGCAGTTCAAACAAATCCAACGGTCCCCACGTACAGAAAATATAATCTTCTCCGCACCAGTCAAGGAACTCCTGCATGACCTCAGGAAAAGGACGCCCCTTTTGCAGATCCTTCATATGAAGATGAATAATCTTACTGGTGATATGATGCATATGCTGATATACCTGGGGTTTCACAAGCTGATTGAATTCATCAATCATTTCATCCCTGTTATTCAGTTTAATTGCCCCAAAGTCAATGATTTCAAAAGGAATCTGTTTTACTTCCTCTTCATCACCGGTATTACTCTGATTCCATTCTAAATCAAGTACAATATAATTCATAGATTCCCCTTATCCTATTCACCGGACACCCATTCCGTATTCACGGTCACAATACAAAATCTTTCTGGTTGTTTCATGAGATAACCGGCATTGATTTCCTTTTTCTTCTGTGCTAGACTAACTCCTATGAAAACTACAAATACAAACCAGACTACAAATTCTATCAGTAAAAAATATTTTTGGAAGAAATTCTTTTCTTATTATAAGCCATATAAGAAGCTTTTCTTCTCCGATATGCTGTTTGCCTGCATCGGTGCAGGCGTTACACTCATATTGCCCCTTATTATACGGTATATTACAAGTGATGTCATCTACCGGGCTGCAGATGAAGCCCTGCAGCTCATTCTGAAGCTGTCTTTGTTAATGCTGGGACTGATTGCTCTTGAATTTTACTGCAATTATTTCATTGCTTATTATGGCCACATCATGGGCGCCAAAATGGAATATGACATGCGAAACGAAATCTTCTCCCATTATCAGAAGCTGTCCTTCAGTTTCTTTGATAACCAGAAGGTCGGACAGCTCATGAGCCGTGTTACCAATGATTTATTTGAAATCAGCGAACTTTATCATCATGGTCCTGAAGATATTGTTATTTCCATCATTAAGCTGATTGGTTCCTTCAGTATTCTCTTATCCATTCACTGGCAGCTTGCATTGATTGCATTTGCCATTGTACCTATTATGCTTCTTTACGCCTTTTATTTCAATATTAAAATGAAAAAGGCCTTCGTAAAGAATCGTGCACGTATCGCAGATATCAACGCACAGATTGAAGATAATCTGTCAGGAATCCGTGTTGTAAAGTCCTTTGCCAATGAAGATATTGAGCTTTCAAAGTTTAAAAAGGGAAACGACCGGTTTGTGGAAAGCAAAAAAGAAAGCTATCGATATATGGGACTTTATAATTCCGGACTTGGTGCTTTTACCACACTTATTAATGTCATTGTAATTGCATCCGGTGCTTTCTTTATTACCAGATCCATCATTTCCGTTACGGATCTGATTACATTCCTGCTTTATATTAACAACTTTACAGAACCGATTAAAAAGCTCATCAGCTTTACCGAACAGTTCCAGAATGGTGCCTCCGGATATACCAGATTCCTTGAAATACTTAACGTTTGTCCGGATATTGTGGATCGCCCGAAGGCCATTGAATTAAAAAACGCAAAGGGCGATATTACCTTTCAAAATGTCAGCTTTCAATATGAGGATACCACAGAAGCTGTTCTTTCCCATATTAACCTTCACATCAAAGAAGGCGAATATATTGCACTTGTCGGAACCTCGGGTGTCGGGAAATCCACCTTATGCAGCTTAATTCCCCGGTTTTATGAGGTTACGGAAGGTCAGATTCTGATTGACGGACGGGATGTCCGTGATTTCACAATGCGAAGCCTTCGTAATAATATTGGTATTGTCCAGCAGGATGTATACCTTTTTGCCGGCACAGTAATGGATAATATCCGCTATGGACGTCCGGACGCTTCGGATGAAGAAATTGTCCTGGCTGCCCGTAATGCCAATGCCCATGAGTTTATTATGAACCTTCCGGACGGATATGATACCTATATCGGCCAGCGTGGAATCAAGCTTTCCGGCGGTCAGAAGCAGCGGCTGTCCATTGCCCGGGTTTTCTTAAAGAATCCCCCGATTCTTATTTTTGATGAAGCCACTTCTGCACTCGATAATGAAAGTGAAAAAGTAGTACAGGAATCCCTGGAAAAGCTCGCAAAGAACCGTACCACTCTGGTTATTGCCCATCGATTATCTACCATCCGCAATGCAGAACGCATTCTGGTTCTTACGGAAAATGGCATCGCAGAAAGCGGAAACCATGAGGAACTGCTTGCAAAGAACGGGATCTATGCGGAATTATATAATATGCAATTCAGGAAATAGCTCTGCTCCGTTCATAAAAATCGTAATTATTCCGTTACAAAAAATCAGGATACATCTTTGTGTGCAGACACACAGACATATCCTGATTTTTATATTTGAAACTGTTAATTACCACACTCTACGCTGATTCTGTTAAACGTACTCATAATATCCTCGGTGGAAAGTGCCCTCTTATCCTCACCGGACTTATCAATAATTGCCTCTCCCTGATGCATCATGATGAGGCGGTTTCCGTATTCCACCGCATAGCGGAGGTTGTGGGTAACCATAATGGTCGTAACCTTCTTTTCCTTCACGATCTGGTCGGTAAGCTCCATAATAAGGTCTGCGGTCTTCGGATCAAGTGCTGCCGTATGCTCGTCCAGAATCAGGAACTCAATCGGCGTCATCGTTGACATGAGTAAGGCAAGTGCCTGACGCTGTCCACCGGATAAGGATCCTACCTGTGTATACAGCTTATCCTCCAATCCAAGATTCAGCTTCTTTAAAAGCTCCTTATATTGTTCAATCTTTGCCTTGTTCACTCCTTTTCCAAGGTTATAAGGCTTTCCCTTATTGTCAGCAAGCGACAGATTTTCCAGTATGGTCATGGAAGGACAGGTACCCTTTGACGGATCCTGATATACCCGGCCGATGCTTCTGTGACGCAGGAAATCCTTTTTCCCAACGATGGAAGTTCCATTTACTACAATATCTCCGGAATCAATCGGTATCGTTCCACAGATAATATTAAGCAGGGAGGTTTTACCGGAGCCGTTACTCCCGACTACTGCCACGAAATCCCCATCCGGAATTTCAAGGGAAAAATTCTGGAACAGGCAGAGTTCATTTACGGAGCCCGGATTATAATATTTATGAATATTCTTTAACTCGATCATGCTTCCGTACCTCCCTGTGCAGTCTCTTCTTTACTATCTGCGGTTTCTTTAATCTTCGCGCTTTTGTTGCGATCCATGCTGACTACAAGGATCACAAGGAATAATACTGCGGTAATCAGCTTCAAATCGGTAGAAGGGAGTCCAAGGCGTAACGCTAATGCGACACATCCCTTATAAATGATGGAACCAATCACAACACTGCTGGTTACCCGCATAAAGGTAACCTTCTTAAATAAGCTTGTTCCGATGATTACACTTGCCAGACCGATGACTACGGTTCCGGTTCCCATGGAAACATCAAAATAACGCTGCTGCTGTGCGTAAACGCATCCACCAAGGGAAACCAGTCCGTTCGCAATCGCAAGTCCGACAATCTTTACAAGTCCCTTGTCTACACCGAGGGAAGTAACGATCATATCATTATCCCCCACGGCACGAAGAAGGAATCCCGACTTCGTATGAAGGTAAGCATCCAACAGATACTTTACAATCAGAGTAAAAATAAGAATGATTATAACGGTCTGGTACGGCCGCATGGCTTCCGGGAAAATCCTGTTCACAAGGCCATTATCAAAAATGGTTTCATTGGTATAAATGGGGAGATTGGCACGTCCCGCTATCCTTAAGTTCACCGTATAAAGGGCAGTCATCATAATGATACCGGAAAGCAGATCCCTTACCTTCAGCTTTACATGGATCACACCTGTCAGGATTCCAACAAGAACACCTGCTGCAAAGCTGATGGGCAGTGTAAGCAGCGGATTCATTCCTTTGGAAATCAGGATACAGGTAATCGCTGCTCCCATCGGAAAGCTTCCATCTACCGTCAGATCCGGGAAATCCAGTATCTTATAGGTGATATAGACACCCAACGCCATGATGGCGTAAATCATACCCTGTTCAAATACACTTAATAATAACGACACGTTTCTTCCTCCCCAAACAATCTGTACTCGCTCATTACTCTATTATCATTCTAAGTAATAAGAAAATCATACCATAACAGATCGTGATTACTCTACAATAATTTCATCAAACTTTTCATAAGCAGATGCTACGAAATCATCATCTAAGGCAAGGCTTACTTTATCTGCTGCAGCAGTATTGACATAAAGGCTGGGCTCGCTGATTACTTCGTAATTCATTTCAGATGCCTTTGCTTCACCCTTTAATCCCTTTGCTGCCATACGTCCGGTCTGCTTTCCTAATTCGAAGTACTCAAGACCCATGGAAGCAACACAGCCTGCTTTTACCTGCTCTACTTCAGATCCAAATACCGGAATACCGGCATCGGTTGCTTTTGCAATTACGGTCTGAAGAGCAGATACAACCGTGTTATCGGTGAGGTTTGTAATGCAGTCTACCTTTGTTACAAGGTCTGCCGCTGCCAGATCAACATCTGCGATGGTATTAATACCGGAATCCACGATTTCAAATCCATAGCTTCCTGCAGCTTCTTTATACTGTTCAATCGTACTTACGGAGTTAGCTTCACTTGTTGTATACAGAATACCGATCTTCTTTGCATCCGGAAGAATTTCACGGATCATCTTAAGCTGTGCATCAACTGCAAGTGCATCAGAGGTACCGGTAATGTTACCAACCGGGCTGCCATCTGCGTTTGCAAGACCTGCACCAGCCGGATCAGATACTGCAGTATAAATTACCGGGATGTCCGTATTCATCGTGGAGTTATAAGCGCTCATTGCACTCGGCGTTGCAATAGCACAGATTAAGTTTACCTTCTTGGAAACATAATTATCGGAAATGGTACTTGCTGTTCCGGTGTCAGCCTGTGCATTATCAAATAAAACGGTGAGATTGGTACCTTCTACAATACCCTCCTCCTCAAGTCCTGCCAGAAAGCCTTCCCGGCAGTTATCTAAGGAGCCATGCTCTGCGAACTGGGAAATACCAATCGTGTAGGCAGCATCGGCTGCTGTGGCATCTTTATTTACCTCTGTATCTTCCGCTGCTTCTGCATCTGCCGTTCCGGTATCTGCTGCCTGCGTTGCTTCTTCTGCTGCAGCTGTGGTGTCTGCTGCCGGAGTCTGTGTGGAAGTACCACCACACGCGGTAAGTCCTAAAATCATGGCTGCGGAAAGAATTGCTGCTAATAACTGTTTCTTCATAAGTTACTCCTCTCTACGCTCTTTGGCGTTCTCAAAAATAAATGATTTGATTCTGATAGTTTTGAGACCGGTTTACAAAAACAGAAAACCCCCCCCCCAAAAAAACAACATCAAGTCGATTTCCGTGATTACAAGTC
>ERZ859738.1480-NODE-1480-length-10569-cov-3.063915_pt1 | contig 10569 bp, 4 predicted proteins | sample MGYA00510122_ERZ859738 | MGnify/ENA primary metagenome ERZ859738 (study PRJEB30046, sample SAMN00715139) | human gut metagenome | study: EMG produced TPA metagenomics assembly of the A metagenome-wide association study of gut microbiota in type 2...
GCCTGCCGGATACGTGGGTTATGAAGATGGCGGTCTTCTGACCGATGCCATCCGCAAGACACCAAACTGCGTGCTCCTGCTCGATGAGATTGAGAAGGCGCATAGCGACATCTACAACATCCTGCTGCAGGTGATGGACTATGCCCGATTGACCGACAACAAGGGGCAGAAGGCAGATTTCAGAAACGTAATCCTCGTAATGACTTCCAATGCCGGAGCGCAGTATGCATCCCAGGCAAGCGTAGGTTTCGGTGGTAACGTAACCCGTGGCGAGGCGATGCTGGCTCAGGTAAAGAAGACCTTCAAGCCAGAGTTCATCAACCGACTTTCCGACACGGTGGTGTTCAACGATATGGATAAGCACATGGCAGAACTGATTCTAGCCAAGAAGCTTCGTCAGCTCGATGCAAAGTTGGCAGCAAAGGGAGTTTCTATTACGCTTACCGATGCGGCAAGAGAGAAGATTCTGGAGTGGGGCTTCACCAAGGAATATGGTGCCCGCGAGATGGATCGTGTCATCGGCAACCGCCTGAAGCCTATCCTGATGAAGGCTCTGCTTTTCGGCAAGCTCAAGAAGGCTGGCAAGGGCTGCGTAGATTTCGATGGTAAGGAATTGGTGATTAATTGTTAGAAAGCGATGATATTACAGATAGATGAAAATGCGGAAGAGATTTATTTTCCCGATCCGCATTACGGCGATGATGACGGATGTTTTGCGATAGGTGGCGACTTGAGCATCGACCGCCTGCTGCTGGCTTACAGCAACGGCGTCTTTCCCTGGTATAGCTTTCGCGACCAGCCGGAGATACTCTGGTTCTGTCCGATGAAGCGCTTCGTCATCTTCCCGGATGAAATCCACATCAGCCATTCCATGAGAACCTTGCTGAGAAAGAACCGATACAGCGTGGGAATCAACGAGGATTTCGATGCTGTGATTCGTGCCTGCAGCAAGACCAATGGCCGTTACGAGGAAGATGGTGCCTGGTTGGGTGAAAACATCATTCAGGCATTCACCGCCCTTCATGAGCAGGGCTTTGCGGCAAGCGTGGAGGTATGGGATAATGAGACCGGTGAACTGGTAGGTGGACTTTATGGCGTTACCATCGGCAAGGTCTTCATTGGCGAGAGTATGTTTTCCAAGGTTCCGTCAGGCTCTAAGATAGCCCTCATCTTCCTGGCTAATTATTTGCAGGAGCATGGAGGCAAGATGATAGATTGCCAGTTGGAAACCCCGCATCTCAAGTCGATGGGTGGCAGATATATTTCCTACGAGGAATATATGGAAATCATGAATGAGGATTAAATTTTGATAAGAATGAAAAGTATCTTTGTAATTACAAGATGAGTTTCTTCTCTTATGATGAGATAATAATAAAGGCTAGGTTTTTCTGTATCGGGAACCTAGCCTTTTTAGGTTTCTATCAAAATCACGTCTAATATATTGATAGTTTCTTACTTATATAAATCCTGTACGAACTGTTTAGGGGTTACTCCCTTCTTGCGCTTGAAAATATTGCGGAAGTTCTTGGCATCATTGAAACCACATTTCATTCGTACAGTCTCTACGTTGGTTGCGCCTTGACGGAACATTTCCACTGCTTTGTAAATCTTGTAATCGTTGATGAAGTCAATGAGTGACATACCTGTCATTCCCTTTATCTTCTTGTAGAGCGACGAGTGGCTCATCGCCATTGCGTCTGCAATGAGATCTATGCTGAGATCACTGTTTTGCAGATTGTTGTCAATAACTTCTCTACAACGCAACAGGAAAATCTGTTCCTCCTTGTTGTAGGAACTCTTCGTCTTATTGGTAATGTCTGCAGTGAGTTGGGCATTTTCTCCTTGTTCTATCAGACGGTCTATACGTTTGCGCAGCAATTTCAATGAGATAGGTTTGGTGAGATAAGCATCTGCCCCATTGTCGAATGCCTCTAACATATCTTCTTCTGCTGTCTTGGCAGTGAAGATGATAACCTTGATATGCTGTAACTTCTTGTCCTCTTTCAGCGTACGTAGAAATTGCATTCCATCGATGTTCGGCATCATAAGATCGCTCACGATAATATCAGGTAGCTCCTTTGCCGCAATTTCCAGTCCTTCTTTGCCATCGTACGCCTTCAACACCTTGAAGTCGGCACAGAGGTTACGCTCTAGGATATTGACCGTATCATGCTCATCATCTATGATAAGAATAGAGTGGGTGGCTGCAGGATTGGCAATGACTGGTGCTGTAGGAACAGCCTTCTCGGTTTCTGCTTGTGTACTTTTATTCAAACCTTTTGGTATGAAGAAAGTAAAGTTAGAACCCTTGTTAACCTCGCTTTCCACTTTGATTTTTCCTTGGTGCAGTTCTACCAGCTGTTTTACGGTTGCTAGTCCTATTCCATCACCTGTGCTCTGTTTCTCACCTCTTTTGGTGCGGAAATAGTTTTCAAAGATAGAAGTCTGCATACTTTCCAATATGCCAATACCATTATCGGCTATGGAGAATACCACGCATTCTGCTTCCTCTGTGACGTTCAAAGTTATCTTTCCTCCTATCTTAGTGTATTTGAAGGCATTGCTGATCAAGTTCGTAATAATGGTTTCCAACTTGTCTTGGTCAAAGTCGAGTTGAATGCAGGAAGGTTCACTTCTCATACGATAGAGGATATGTTTCTGATCACAAAGTTCTTTGTAGTCCTCGCTCAATCTTTCGCAGAATTTTACAACATCCTGTTGTTGAAGATTCAGGGCAATGTCTATCTTCTCCATCTTTCTGATGTCGATGACCCGGCTGATGAGTGCATTCAACTTTTTGGAGTTGTTGGATAGAGAGTGAAGAAAAGACAGAGGTACTGTTACGGGTTGTGGCATGTGTATCAACTCTTCTATCTGTGCGCTGATGAGGAATACTGGGGTACGTAGTTCGTGGGTAGCACGGGCGTAGAAGTCCATTTTTGCCTCATTGAGTTTTTTCATCGTTTTGCGCTGTACGTTTACGATTTGCATCTTGTGCTTGATATCGAGTTCATGCAGATAAGCCCAGATAACAGCGATTATGATTCCTATCACAATAAGCGACCAGAGCAGATAAGCCCACCAGGTAGCATACCAGGGTGGCGTAATGTGTATTTTGAGTATGGTAGGCTTGAGCCATTGTCCGTCTTCACCGGTACACCTTATCATAAATTCGTAGTTGCCTGCCGGTACATTTGTATAGGCTACTTCGCGCTTGTTGCCCAAATCACGCCATGTTTCTTCCAACCCCTTTAGCTTGCATGAGAAATGGATGCGGCTTGGCGATTCATATTCCGGTATGGAGAAGTTGATGATGAAGAAATTTTGGTCGTGATCCAATTTTAGCTGTTTTTCTTCATTGCCATATAGATTGAAAAGTTCTTGATTACCACTGAGCAAACGTAGTGAGGCAAGGCTCACCTTGTTGAAATCTAGCCGGTTTTTGATATTCTGGGGTGAGAACACAAGAAGTCCTTTGGTACTGCCCATATAGGCAATACCATTCTTGATGGTTGCTGCATTGTATGTGAAAGTCGTAGCGATGCCTTCATCTTCTCCGAGTCGCATAAAGCTTTGTGTGTCTGGGTGGTAACGGAAAAGTCCGTTGAGCGTTCCTATCCAGAGATTGCCCTTGCTGTCTTCACTTATTGAAGCAACTTGGTTAGATGTGAGTCCCTCTTTTTCTCCATAGTGTTTGATAGTCTTGTTCTTGAGGTTCATCACGTAGAGGCCGTCGCTCAGCGTAGCTATCCAAAGGTGGTTGTTGCTATCTAGAAACAAGTGACGGATTTGGTTGTAAGGCAGGTGGTGGCTTTGGGAGGCTGTCTCATAGTGAGCCAAAACCTTCTTGCTTTTCTGGTCAAAGCAGTAGATTCCCTTGTCATGAGTAGCCACCCAGATACAGTTGCCTTGGGTTATGATAGATGAGCAGTCAAGGGCTTGGAATGCCTTGTTGGTATAAAACTGCCTGGTCTTGGTATTGAATAGGTTCAGGTTATAACCTCCTACCCAGATATTGCCATCTATATCCTTGCAGAATGTCCAGATATCATTGCCGATGGTTGATTTACGCGGTATTGGATATTGGGTGAAGCTGCCAGTTGGAATGTCGTATTCTACCAGCCCTTTTGTATATACGGCTAGCCAGAGTTTCTCGCCCTCCTCCAATAGACCGATTACATGATTGTCGGGCAAAGAGCTGTTACTTGTAGTTAGGGTGTGACTTGTCTTCTGCAGCTTGTCATAGATGCAGAGTCCACCACCATCAAGTCCCATGTAGATGTTGTTGCCCTGTGGCAATACGGCTGTTACAATGTCGTAAGGCAGACAGCCATTATCTCGGGTAAGCATGTTGAATTGCTTATTAGAAGGATTTAGCACGTTGAGTCCGCCGCGATAGGTTCCTACCCACAATGTGTTTTGGGGGGATACGTCTAAACAGAAAATGGCATCATTGCTTAAGTTGCTGTTTTGGGTGTTGAAAACCTGTGTCTGTGTCCCTTTCTGGAAGATAACTCCTCCACCATCCAGTCCGAACGCAACTCCTCCCTGGAAGTCGATAACTGCCATCAGATTAGCCGGCAATATTCTAGGCTGGGTAGGGGTGAACCGGTTGTTTTGTATGATAAATGCCTGACTATTATAGCCGATTCCGTTACCATAGTATAACAGGTGATTATTCTTGCTGTAATATAGGAAACTTTTCCATGTTATCGGTAATGGAGAAGTCTTATAGACGCCTAGGGCCTTTCTGCCATCTGCGGAGAAAAGATAGAGTCCGTTTTTTCTTAATCCAGCCATCTTGCTTTTGCCAATAGGACACAGGGAGTAAACTCCTTTCTGAAGAAGGGAGAAAAATTGTTCGTCTTCCTGTTTTCCGTACATATAACCCTTGTTGTCGGTGGCAAAGATTTTGTCACCTAGTCTGAATAGGGAGATGATGCGGTCTTCATTGATCTTGGAAACTTTGCCGTTGGAATCTATATATTGTTCGATATAGAATTTACCCGTGTGATAGTCGTAATATTGAAGGGCGTTTCCTGCTCCTATCCACATTCCACAGGTAGCTGGTAATGTTTTTATAACATTATTATTATAGAGTGAATGATCATTGCCTGACTGATGGGTATAAGGATAAAACAGTACACCATCGTATCTGATAATCCCGTCAGGAGTGCTGAGCCATGCAAAGCCCTGCTTGTCAAAGACAATATGGTTTATGGTGCCACTGTTCAGTCCCAGTCGGTAGTCGATGATTCTGAACTCGTCTTTTGCGCATATTGTGATGCTCATCATGCAGAGCATTAGCCCTAGGATAATCTTTAGTTTGTATTGTCTTATGATAGCCATTTCTTGTTGATTATTTTATGGTTACTGAAGTTTGATTGTGAAACAGATGCAAAAGTACAAAAAAAATCTGATATAGTGAGCTTTCTTTGCATAAAATAACTCAAAAGAAAAAGCAGAGACCCTTCAGGTTGAGAGTCTCTGCTTTGCTGTGTATGAGATCCTTAGTTTAAAGGTCTCCATTAAAGACAAGATGATTCTTCAGGTTGATTAATAACCAGGATTCTGGGTCAGCTTGTCGTTGTTCTGAATCTCATCATGTGGGATAGGCCAGAGCCATCCCTTCTTGGAATCGAAATTACGGGTTGCTTTCTTTTCTGTTTCGAACACCCACTTGGATGGGTTGGTTGGGTCTGAGAGCTTGTCCTTGACATAGCCGTAAACATCGTGTACGAGAGATTCATCTTTCCAACGGAGCATGTCGGTGTAGCGGGTGCCTTCCATCCACGACGTTCATGACGAAGAATCTTGCGTAATTGCTCTTGTGTCAGACCGGTACCTTCGGCATCTTCAATTTTTGGCATATTCACGCGTGCTCTTACCTTGTCAATCAGATCGTAAACTTCCTGACTGGTATTTCCCAGCTCGATTAAAGCCTCGGCGCGCATCAGAAGAATGTCTGCGTAGCGGAGAACAATCTGGTTCAGACCAACATTGTAAGAGTCGGTTCCCTTGATATCTGCATACTTGCGAGGACGGGTTCCACAAGGTACCTGGTCGTTTGCAGGGATGAATGTGCCAGAAGCACACAGTGAACCTGGCAATACGATGCTGGCAGCCATACGAGGGTCGCGATTTTTGAAAGGATCCTGAGGGTTGTAGCCACTGCCTGCATCGGTGATGGCTTTACCATTGGTCATATAGTAAGAGTCGATCATGTCGGCAGTTACGTTTGGTGTAGGCCAATCTACGAATGAAAGACGTGCACTAGGCCAAGGCTGAGCCTGAGAATTCTTGATATATTGGATATCGAAGATAACCTCACAGTTGTTCTCGTTGCTTTCATCGAATGTCATTCCATAATCAGGATAGAGGCTATATACGTTCAGATCCATTACCTGCTTGGCTGCTTCGGCAGCTTCTGTCCATTTCTCGTTGTAGAGCAAGATGCGGCATTTTTGTGCGAGAGCTGCACCCTTGGTTGCACGGCCAACGTCTGAACCACTGTAGCTCTCTGGCAGCACAGCTGCAGCATCGTTTAAGTCCTGAATGATGGCATTAAGTACCTTTTCCTTGGAGTCGCGAGGAACTTTGGCAGTTTCTAAAGTCTGGTCGCCCAGAATCAATGGCACGTCACCGAAGAAAGTGATCAGGTCGGAGTAGGCATAGGCACGAAGGAATTTAGCCTCTCCCGCCATCTGCTTTTTGGTCTCCTCGCTAGCTGTTGCCTTCTCAAGGTTCAAGAGGAAGGTGTTGGCGCGGATGATGGTCTGATACTGCTGTGTCCACTTGGCATTTGGTCCCCAACTGGATGAGTTGGTTTGCCATTCGCCAATTTCTCTGGAACCTTGCCATGAGTCCTGGCAGTATGCATCGTCTGACATAAAGTCCTGCTGAAACCAGAATGCCACTGTAGCAATAGGTGGAAGTGAGCTGTAGATTCCTACTAGGCCCATCTTGCACTGGGTATCGTTCTCGTAAAATGTATTTGGTGACAATCTATCCAATGGCTCGCGGTCTAGAATGTCGCTCTTGCAGCTGCCTAATGATACCAACAATAAGCCTGCTGCTATATATTTTAATGCTTTCATAACGGTCTGTTCAATTAAAAGTTTACACTAAGTCCTACTGTATAAATACGTGTCTGTGGATAAGCTTCTGCACGTGTCTCGCCTGTCTCCTGCTCAGGGTCAAATCCCTTGTAGCTGGTGAATGTCAGGGCGTTCTGAATGCTGCCGTAGAGGCGGATCTTGCAAGCACCAAGGGCTGGAAGCAACTTCTTGTCGAAGGTATAACCCAGCTCGATGTTCTTCAGACGCAAGTAAGAAGCATCCTCCATATAGAAGGTAGAGTGGATGTTGTTGCGGGTTCCGTCGTTTGTGAGACGTGGATATTTATTACCTGGATTCTCCGGAGTCCAGCGATCCAGCCACCAGTCACCCATATTGGCAAAACCACTGAAGCAGGTAGCAATCTCATAATAGGTATAACCATCAATTCCAGCTACTCCCTGCCAGAACATATTGAAGTCCCAGTTTTTCCAATCCAGGTTTACAGACCATGCGTATGAGAGGTCAGGGAACTGTTTACCGATAACCTTGCGGTCGTTGTCGAGATCAACGATGCCGTCACCACTCAGATCCTTGTACTTGATGTCACCTGGCTGAGGGTTGAAATCATTTACTCGAACCACTCCTTCTTTCAACTGATACTGGCGGTCTTTGTGTGCGATGGTAGGATCGCTGTTGTTTTGCCAGGTGAAGTCGCTGATCTGATAGATTCCATCCTGTACATAGCCATAGAATGAGTTGATGGCATACCCCTCTTTCTGTACTTTTGGCGAGTTGATGATAGGGCTGGCACCATTAAGATCGGTAATCTTGTTCTTGATGTGAGAGAAGTTGGCATTGGTCTTCAGCTTCAATCCATTGGCAAATATCTTGTTGTAGCCGAGTGTCAACTCAAAACCCTTATTCTCCACCTTACCTACGTTGGCGTATGGACGACTCAGATTACCCATAGTCAATGGGATTGGGGTCTGCATCAGGATATCATCTGTCTTCTTGATGAAGTAATCGAATGTTGCCCAGATTCCATTGCTGAAGTTCACATCGAAACCGAGGTCGGTTTGTGTGGTTGTCTCCCAGGATACATTCTTGTTGGTCAGGTCTCTGATAGCTACACCTGATGCCAATGTGCCTCCGAATGAGTAATTGTTGCCGGTAGAGAGAATGTCGCTTCCTACATAGTAAGAGTTGATATTCTGGTTTCCGAGCTTGCCCCAGGATGCACGGAGTTTCAACATGTCGAGCCAAGAGCGGGTATCCTTCATGAATTTCTCTTCAGTCATTACCCAACCTGCTGAGAATGAAGGGAAACTGCCCCACTTGTTGCCCTTGGAGAAGCGTGATGAACCATCACGGCGAACATTTGCCTCAAAGAGGTACTTATTGTCATAATTGTAGTTGATGCGGCCGAAAACAGACTGCAAGCCGAGGTCGTAGTGACCGGAGTTGTTGGTCTGTGAGGATGCATCGCCCAAGTTGAGCTCACGCTGTGTATTGTTGATGAAACCAGAACGGTATCCAGAGTTCCATTTCCAGTCGAAGTATTCTTCAGAGTAACCTACCATCGCTCCTACTGTATGCTTGCCGAAGGTATGGTCATAGCGCAACAGACCTGTTAACAGAGTCTGAATGTTTGTGGTGTTTGTAACGGTCAGGTTAGAAGCCAAACTCTTGGTAGAACCATCGGTGTTGGCAAGGGTTACATTGGCATTGAATGCATTATTGTCGATAAACTCGGCATTGTAACCATATGTAATCTGTGCGCTGAAACCGTTGAGGAATTTATATTCTGCCTCTACCTGGCCATTGAAGGTATGGCGTTTCTGCTTGGTAGTACTACCTTCCATGGCTTCACCTAAATAGTTGCGCTCACCGTTCAATGCCACCCATTGACCTGCTGTATTCTTTACAGGATAGATAGGTGCGTTTGTTGAATACCAGATGGTGCTCCAGAGGTCTGTTGGTTGTGTCTTGTTGCCAAGGTTTCCTGCCAGGCGGGTAGATACACGCAAGTTCTTGTTGAGGAAGTAAGAATCAAGATTGGCACGGAAGTCTGCCTTGTTATAATCTGTGCACTTCAAGATACCTTCTTGGTCGAGGTAACCGAACATGACGGCATACTGGAACGCATCAGAACCACCACTTACGTTGACACGGTGATTCTGCATGTGGGCAGTACGATAGTAAATATCAAAGTAATTGTTGTTTGGGTACATTGGGTCTGTACCATCCTTGAACTTAGCCAGTTCTTCATCCGAATACTTGATAGCCTGTCCTATGTTCTGGCACATCTCATTATATAAGGTGGCATATTCGTAGGAGTTCAGTGTCTTAGGCAAGCGGGTTGCTTCCTGTACGCCATAGTAGCCGGTATAAGATACACTGGCTTTGCCTGATGCTCCCTTCTTTGTAGTGATGAGGATTACACCATTGGCAGCTCGGTTACCGTAAATAGATGCAGAAGCTGCATCCTTCAGTACGGAGATGCTCTGGATTTCGCTGGCATCTACATCGCTCATGTTGCCTGGGAAACCATCAATCAAAACCAGTGGGTCGCTGTTGTTGAGCGTTCCGACACCACGGATGTTGATGTTGGCACCATCGGCTCCTGGCTGACCTGATTTCTGGAGGGCATACACACCTGAAGCTGTACCCTGCAGCAGGGTAGAAGAATTGGTAATAGGACGATCGCCCATATCTTCTACAGATACGCTGGATACGGCACCTGTCAAGTTGGCTTTCTTCTGGGTACCATAACCTACGACAACGACTTCGCCTAAAGTCTTGTTGTCTTCGTACATGGTAATCTTGATGTTGCTGCGGTTATTGATGTCAACAACTTGATTTTGGTAGCCGATGTAAGACACCTGTAATTTTTTGCCCGTAACATTGTTAAGGGTAAAATTACCATCCAGGTCGGTAACGGTCGCATTCTTTGTGCCCTCCACCTTGACTGTTGCACCGATGATAGGGTCACCATTGTTGTCAAGAACTTGACCTTTGACGGCTTGGTTCTGCTGAACTACATTCATTGGAATAATCTCTGCCTGCATTTGAATAGGTGTAGTACCTAATACAATAGTGGCGAGAACCGAAGAAAGCAAAATTTGCTTTCTGGATAGTTGTAATGTTTCGGTAATCATGTTAGCTCTATTTTATTTTGTTTATTCTATATTTGGTTTATTTTTCCGTTGGCAAAGATAGAGCTTTTTGTGTTATGTTGTTTTTGGGAATGGACTTTTTTTTCTCTTGATTACGAAAAACGCCCCTTTTTGTCCGAAAGAAGGGCAAAAAGAGGCGTTTTTTAGCTTCATTTATTATTTTAGCCTCTACTGATTTTATCTGAAAGGCTTAGTTATCTTATCCTGTAAGTCTGTTAAGAAACTTAAAATATCGGTGTGCCGATGCAGCCGTTAGGTGCCTGGATATGAAGCATTGCGCAAATGGTGGCGGCAATATCCGTCATATAGTGAGGCTGGGCACTCTCGCCGTGCTG
>ERZ859738.1486-NODE-1486-length-10548-cov-1.545888_pt1 | contig 10548 bp, 10 predicted proteins | sample MGYA00510122_ERZ859738 | MGnify/ENA primary metagenome ERZ859738 (study PRJEB30046, sample SAMN00715139) | human gut metagenome | study: EMG produced TPA metagenomics assembly of the A metagenome-wide association study of gut microbiota in type 2...
CAGCCGCTTGCATGATGCTGAAGATCCTCGTTGACGGTCGGGATATCGTCGGTCTCGTTTTCACGGACATAATCAAAAAATTCGTCAACACCGGAATAAACGGAATTGCCCTTTTCGATGAGCTTTTTCGTTTGCTTTAAATGCTCTTTTGCAGGACCGCCGCCGTGATTTCCGATACCGTAGAAAAGCATTTGAGAGTGATCTTGATTTTCATATCTTGCAACTCGCTCGTCACGGAGGTCATCGCCGTAGCCGTCAAGAATATGAAAAGCCGTAACGGAGCTTCCGTCGGGGCTGTTCCAATAGTGAAGCGAGCTTTCGGGAAGATCCTTCTTTTCCGCATCACGGCTCGGACGGAGATAAACATAGTTTTTCATTCCCGCTTTTCTGAGAAGCTGAGGCAGCATGCCATTGTGACCGAACGAGTCAACATTGTAGCCCGACTCGGTTATTGCGCCGAAATTCTCCTTGAAAAATCTTTGTGAATAGAGAAAATGCCTCGCAAAGGACTCGCCGCAGGGAATGTTGCAATCGGGCTGAACCCACATTCCGCCCGCATATTTCCAGCGACCCTCTTTAATTCTCTGCTTGATCTCTTCAAACATCTCAGGCTCGCTGAGTTTTATCCATTTATAGTATGAGGCACAGGCAGACGTGAAAACGTAATTCGGGTATTCAATCATTCTGTCGAGAGCGGAGCGAAAAGTCGATTTAACAACCGAGAGACCCTCGGGTACGCACCACTGCCACACGGGATCAATGTGAGCATTTCCGATTAAAAAATATTTCTTGTCCATTCGGCTCCTCCTTTACGGATTATTTTATAATTCGCCTCGGCAAGTGTTTCAACTGCCTTGTCGAGGTCAGTTTCTTTGACAAAAATGTAATCTGTGTTGTAGGTCGAAACGGCGGCAATTCCTATCTTTGCTTCGGCAAGCAGACCGAGAATTTTTGAAAGAATTCCGATGAGCGAAAAATCGAGCACTCCCTGAATTTTTAAAGCCCGCCAGCCGTCAATGCGCTCTGTGAAATTATCGGGAACATTTTCCGTAAGACAGATCAGCGAAATTTCTTCGTCGGTTGCCGAGATAAAATTGAATTTTTTCGACGGGTCAACCTCGCTGAAATCGGCAACCTTACAAACGGAAAAGGAGCCGTCAATTACTTTGATTTCCGTATAGACAACACCTTTCATATTGTTTAGTTTTGCTTAAAGCTCGGCGAAAATTTTCGCACCCTTTTTCTTGAGCCAAGTGTCAAGCGCAAGGCATAAAAGACCGGTAAACGCGGCTACCCCCAAGAGATAAAGCTCGCCTGAAATTCGTGCACTTAAAGGATAATAAGCAACTGCGAAAACTATTGTGTAGATCCAGCCTCCAAACATGGAAACAAAAACGCTCATGCTCTGCTTAATGGGTGTTATTTCATTTGTCCAGTTAAGGTTCGGATATTTAAGATTGAGCACAAGTCCGAACATTGAGAAAAAGAGGATAAAAACCGCAGGCACGGCAATCACCATTAAAGCGCCGAGGGGCGTCGGCTTGAGGGCAATAATTGTACAAGCGCTGCAAGCAAATGCAGGTATACCTGTGAGAAGAAGGTGCATACTTCTTTTTGCTTTAATTGCCTGCCATGAGGTTATCGGCAATGACTGTGCAATCCAAATGTTTTTTCCTTCAAGCGAAACCGACGGAGCGGACATATCGTTCATCGAAGCGATCAGACAAATAAGCGCCGCAGAAGCAACGCAGGTATAGTTTTCGCTTCCAAACCCCCCAGATGGGATGTCGAAAAGCCACTGACCCTTTATCAGCACGAAAGCACCTGCACCGATAAGAATCAGAATACCGAGGCCGCAGTTAAGGATATAATTCGGGCTTGAGAAAAACCTCTGGAGCTCCTTGCCGAGCATAGCCGAATCAACACTCTTCGCTTTAACTCTTTTTTCAATATATTTTTTCTTTGAAACATTTTGCGACGTTGTTGCGATTTTTATAAAGCTGTGTGCAATTATATAATAGGTAAGAGCACACAAAGCACCGACAATAACGAGCACGGTAAACGCGGAAAGAAGGTCACCGGAACCGACTTTTCCGAAAATATAAAGCGGATATGCCGAGCCTTTTATTTTGGTTCCGTATGCGTCCGCATTGGAAATAATTCTGCGGATGATCTCATTTGCTTTAAAATAAAAAACATAATAAATCGCGAGAAATGCGAGCGAAACAAGCACTGTTATAATGCTCTTATTTTTAAGCTTGCTGTTGATTTTTGCAACGATCCAGCCGAGTGCACAGGCAAGAATCATAACTATCAACGATATTATTATAACGAACAGAATCGACCCAATCAGCGCTTTTACGCTGAAAACATGGCAGAGATAAACAATAATCGCGGGGATAATAACAAGGGCGGAATAGAGCGTGCCCATGATATAAACTCCGAGGAGACGGGAAGCCATTATGTAACCTATGGGAATCGGCATTGAAAGCAGCATGTCATTGTCCTTGGCAAGATAAAGGCCCGAGTATGTATTGAATACGCTTCCGAACGCACCCATCGCAACGGCGATAATTCCCATAAAGCAGAAGAACATCCAGTCATAGCCTTTGTCGACAACGGGGAGCAGGCTGCTTGCGAAAAATGAAAACAGTGCACCGAACAAAATACAGATAAAAGCAAAATATCCGACTATCATCATTATGCTTGAGGTTTTTGAACGCCCTTTGTTTTTCTTTCTGTCAACAAAAAAGTTCTGAAACATTTCAAGCAACTGTTTTTTGAGAAGTTGTTTCAGCATTATTCTTCCTCCAGTTCAAGGAATACCGCTTCAAGGCTGTCGTCGCCCTTGACCTCTTCCATTGTGCCCGAGCGGACAAGCTTGCCCTCTTTTATAATGGCGATTTTATCGCAGAGCTTTTCCGCAACCTCGAGAACATGAGTTGAAAAGAAAATGGCTCCGCCGTTGTCGCAAATCTCACGCATCATCCCTTTGAGAAGGTGTGCAGCTTTAGGGTCGAGACCGACGAAAGGCTCATCCATTATAATAAGCTTTGGACTGTGAATCCAGGCGGAAATGATTGCAAGCTTTTGCTTCATTCCGTGAGAATACGTTGAGATCGGCTGAGCAAGGTCAGAGGACAGCTCAAATATCTCGGCATATTTTCTGATTTTTTCCTGCCTGTCGGCGGCAGAAACGCCGAAAATGTCGGCAACAAAATTGAGATACTTAATTCCTGTCATAAACTCATAAATATCGGGATTATCGGGAATGTATGCAATTTCTTTTTTGCATTTGAGCGGATCTGCGGTTATGGATGTTCCGTCAATATAAATTTCGCCGTTATCAAATTGAAGAATACCGACGACGGATTTCAGCGTTGTTGTTTTACCGGCGCCGTTGTGACCGATAAAGCCGTATATTTCGCCCGGCGCAATGTGCAGAGACAAATCGTCAACCGCCTTGAAATCGCCGTATTTTTTTGTAAGATGTTCGATTCTTAACATGAGCTTTCCTCTTTTCTTTTTCTTTTAATCTGAGTATATATTATGAAAAATTTTTTGTCAATAAGAGAAAACTGTAAAAGAAAATATTTTGCATTTTTAGTATTCTCCGTCATGGCAGCAGCGTTCAAGAGCCTTACGGTAAATTTTGAGCAGAGTGTCCGCTCGCATATGCCTCGCGAGAAGTCTGCAAGCATCATTACGGTTTCACCGACTGCGGCGATTCCAATAAACAACGAAAAACATAAATTTTTGCAATACTTAATTTGATTTTATAAAACTTGCTTCTTTTTCTTAGGCTTCGGGAGGGGAACAATTTCGCCGAGGAGCGGAACGACCTTTTCCAAAAGCGCGTCGTTTTCAATGTCAAGAATATAACTTTCTTTTGCGCCGTCATACGGAAATCCGCACGCCGAGCCGTTCATTATTTCGGAAAGCTCGGGAAATTTTTTGACAAAAACGGTGTTGTCACAAACTGTAAAAATCGGTCTGTCATTGAGATAGACCATGTATTCACCGAACATTTTTCTTGTACGAATCGCTCCGAATTTATCAACTCTTTCCGCAACAAATTCAATATAATCGGTCGATGTTGCCATTGTAATTCCTCCTTTTAAAACTGATTGTATTGGGGTGATTTGCACTTGTCTCCTTCTTTTTTCCCGATAGAACCGGAGGTTATTTACACGCATAAATGCACCAAGAAAAAGGTTGCCGTAAAACACGACAACCTTGTATGCTTATTGATTTTATTTAACCGTAGGATCGGCAGGAATAAGGTAAGCCCTTTTGCCCCAGCCGACCTGCTTGAATATCTGATCCGGCTTTGGATTGTAAAGATAGAAGCCACCCTCATGCTGGGGGTACATAAGAATACACAGTCTTGCAAGAATCGGGAAAATAAGATACGGCAGGAACTGGCCGAGAACGGAATCCCAAATCATAAACGGAGCAAAACTGCAATTGAGAAGGAAGCCCCAAACGCCGTGGCGTGTGATTTGAACACTCATTGTTTCAAGCTGCTTTTGAGTGAGGTTTTTCTTGAGACAAACAAAGTCTTTAACCTTGTACGGGTTGTTGTAGCGGTAGCCTTCAATGTTGTAGTAAAGGCCTCTGCCACCCTTGATGGAAAGTCCGTATGTGCCGATCGAAACGCCCTGTCCTTTTGGAAGAGTATAAAGACCTACGGTGATTTCATGGTTTGTAAGATTGACAAAGTAAAGCCAAGTATGGCCGATTATGTACGGCGGCTGCATTTCCTGACATACGTAAACCGTTGCGACATATTCTTTTTCATCTGTTGCCTTTGCATCCTCGGCGGAAACAACAAAAGCAAAGCTGCAAAACAGGGTTACAATAACCATGACTACAGCAATAATTTTTTTAGTTGTCCTCATTTTACCATCTCCTCATAAAATATCGTTGAAAGTATAACACTTTAATTGGAATATGTCAATGAATTCCATATTTCTTAACCAAAAAAATGCCTGCTTTTTTTATGTAATGTTCCGATTTACTTTTATTTTCTGCTATGATATAATCAAATTATAATTTCGGACGGAGTGATGCTCATGGGAATAAATATAAAGGAAAAAGCGACAACGCTGCGTGAAGATTTGCGCCTATACTGGAAAAAGCCGCCGATGGGTCGGTATATGTCTTTTAAAGAGATTGTGTCGCTTGCCGTGGGCGGACTCGGAATTCAATTTGTAGTTTTCTGTGCGCAGAATATGATAATCAGCATCGGCAACACGCTGATAAGCAACACCATCGGTATTGCGCCGAAGCCTTTGTACATAATATATATTCTCAGTGTTATCCTAAGCTTTCCGCTGACGGCACTTAGGGGAAAAATCATTGACTCGTCGAGGAGCAAAAAAGGACGCTATCGACCGTTTATTCTTTCAATGGGTCTGCCGACGGCGCTTCTTGCGATCGGCTTTGTCTTTATGCCGTATGAACGTATGTCGATGCTTGCAAAATGTATCACTGTTTTGCTTTATAACATCGGCTTGCAGTTTTTCTATATGTTCTATTATGATGTTGATCAAAGCATCATCAATGTTCTTTCGCCGAACACGTTCGAGCGCAGTGACGTGACGTCGATTAAATCGGTTATCAATTCGCTTGCGCCAACCTTGGGCAACATTATACTTCCGCTTGTTGCAAGGGCAATAACGGGCGAAAACACACTTGTTGACATCAGAATTTACAGAGCATTTTATCCGCCGATGATAATTTTCGGTTTCTTCCTCGGACTGCTTGTTTATTTCAACACCGAAGAAAAAATCGTTCAGGCAAAAACTCACACTGTAAAAATTAAATTCACCGATGCATTTCGAGCCGTAGTTCGCAATAAATATTTTTGGATCATTTCGCTCGCAGGCTGGATAGGTTTTCTTGAAAATGCCGTTCAGAATATCATGGACTGGCTTTACAGCTATCAGGATGCATGCAGTCCTGCGGAGTATTCACTCATTGTCACGATAAGAGGCAATGCGTCACTTTGGCCGATGCTTTTTATTCCGTTCCTTATCCGTGTGCTCGGCAAGAGAAAAATTCTTGTTGTCAGCAACGTTGTAAATGTAATTTTTATTATACTGATGCTGCCGATAATCAGACTCGGTGATCCTTCCCGGATTATTTGGCCGCTTATGTTCTGCTTCTTCTTTAATTATATGGCAGCATACGCCGTAACACTCTTAACACCCGGCGTTAACGGAGATATCAGAGACTATCAGCAATATATAACGGGAGAGCGAATTGACGGAATGTTTGTTGCCGTCGGTGCTATCGGAAGCATAGTTACTCTTATTACAAATGCCGCACTTCCGGAGCTTTATGACCGTTCGGGTCTTAATGAGGAGGTTGCAAAAAGCCTCGGTTTTGACGGAAGCAATGTTTATGAGGTTCTTTCCGACCCGTGGTATTTCAAAAATATTTGCAGCGTTTTAATTATTGCCGCAACTGTGGGCGCAACGCTGAATGTTATACCGTATTTCTTCTATGATTTGACTGAGATCAAGCAAAAGGCAATGGTAACGGTACTCAAAATCAGAGCATTGTTTGAGGATTACGGCAACGGAGTTCTTTCCGATGCTGCCCTTGTTGAGGCGATTGACATTATCGAGGAAGCAAAGATTTATCACGATAAAAATATCGTGAAGCCGACGAAGGATGAAATCAAAAAGGCGAAGAAAGCCAAGGATAAATCAGCCGTGAAGGCAGCAAAGCAAAGCTATAAAAATCAAAAAGAAGAAAACGAAAAAATCGAAATTGCACAGTATGTTATTAAAGAGATAAACAAGTTTGAAACGGAAGCGATCAAGGCTCAGCTCGAAGAGGCAAAGAAAATTTACGACGCAGGGCTTGAAGGCCTTTACGATCTTGAGGTTCCGTCGATGAAGGCGGCGAAGGCGATGCCGAAATCAAACGAGAATGAAAAGGAACAGCGGCAAAATGCGATAAACAGAGTCCGCATGATCAGGGATTCCAAAAAGGTTTTGACAAAGAAATATACCGATGGAATCGAAAAATTCGACGTCAGGGTTTTTGAGCAGCTCTTTGAAAAGGAAGACGTGCTTGATGCTCAGATCAAAGAGACGGTTAACGAGCTGAGAACGGCGTCAAAAAATAAGGATAAAGCAGCCGAGAAAAAAGCGAACGAAAAAATCAAGTCTCTCAGAAAAATCCGAGACGAAATCCGCAAAAAAATCAAGGTTGCCACAGATGAAAATTCAACCTACACCAGAGCGGCAAAGCCGTATATTGAAGCTGAAAAGCTCTTGAAGCAAAGAGAAAATTATCTTCATTATGAGGATATAAAAGCTCGTTATGAGGAATCCAAGAAACGCAATGAGGAGGAAATTCAGCGCCGCATTGCCGAGGAGGAGGAGCTTAAGGCGAAGCGCAGGGAGTATGCCGCAAAAGCAAAGGAACAGCGCAGAAACAAAGGAGGCAAAAATGGATAAACTTACGGTAAAAGGCACACGAATAGTTGATTCTCACGGACGTGAAAGAATTTTGACCGGACTCAATGTGTGCGATAAGGGCAGATATATCGAGGGTCAAAGACGCATCTACGGCGAGCAATGGACAAAGGGACTTGCCGCCGACATGAAGGCTCACGGAATGGACCTTGTTCGCCTCGGAATAACGTGGGACGCAATCGAGCCCGAGCCGGGTGAATACAACGAAGAGTATCTTGATTTTATCGGCGGTATTCTTGATGAATGTAAAGAATCAGGAGTTTATGTTTTTCTTGATATGCACCAGGATCTTTTCTCGGGAACGGAGCTGCTCTGCGGTGACGGTGCGCCGAAATGGGCTACGCTGACGGGTAAATATAAATATCAGCCGACAAAAATCGTCTGGGCTGAGGGCTATTTCTGGGGCAAGGCAGCTCACGGCGCATTTGATTCTTTTTGGAATAATACCAAAGTTAACGGTAAGGGCGTACAGGTTTGGTTTGAGGAAATGTGGACGTATGTTATTGAAAAGTTCGGCGATCATCCGGCGGTAATCGGATTTGATTTCTTCAACGAGCCGTTTCCGGGCAAGAGCGGAGGCAAGGTCTTTCGTGAAATAATCGGGCGACTTGTTTCAACAACTGTTTTGGATAAAACGATATCAAAGAAAAAGCTTATCGAGCTTGCGACAAAGAGCGACGATCCGGCAAGAGTGCTTGACCTTTACACAGGCAAACACCTGAGAAAAATCACAAGTGCCGGCGATGATATTATCAAAACCTTTGACACAAAAAAGTATTTTCCGTTCATAAATAAAATGGCGAGGGCGACGAGAAAATGCGGCAACGAAAAATTTGTTTTTCTTGAAAACAGCTACTATTCCAATCTCGGAATTCCTTATTCGTGCCCACGTCCGATACTTTCTGGCAGGACGGATAACAACGTTATTTTTTCTCCGCATGCTTACGATTTTATGGTAGACACTCCGTCGTATAAGTACGCAAGCAATGACCGTGTCGGTTCGATTTTTGCCGAGCACAGACGCTCTCAGCAGCGGCTCGGAGTCCCCGTTATAGTCGGTGAATGGGGCGGCTTCACAGAGGGTGACGAATGGTTCCCGCATATTGAATTTTTGCTCGACCTTTTCGATTCATATAAATGGAGCAACACCTATTGGTGCTACTTCGGCGGCTTTACGGATACGGAGGTTTACAAAAAGGTTCTCACCCGTCCGCATCCCGTGGCTGTCACGGGCGAGATTGATAGCTACGGCTACGACCGCGAGAATAAGGAGTTTCATCTCAGCTTTGTTCAGCATGAGGAAACAAAAGCAAAGACGGAAATTTTTGTTCCGTCCGTGCCGAAATATGCCGAGCTTGACGGCGAAGAAATTGCAATAAAACGAAAAGGAATTTTCAGGATTTCAACCGCACCCGGTGAGCATAAAATAAAAATTATTTTCAAATAAAAAACAACTTTCCTGCAAAAAATTGTGGGAAAGTTGTTTCTTTATTATTTTCTCCTGTGCCTCGAATTTTTCTTTAAGAGGATTTTAACAATCGCAATAATTATCAGTGCCGCAATGCTGAATGCGATAAAGATAATAACATAGTTTTCATACCAGTCGTGAGTCGGCGAGTCGCTGTAAAGATTTTGATATCTTATAAATTGATTGAACTTAACCTTATGTAAGGATTGAAGCTCTTTTATCTTTTCAACATTAATATTCTGTGTTTTCTCCTTACCACATATTATCAGAGTTCTCACAGAAGGCGACCATGTCCTTGATTTCAAGAACCGTGCCGTCATCGAGAGTGACGGTGCCGTTCCATTTGCCGAAAACCTGGTGGCAGATGTTGCCGATAAAGAGAACTCTTGACTTAGTGTAGTTGTCATAAAACGGGGTCATCGCCATTTCAAAACGGCCGTCGGACGAGGTGAATTTCCATGGCTTCATCCAGTCGTTTTCGTCCTTTTCAAGATAGATTTCACCGATTTTGTGAGCCTTGCCGTTGAGGAAAAGTGTATTTTCCGTAGCGGCACTCATATCGCCGAAGCCCCAGCCGATTTCAAAGCCGAAGATGTCACCGTTTTCAAGCTTTGTGCTACCGTTGCCCCAGTACCAGTTTGTGTGGTATGGCCAAACTCCTCGGCCCCAATCGAGAACGCAGAACGAATCCGACGGGTCAAATTCAACCGTCATATCGCCGATTTTAACCGTTCCCGTTACGGGCATACAGTTTATTTTCTGATTGTAATAGAACTTTTTGCTGTCTCTGTCGCCGAACGGGAGAGCCATTGCAAGATATTCATGGTTCGGGAACATATCCATTGAAATATCGACGGTGAAAGGCTTGCCGCCCGTGCGTCCGTTGAACTTTATAGTGCGCCCGGTTTCGGTCACGTTTACGTCAAGGTTAAAGCCGAGCTTGTGACGTGAAAAGGTCTGCGGTGACATAGCCGTTTCGGAAAGCCCGAATCTTCCGAAGCTCAGAAGTCTGAGCGAGACCGCGCTGTAGCTTTTGCCCGTCTGCATATCAAAGAGCGTAACGTTTGCCGCTCCGCCGAGCGAGATATCAGCCATTGTGACCTGCATAACATAGCGGCTGTTTGAAATCTGATAGAAATCCCATTCCTTGATGCGGGTCTTGTTCGCTTTAATCGCACTGCGGTCGTATTGATAAAGCTCCGTGAAGCAATATCCGGGCTGAGTGAGACTGCCGTCCTCTTTGAGCAGGGGAGTGGGCTCTGTTATTTTTATCTGTCCCGTTTCATCGAATGCCGAGGTGTAGAAAATTGTACTCATTGCGATAATGATCGTCAGAATAAATGAAGTTAACCTGATAACTTTATTTTTCATCGGATTTCCTCCTTCAAAAGTTCTTTTCCTTGCTTGCCGGTCATGTGTTCAATGTTTATTTTAATCATGCAAAGTATGCCGAATCCGCGTTCGACCTCTGCCGAAATTCCGTCGAGACAGTCCGTGCAGTATTTTTCGGCGAGTGACGTTACGGATGAACGCATCTCATTTTCGTCTGTTAGAATTTCCGCCTTGCCGAAAGCTACGACGCTCTTA
>ERZ859738.1489-NODE-1489-length-10516-cov-6.655769_pt1 | contig 10516 bp, 13 predicted proteins | sample MGYA00510122_ERZ859738 | MGnify/ENA primary metagenome ERZ859738 (study PRJEB30046, sample SAMN00715139) | human gut metagenome | study: EMG produced TPA metagenomics assembly of the A metagenome-wide association study of gut microbiota in type 2...
CGAAAAAAAAAAAAAAAGAAAAAGGGGAAGAAAGAAAAGAGGGCGGCGCCCGATTCTTCTAAAGATTTTGAATTTCAGAAGACATTTGTTATGCGATTCACTCGTTGATGTCAAGCTCCGCCGTGACCTGATAATAGTCGCAGGCGTGGGCGGTATAGCCGGTGACCGTGCTCTTGGAGATCATGTTCATCTGAAGGAACGAGCAGAAGACATAGGCATTATCATCCAGAATGGCCTGCTGAAGCTGAATCGCCAGCTCCGCGCGCTTGCCGGTGTCAAATTCCGTTGCCAGTTCATCGATCATGGCATTGACGGCCTCATTTTCATATGCGCCGAAGTTGTAGCTCATGCCGGGCGCGCAGCAGGACGTGAAGAAATACTGCGGGTCACCGGAGGGTGCCGTGACCATGGCTGAGGCGTAAATATCCCAGCTCGTCATATCGGCAAGGAACTCGCGGCGATTTGCGGTGCAGTTGATATCCACATCGATGCCGATCTCCTTGAGTGTTGCCTGCGCGGATTCCGCCAGCAGCGGAAGCTCCTGCCGGCTGGGATACGTCAGCCAGCGAATCGTCAGCTTCACACCGTCCTTTTCGCGGATGCCATCGCCGTCCGTGTCTGTCCAGCTGGCATCCTCCAGCACCTGCTTCGCGCCTTCCGGATCATAGCTTTCGGTCGTGATATTCTCGCCGCCAAAGCCTGCAAAGCCGTCCGGGAACGCACCGTTCGCGGGTACGCCGTGACCGTCCAGCAGCGCGGCAACGAAGCCCTGCTTGTCAATGCCCATGGCAATGGCCTTGCGGACTGCCGGGTCCTGAATGATGCTGCTTGTCATGTTCATCGAGCCAAAGAACGCGCGGGAGGTCTGGATGCTGGAGAACTGATAGCTGTCGTTTTCAAAGTTGGGATACGCCTCATACGCCATACCATAGGCAGCGTCAATGTCCCCGGCCTGCAGCGCCGCAGAGAGCGTGTCGCCGTTGGAAAGCGTGCGGATGGTCAGCTCGTCGATCTTCGGCGTGCCGTTCCAGTAGGTTTCATTCTTCGTCAGTGTCAGATGATCGTCCGTGACCATTTCCTTCACAACATAGGGACCCGTGCCAACCACGGCGCCGGTATCAAAATCACTTGCGTCCACATCAATGATGCAGCCGTAGGGGTCGCCAAGATAGTTCATCAGGGCAGGATTCGGTTCGCTGGTCGTGATGGTCAGAACCTGCCCGTCCGCCTGCATGTCCGCAATTTTGGTGTCGCCGGGGGCGCGGTCATGGTTTTCCAGCAGATGCTCAAAGCACTGCTTGACTGCCGCCGCGTCCATGGCTCGCCCGTTGGAGAACGTAACATTGTCCTGCAGGGTAATCGTCCATGTCAGATTGCCGTCATTTTCCCATGACTTTGCCAGCCACGGTTCGAGCTCCATGCTGTCTGTATAGTGTACCAGCGTTTCGCCAATACCGTAGCGAATGCAGGCCCAGCCGTTGTAGGTGCGGTGGGGGTCAACAGTCTCTTCCCAGTTTTCCGAGTTGAACGTGGTATCGCCAATGACCATGGTTTTCTTTGCGGCAGGTTCAGTCTGCGCCTGTTCCTCTTGTGCAGAAGCTTCCTGAGAAGTCTGCGCCTCGGTCGTTCCAGCCTGTTCATCAGCCGGCGCTGCGGTCTTTCCGCTGCATCCGGCCAGAAGCGCAAGCGTCAGGCACAGGATCAGCAGAAGCGAAATCGTTTTTTTCATTTTTTCTCGTTCCTTTCGTAATTTGTGATATTCAGCCGAATGCTCGGCAGTTCACTGTGTTGATTACAAAACGCTGTCAATGAGCCGCTTTGTATAGTCATTCTGCGGATGGCAGATCACCTCGTCCGGCGTGCCCTGCTCCACAATGTCGCCGTGATACATCACCAGCACGCGGTCGCAGAACTGCTGTACCAGCGAAATATCGTGACAGATAAACAGGATCGAGAGCGCCGTTCCCTGCTCCCGGCGGAGCGTGTTCAGAAGCTCCAGAATCTCCTTCTGGATGGTCACGTCCAGCGCAGAAGTTGCCTCATCACAGATCAGCAGTTTCGGCTTCACGGCCAGCGCCCGGGCGATCGCTGCGCGCTGGCACTGCCCGCCGCTGACCTCGTGCGGATAGCGTGCAGCAAAATCAGCGCTCAGTCCGCAGCGTTCAAGCAGCCGCGCAGCTTCTGCCGCCGCTTCTTTTTTCGTCATCCCGCCGTTGCGAAGGCTCTCGCCAATGCCGTCGCCCAGTGTGCGGCGCGGGTCAAAGGAGTCGGTCGGTGTCTGGAATACCATCTGCATCTTCCGGTAGGCGGCACGCAGCGCTTTTCCTGTCATTCCGGTGATGTCCTCACCGTCCAGAAGGATGGTTCCAGCGGTTGCGTCCAGAAGCCGTGTGATGAGGTTTACCGTTGTGCTCTTGCCGCTGCCGCTTTCGCCAATGATGCCAAGGCACTCGCCCGGCATCAGGTTAAAACTGATATGGTTGACTGCGGTCAGCTCCGTTTGTCCAGGGCGGGAAAATGTTTTTGTCAGATCGTGAACGCTTAAAACCGGTTCCATTTCACGCCCTCCTCAGCTTCGGTACGGCGGCAAGCAGCTGCCGTGTATATGCCGCCTGCGGATGCTCCAGCACCTCCTGCGTGGTTCCATACTCAGCTTCTTTGCCGTTTTGCAGGATGAGCACCCGGTCTGCCATCATGCGGATGATACCGATGTTGTGCGTCACCAGTAAAATGGCAGTTCCAAACGTATCGCGCACAAAACGAAGCTCTTCAAGCACCTGCTTCTGCACAGATACGTCCAGCGCAGCCGTCGGTTCGTCGGCCAGCAGCACGCTGGGGCGCAGCAGCATGGCTGCCGCAATTCCGACGCGCTGCTGCATCCCGCCGGAAAGCTCAAACGGGTAGCTTTTCAGGATCCGCATTCCGTCCTCAAAACCGAGCTTTCCGAGAAGTTCCAGCGCCTGCGCCTGAAATTCTTTCCGGGAAGCAGCGCCGTGCTCTTTCATCATTTCATAGAGCTGTGCGCCCACTGTGCGGATGGGGCAGAAGGAGCTTCCCGCACTCTGAAAAATCATACCGAGCTCCGGCCCGTTCAAAAGGCGCAGCTTCTTTTCCGGCAAATCAAGGAGATTCTCTCCCTTGTACCAAATATCGCCTCGGGTAACCGCGCCGGCGCTTCCAAGAAGGCCCATTGCGGCTTTGAGCAGTGTGGATTTTCCGCAGCCGCTTTCGCCCACAATCCCGAGAATTTCTCCCTGATCGAGCGTGAAGCTGATATTCTGCACAGCAGGTGTGCCGTTGTAAGAAATGTCGATCTGATCGTATCGCAGCAATTCTTCCATTGCCTCACCTCCCACGGTTTTTGGGGTCTGCATAGTCCCGGATGGTATCGCCCAGCAGATTGAACACCATGACAGAGATAAAAATCGCAATGCCGGGGGAGAATGTGATCCACGGTGAGGTACTCATCAGACTGCGCGTGTCGCTCATCATGCTGCCCCACTCCGCTGTGGGCGGCTTTGCGCCAAGACTGAGAAAGCTCAGCGCAGCCAGCTCCATCATCATCGTGCCGATGTCGAGCATGGAGGTCACCAGAATCGGTCCCAGGATATTCGGCAGAATGTGCTTGAAGATGAGCTTTGCCGTGCTGCTCCCGGAGAGCTTCGCCGCCTTCATCCAGACGGTTTCCTTCTGGGCAAGCGTCTGGCTTCTGGCAATGCGCGCGTATTTGGGCCACGAGATCGCCGCCAGCGCAATAATTGCGTTTTGCAGTCCGCCGCCAAGAACACCCGCCACAGCCAGCGCGAACACCAATCCCGGAAACGCGAGGAACATATCGGAAATGCGCATGAGAACCGTGTCCAGCCATCCGCCTCTCCATCCACAAAATACGCCGACTGCCGTTCCGAGCGTCGTGATGACTGCAACAAGCAGAAGCGTGGAGAAAATGCTTGTCCGGCTGCCCACCATCACACGCGAGAGCATATCGCGCCCATAGCGGTCGGTGCCGAGAAGATGCTCAGCCGACGGCGGGGACTTGGCAATGCTCAAATCCTGAAAATAGGGATCATACGGGGTCAGATATTCCGAGAAAATTGAAAACAGGATCAGAAGCACGGCGAGCGTGCCGAAAATGATCAGCCGCGCCCTCACATTGCTGCGGCGAATTTTCTGCTTTCGGGTCGTCGGTTTCTTCATCCTTCGCTCACCCCCAGACGAATCCGCGGGTCAAGCGCATGGTAAAGAAGATCGGTGATCAGGTTCACCATCACATAGATGATTGCCATCCACACCACATATGCCTGAATGAGCGGATAATCGCGCATGGTGATGGCGTCTACGGCCAGCTTGCCGACGCCGTCCCACATAAAAATACTTTCAATGATTGCCGTGCCGCCGAGAAGGCTCCCGATGGAAAGCGCCAGCAGCGTGATGATCGTCAGCATGGAGGATTTCAGCACGCTCTTCCAGAGAACCACGCGTCCGCGAATGCCGCGCGCCTTTGCACCCGTGACATAGTCCTTGTTCACTTCTTCCAGAACGGTCGCGCGAACCTGCCGCATATACTTGGCTGACATGGCAACCGCCAGCGTCAGCGTCGGCAGGACAGCACTTTGCAGCGTAGTGCCGCTGGAAATGACGGGGAAGAGCTTCCAATGAATCGAAAACACCTGCATCAGCAGCAGCGCCACAAAAAAATTCGGCAGCGCGTTGCCGACAAAGCTGAAAAAACGCAGAAAGTAGTCCGTAAATTTATCATGCCGCACTGCCGCCAGAACGCCCAGCGGGATGGAGATCAGAACGGTCGCCACAATCGAAAGCGCCGTCAGAAGCAGCGTTGCCGGGAGCTTGGAAACAAAGGTCCCGAATACATTGCGTCCGGAGACATAGCTCACGCCCATATCTCCGGTCAGAAGACCGCCAAGCCACGCAAAATACTGTGTCAGAAACGGCTGATCAAGCCCCAACTCCGCCCGCTTGGCGTCGATGACCTCCTGTGCGACCGCGCCCTTGTCTCCGTAAAGCTCCGTAATCGCGTCGCTGCCCGCAACGCGCATCATGGCAAAGGATAAAAACGTAATGCCAAGCAGCACCGGAATGAGCTGCAAAAATCGTTTCAGAATATATTTTCTCACAGCTTCTCCTTACTGGAGCAGCGGACATTTTCGCGCTTCTACCAAAAACATCGGTGTAGATGCGTTATTGATGCGCTCCTCTTTTGTCCAGACCTGCTTCCAGACCTCCGTATCTGCGGCCGCCTGCATCCCAAGCCCGCGCAGGACATCCAGATCCCATGCCGGACGCTGGCGGCTGGAGAGCGGTGCCTGACGCGCGATGGCTTCCATGGCAGAAACGTCGGTTCCGGCCGTTTCATCGCGCACATCGGAATCAAGAAGATTTGCTCGATCCTGTGCGTGCGCCGTCTGCGCAGCCTCGTCCCACAGATAGCGATACCAGTTGGCGTCGAAGTTCAGAAGTACGCCGCCGGGCTTCAATACCCGCGTCCACTGCGCATAGGCTTTTTCCGGCTCATGCAGATTCCAGGTAACATTTCTGGTCACCAGTACGTCGAACGACGCCGCTTCAAAGCTCAGCTCCTCCGCGTTCATCTGCCGGAAACAGATGCGCGAAGCCAACACGCCCGCATTGCGGCGCGCCTCGTCCAGCATGGAGGCGGTATAGTCTATCGCCGTCACCTGATAGCCAAGCTCCGCCAGAAGGATGGCAAAAAAGCCCGGTCCGGTGCCGACATCGAGAACTCTGATCTCCTCCGGTCGTTTTCCCGGAAGGTGCGCGGCAATTCGTCCGGAAATTACGCCGCGCCAGACGGCCTTCTGGTCGCCTGCCAGTTCTTCCTGATTGACCGCAGAATAACCGGGCGCGCGATTGGTCCAATAGTGGATATTTTCTTCTTCGTAAGTTGTAAACTGTACCATATTGATTCTCCCAGTCTGGTGTCAGGATTTTCTCGCGTAAACGCCGAACATCGGCGCGTGTGTCAGATCAAGCGCTCCAAGAATGCGCTTGCCGACGCTCAGGTCTGTTTTGCACTCCGAAAACCCGATTTTTCGCAGAACGCACACATCCCACGCCGGGCGGATCTGCCCAATGTCCATGCTGAGCGTGATCTCATCATTTTCCCGCTGCAAGGCGTCTGTCATGCCGATATGCCCATAGGGACTGTCCGGCGAAACCTTGCAGTTTTGTGTGCTGCGGCTGCGCACGTTTGCGGCGTAATCCGCGTCAAAATTCAAAAGCATCCCGCCGGGCTTCAGGACACGGTGCCATTCCCGGTAAGCCTTCTCCGGCTCCGGGAGCGTCCATGTGAGATTCCGGCTGAGTACCACGTCAAAGCTGCTGTCGCCATAAGAAAGCGCCTGCGCGTCCATCTCGCGGAACACAATGTCCAGTCCTCGCTGCGCGGTGACACCCCGCGCCTCATCGAGCATGGCAGGTGTCAAGTCGATGCCCTCGACCTGGTGTCCGGCTTCTGACAACAAAATCGCAAAAAAGCCGGTGCCCGTGCCGACGTCCAAAATCCGCAGACCGTTCTTTTTGGGCAGAAGCATTTCCAGCTCACGCAGCCACCGCTGCCCCATGTCGTTATCCAGTTCATTTTTCCGCACGACTCCAAAATCATGCGACCGAAGCGTCCAGTAATGACGTACTCTTTGTTCAATTGCTGAAATCATTGTGATACTTCCTTTTCCACTTCTGCGTATGCGATCATCGGCGTTCCGGCTTTGATTCCAAGGGATGCCGTCTGATACAGCAGTACGCCGTCTGCTTCTGCGGAAATGCGGAACAGCGTTTCGCCATAAATGCTTCGGATCTCGCCCAAAAGCTCCCCGGTCTTGAGTCTGTCGCCCGGCTGTTTTTTCGGATACCAGCACCCGCTGACCGGCGCATCCAGATAGCGCCCGTTCTGCGCCAGTCTGTGCGGATAGACCTTGGCGGGTAAATCTAACAGGAAGCCCAGACCGCGGAGAATGTTTTTTACATCCGCAAGGTCTTGCCGAACCTCCTCCTCATGCAAAAGGCCGCAGCCGCCGCGCTCCAGAATAATCGCTGGAACGCCGCACTGACCGGCATGACTGTAAAATCCGTTTTTTGTTTCCGAGCGAACCAGAAATTTTGCGCTGGTCATCTCCGCAATGCGGAAGGATTCTGCGCACACAGATGGCTTTGCTGCGCCATGGTAATATACATGCGGGACGAGCGCCTCACAAAAGCCTCCGGAATGCAGGTCAACCAGATAATCGGTATGACCGATGATTTCCGATTCCAGAAATGCGGCAAGCTTTTGTGTCGGTGTGCCGTCTGCCGCGCCCGGAAATACCCGGTTCAGATTCTTTCCGTCCTGCGGCATGACGTCCGAACTGCGCGAAAGAAAGCCTTTATAATTGCAGCAGTGCAGCAGTAAGATCGTTCCCTGCACCATCTCCGGCGTCAGCTCCTGCGCCAAGCGGATCAGTGTTTCAATGCCGATGTACTCCCGGCTATGGACGCCGGCGGAAATTGTTATGGTTTTGCCGGCTTTTCTTCCGCAGAGCAAGGTTGCGGGAATGGTAATGTCCGTATCCGGCACACGGTAAGTAATTTGCTTTTTTGTATTTCTTTCGTAATGCATGGCTTTTTGTCAGTCCACCTCTTCGGCATCCACAAACAGGTTTGTGATTTGCACGGGAATGGGCAGGCGGCTCTGCTTCACGGCGCGCAGCACCATATCCTTGAGATCTGCGCAGCATGGCTTGTCCATGGTGACAATCGTGACGCTTGCGATATCATTGAGGCTGAAAATGTCCGCCAGCTTTACGGTAATATCAAAATCATTTTCCGGGCAGCAGATCAGCGGAATCCGCCCCTTAGAAAGCGCGTCATGGAAGCCCGGATAGGAAAACGCCGAGCAGTCCGCCGCAATGAGCAGGTGCCCGTGGTGATAATACGGCGAGAGCTTCGGTGCTTTGTAGAGCTTGATCGGCCATTGCACCAGATCGCTGCTTTCCTGTAACAGTGCTTCCGGCCGAAATTCGCGCACCCGCTTCCACGGATCAAAGTTCTTGTCGATCATGGCGTTCCTCCTCAGCGTATATAGCGGTCAATCGCTTTTTTGAAATCCTCCAGCGTCTGCGTATCGCCGGACTGCACCGCGTCTACCACACAGTGATCCAGATGATCTTTCAGAATGACTTTGGCGATGGATTGCAGCGCACCGATCACAGCCGACAGCTGCATCAGGACATCCGAACAATCCTCACCTTCATCGACCATGGCCCGGACGTGCTGTAAATGACCGGACGCCCGTGCCAGCCGGTTCTGGACGTATTTTGTGTTTTCATGGTGGTGCGGGTGCTTGTGCGCGTGTTCTTCTTCGTGCGCATGCGTATGTGGGTGTTCGTGTGCATCCTCACCGTCATGCGTGTGCGGATGCACATGGTCGAGGTCATGTTTCTGCTCTGTATTCCAATCGTCCACGCGCACCACCGCCTCTCTGATTTTTATATTTTACTGTTTTTTGTGTCATGCCGTAAGCCTCCCCGGGGGATGAAATTTGAAAGGGATTTCCGCGGCGCATAACCCCCTCCGGGGGTAAAATGGTGAAATTCTGATTCCATGCGGCAATCGCAATGAGAATTTTTCCTGCTTTTTGAATGATATATCGAAAACTGCGGTTCTATTTTGTGAAATATGGCAACAGTCGGATAAAATATCCTCCCATGGGGATCATAGAAAACGCCCTCTGCACGAGCAATACGCGCAGAGGGCATTCACACTTATTTCTTTTTCAGCAGCGACGCTTTTACCGCGCCTTTCGGGTCTTTGACGAGCAGAATCACGAGCCAGATGATGAGCCCCAGCGCGACCACAGACAGACCGAGGTAGAAATCGTTGAGCATATCGATCGGTTCCGGCGTGAAGAACGCTTCGTGCAGCTCGGCGTATTCAAAGATTGCGTCGCCAAGCCACATGAGAGAAGCGCCCCAGTACATGAGACTCAGCGTACCAAGCCGCAGGGTGTTGTCCGGCGCGTGCTTGTACCACAGAATCGAGCAGATGATTGCCGCAAATACGCAGGTGAGAAGTGTCATAAAATGCCCTCCTTATCGCGCAGCGGGTGTCATATTTGATTCGCGCTTGACGATCTTGTCTGCGGCAAGCGCAATGCAGCCCCATGCCGCTGTGACCAGAAGCGCCATTGTCACGCCGACAGTTGCCATCTCATGCAGCATCACCGCCGCATCCGCAGGATCTGCGGCAGCCGTCAAAAACGGAAACCAGGGCACCACCTCACCGTGCCACACATGCTCATACGCCAGCAGCGCCGCGCCGCCCCAGAGCATATTCTTCAGCCACTTGAGCTTGCGGGAGAACGGAATCTTGCCCTCTACCGCGACCTCGTTTTTCTTTTCCACGTTGGAAACGACACCCGTGACGATGGCTTCCGCAGTTGGTACCAGGAAACATGCCATTGTTTGTTCCTCCTCTTTCTTTAGGGTGTATCTGAAAACTCTCAATGTGACCGGCAGCGAGGAATTTTTGCGCTGAGCAAGACATTTTTTTGCAGGAATACTGACGTATTTCAAGGAAAAATGGCGCGGCGCAGCGTGAAAAGGCCCGCCGTCCGGGTGCGTTGGGAGTTTTCAGATACACCCTAGGCGATTTTCGCCATTTCAGGATAGTATCAGTATAGCGTGGTATGCAGACCGAAAAAAGCTCCCCCGGAGGTTCGAAGCAAATAAACTGTGATATTTTCACAAAATAATACAATCCATTTTAGACAGCATTCCAAATTCTATATCCATCCGGAACCCCGATGGGAGGTTCCGTTTTTGGTAAAACAGCATAAATTCCCGAGAATAACCCCATGAGGGGATCACGAAATGAAACGTGCCCTATAAAAAGACATCCCCCCGGGGAGCTTCCGAACAGGCTTGCAGTCTGATACAATACAGCCATCAGTTAATACGCTATCCCAATCCAATCCTAAAACAAAACTGCGGCGTTTCTTGGGGAAGAAAACGCCGCAGTTTTGTCATGAAATCAATTTGCTGGAGGTATCATTATGATGCACATGGAACACGATCACGATTGCGGGCATACACACGAGCATGAGCACGAACATTCTCATGACCATTCGCACCCGGACACGCCGCGCGATGAGCTGATTGCTCTGATGCGCTATATGGTCGGTCACAATGTTTCGCACACAAACGAACTCAAGGAGCTGGCGCATAAGCTCGCCCATACCGGCGACAGCGCAGCCTGCGCGCAAATACTCGACGCAGTCCAGGATTACGAAACCGGCAACCAGAAGCTCGCAGCAAGTCTGGAGCAGCTTCAGAAGTAAATAAGGCGTATGGGCTTCCAATTCAACGAGACTCTGTTAAAATTTATATATTTTCTTATAGCCGGTTCAGTTCCTCCGCCAGTGCATCTGCGATGCGCTGGCGTTCTTCTTCTGTGGCAGCACGCGCATACGGTTCCAGCGCGGCGTCCCGCTTTTGCTCCGCGTCGC
>ERZ859738.1492-NODE-1492-length-10504-cov-5.956168_pt1 | contig 10504 bp, 7 predicted proteins | sample MGYA00510122_ERZ859738 | MGnify/ENA primary metagenome ERZ859738 (study PRJEB30046, sample SAMN00715139) | human gut metagenome | study: EMG produced TPA metagenomics assembly of the A metagenome-wide association study of gut microbiota in type 2...
GCAAAGAAGAAAAAGCCGCGGAGAAAAACCGCCAAAAAGCCGCCCCCCCGCCACAATAAATTGTGGCGGGAAATCGCCAGGAAACACAAGATGTGGACAACCGTGTGGAAATTGTGGAGAACCTGCCGAATCGTGCCGCATAAACCCCGCCGCCTGCCGTTATTTATAAAAAGAATAACGATACGGCGGCACATTCCTTGCAACATGCAAAAAAATATTGTATAATGATAAAAGATTTTTAGGAATTATGTCCCGTGGCCGGGAAACTTCGGAATTACGGTGGCCATGTGCCGAGAACAGCTGCAGCTGTGACGTGAGAGCCGAGATTCAAATGAAGGGAGTTTTTTGCCATGGCCGTATTTTTTGTAAACGGAACGGAAGTCACGGTGGAGAAGAATCAGCGCCTGCTGCGCTATCTGCGCGACACGCTGCACCTGACAAGCGTCAAGGACGGCTGTTCGGAGGGCGCCTGCGGCGCGTGCACCGTGCTCATTGACGGCGAACCCGTCCGCGCCTGCACACCGTTCACCGATTCGCTGGCGGGCCGTCACGTCATCACCGTCGAGGGTCTGACGGATGAAGAAAAGAGGCTCTACACCTACGCCTACGGCGAGGCCGGAGCCGTGCAGTGCGGCTTCTGCATTCCGGGCATGGTGCTGTGCACAAAGGCGCTGCTCGACCGGAACCTGAACCCGACAGACGATCAGATCCGCTATGCCCTGCGCAACAATTACTGCCGCTGCACGGGCTATGTGAAGATCATGGACGCTGTGCGTCTGGCAGCGAAATGCCGCCGCGAGGGCGTGATCCCCGAAGCGTCGGAAAACGACTGGAAGCTCGGCTCGAGCGTCCACCGCATCGACGTGGAGGAAAAGGTGCTGGGCTACGGCAAGTATCCCGACGACTGGTACCTGCCCGATATGTGCTACGGCTCCGCCGTCCGCAGCCAGTATCCGCGTGCCAGAGTCCTTGCCATCGACGCGTCGAAGGCGGAGGCGCTGCCCGGCGTCGTGCGCGTCATTACGGCGGCAGATATCCCCGGCGAAAACAAGGTCGGCCATCTGAAGCACGACCAGTATTCGCTCATCCCCATCGGCGGGCTGACGCATTATCTGGGCGACGCGATCGCACTCGTGGTCGCGGAAACGCCTGAGATTCTGGAAAAGGCGAAAAAGCTCGTAAAGGTGACCTATGAGCCGCTGCCCGCCGTCCATAACCCGCCCGAGGCGTGGGCAGAGGACGCGCCGCGTGTATTTGACGAGGAAGAATCGAACGTGCAGGCGTATAAGCATATCGCGCGCGGCGACGCGGATATGGCCATCAAAAACTCCAAATACGTCATTTCGCAGCATTTCGAGACGCCGTGGACGGAGCACGCGTTTCTGGAGCCGGAATGCGCCGTCTCGTACATCGACCCGGATGGCTATGTGATGGTGCTTTCGACCGACCAGTCCTCGCACACGACGCTGCACGAGTGCAAGCTCCTGCTTGGCTCTGACAAGGTCCGCGTGCAGAACCAGCTCGTCGGCGGCGGCTTCGGCGGAAAAGAGGACATGAGCGTCCAGCACCATGCCGCGCTCATCACGTACTTGACCGGCAGGACCGTCAAGGTCAAGCTCACGCGGCCCGAATCCCTGCTCATCCATCCCAAGCGCCACCCGTTCTGGATGGACTTCACCATGGGCTGCGACGAAAACGGCATCATTCAGGGCGTCAAGGCCAAGGTCTATTCCGACACCGGCGCGTTCGCCTCTCTGGGCGGCCCGGTGCTTGAGCGTGCGTGTACGCACGCAGCCGGCCCCTATAACTATCAGAATTTCGAGATCGAAGGCACGGCCTACTATACCAACAACCCGCCCGCGGGCGCGTTCCGCGGCTTCGGCGTCACGCAGACGTGCTTCGCCACCGAGACGCTTCTGAACGAAATGGCCGATAAGGTCGGCATCACCCCGTGGGAAATCCGCTACCGCAACGCCATCCGGCCCGGGCAGGAGCTGCCGAACGGCCAGATCGTCGGCGCGGAGACGGGCCTTGTTGAAACGCTTGAAGCAGTCAAGCCGTATTATGACGAGGCCATGAAGCTGGGCAAGCCCGTCGGCATTGCCTGCGCGATGAAAAACGCGGGCGTCGGCGTCGGCATCCCCGACTGGGGCCGCTGCAAGCTGATCGTGGAAGACGACGCAAAGGTGCATATCTACGCGGGCGCTTCGTGCATCGGCCAGGGCGTCGGCACGGTGCTCGTGCAGATGATCGTCACGAATACGCCGCTGACGCGCGGCGATATCGTCTATGAGCGCTCGAACACCTGGATCGCACCGGATTCCGGCGATACCTCCGGCTCCCGTCAGACGCTTGTGACGGGCGAGGCCTGCCGACGCGCCTGCGAAAAGCTTGCCGCAGCGCTGGAAACCCACACGCTTGCGGAGCTTGCCGGTCAGGAATTCTACGGCGAGTATCTTGCAAAGACCGATAAGCTCGGCGCGGACGTGCCGCATCCTGTTTCGCACGTGGCCTACGGCTACGCCACGCAGATGTGCGTCGTCGACAGGAAGACTGGAAAGGTCGAATCGCTTGTCGCCGCGCATGACGTCGGCAAGGCCGTCAACCCCCGCTCGTGCGAAGGACAGATCGAGGGCGGCGTCGTCATGAGCATGGGCTATGCCCTGCGTGAGCAGTATCCGATCGACGAGAACTGCAAGCCCATCGAAAAATACGGCGAGCTCGGCCTGTTCCGGGCGCACGAGATCCCGAAGATCGTGCCCATCGTGGTCGATAAGCCGGGGCTCGACGTCGCCTGCGGCGCCATCGGCATCGGCGAGATCACATCGATCCCCACCGCGCCCGCCATTGCTGACGCCTATTTCCGCTATGACGGTGAGCGCCGCACAAAGCTCCCGCTTGCCAACACGCCGTATGAAAGGAGGGGGAAGTAAGATGGCTGTCAAAAAACGCTTCCCCTATAAGGCGGCCTTTGTCGCCTGCAATGGCGGCTGCCGCGCCACGGCAGAGTGCCAGTACGGCTGCGTCGGCTGCGAGCTGTGCGTGAACGTATGCAAATTCGAGGCCATCGCCCTGAATGAATACGGCGTGGCCGAGGTCGACGAGGACAAGTGCATCGCCTGCGGCAAATGCGTGCGCGAATGCCCGCGTGAGCTCATCCGCATCCACGAATGCGCGAACCCCGTCGCCGTCAAGTGCTCCAACAAAGACCCCGGCAAGGACGCGCGGAGGATGTGTCAGGTCAGCTGCATCGGCTGCGGCATCTGTCAGAAGCTCTGCCCGGCCGGCGCGATCACCGTGACGGACAATCTCTCCCACATCGACGAGTCCGTCTGCCTGTCCTGCGGCCAGTGCGCCGTCAAATGCCCCCGCCATGCGATCTGCGACCTGCGCGGGATCCTGACGGAAAAACGGTAAAAACACATAAAAAGGCTGCCGTCCGGCAGCCTTTTTCCATATTCAGAGTTCCCCGATAAACTCCAGCACGCATTCGCGCAGACGGGCGATGCCCTCCGGCAGATGGCCGCCCGGGCGCAGGCCCATGCCGAGTTCGCGGCTGACGCTCGGGCTGACTGGGAGCGTCTTCACTCCGTTCAGCTTGCCGCGGAGCATCATCTCCGCCATCATCGAGATTCCAAGCCCCTTGCCGACCATGCGGATGACCGTCTCGTCGTCGACGTGGCAGGGGCGGATGACGGGCTTCACGCCGTATTTCCGGAACGCCGCGCCCACGTCGATATCGAACCGGCCATAGGGCATCAGGAAGTCCCGACCCTCGAATTCCGTGATTGGGAACGTCTCGCGGTTGTCCGTAGGGTAATCCGCCGGTAAAATGGCGTACATCGCGTCGTTGTGCAGCGGCGTCCAGTCGCAGGCGAAGGCGCTCTGCCGCGCAGCGAAGATCACGTCTGTGCGCCACGCCTCAAGCAGCTCGAACGGCTCGAGTTCATGGTCGACCGTCCGCAGATCGACGTCGATGTGCGGGCAGACGCGCCGGAACCGGTAGAGGATCTCCGGCATCCAGCGCATGGCGATGCTGGCATAGGCCGCGACGCGGATGGTCTGCGCCGATTTTTCCGTGATCGCGGAGATCTGGTTCTCCAGCCGCGCGTTTGCGCGCAGAAATTCGCGGATGGCGGGCATGAGCGCATTGCCCTCCTCGGTCAGGGCAATGCCGCTGTGGTCGCGCTGCACCAGCGTCAGACCGATCTCCCGTTCCAGACTGTCGACCAGATGCGTCAGCCCCGACTGCGTATAGCCGACGACCTCCGCCGCTCTGGAAAGACTGCCGAGATCAACGGCTGTCATTAAAATTTCAAGCTTTCTGCTGTCCATGCGCCGCTCCTTTCCGGGTGGGTATGACAAGGAATATGACAAATCGTCATAGAACTATTATAATCACGCGCTTCCATTTTGCAAGCCCTGCGTTTACAATCAGTTCATAAATTAAAGGAGCGCACACAAAATGACGACAAAAAAACTGACGCGCAGACAGCGCATTCTGGTCGCGACGACCCTGTTCGGTATGTTCTTCGGCGCAGGCAACCTTATTTTCCCCGTCCACCTCGGCCAGATGGCGGGCAGCAATGTGATCCCGGCCATCATCGGCTTTATTATCACCGCCGTCGGCATTCCCATCTTTGGCGTCGCCGCCATCGGCGTGACGCACTCGGACGGCTTGCAGACGCTCTCCGGCAAGGTCGGCAAGGGCTACGGCATTTTCTTCACGTGCCTGCTCTATCTGACCATCGGCCCGCTGTTCGCCATTCCCAGATGTGCGACCGTCTCGTTTACGACCGGCGTTTCTCCGATGCTCCCGGAGGCCGCGCAGCCGCTGGCGCTGCTGCTGTTCTCCGCCGTCTTCTTCGCGTTCGTGCTGTTCTTCTCACTGCGTCCGGGCAAGATCACGGTCTGGATCGGCAAGATCATCAATCCCGTCTTCCTGCTGTTTCTGGCCGTGCTCGTGATCGCGGCGCTGCTGAAGCCCGGCGCGTCCATCTCGGATGTGGCCCCGACCGAGCCTTACGCCACCAAAACAAGCGCGTTCTTCTCCTCGTTCATCGAGGGCTACGGCACCATGGACGCCATCGCGGGTCTTGCCTTCGGCATTGTGGTCATCGATGTCATCCGCCGCATGGGCGTTGACAATGACGACGCGGTCGCCGTCGATGTGCTGGGTTCCGGCGTGCTGACTGGGCTTCTCATGGCGGTCATTTACGTCGTTACGATCCTCATGGGCACGCAGTCGCGCGGGCTGTTTGAGATCTCCGACAACGGCGGCATCGCCCTGACGCAGATCGCGGGGCATTACTTCGGCGGCGTCGGCCAGATCATTCTCGCCGTCACCATTACCTTCGCCTGTCTCAAAACCTCCATCGGCCTCGTGACCTCCTGCTCGGAAACGTTCGTCAAGATGACGCACGGGAAAATTTCCTATAAGCTCTGGGCGATTTTGTTCACGCTGTTCTCCTTCGCCGTCTCCAACGTGGGCCTGAGTGCGATCATCGAGTATTCCATCCCCGTGCTCATGCTCATCTATCCGCCCGCCACCGCACTGATCATTTTGGCCTTCGCGGGCAAGCTCTTCCGGCACGACCGCGCCGTGTATCTTTCGACCATGATCTTCACGTGGGCTGCGGCGATCTTCGACTTTTTCAAGACGCTGCCCGCCGGTGTGCGGACGGCCCTGCGGCTCGACGCGCCGGTCGAGCTGGCGAAACGGTATCTGCCGCTGTTTGACCTGAACCTCGGCTGGCTGCTCCCGGCTGTTGCCGGCTTTGTCATCGGCATGGCGATCCATCTTTCCAGACGCGGCCGCGCAAAATAATTGGCACAAACAGAAATTCCGTGAAGAACCGAAACTTGTACCGGTTCTTCACGGATTTTTGATTAGCGTCTCAGCGGATGGTCACAAGCTCGTAGGCATCCTGGCCGATGCCGAGCTTTTTGCCGTGCTCGATCAGATCCTGCCAGTGCGTGTTGTCATGTGCGGCATGGAAGCGGTCACAGTCGTGCTCGTGCTTCAGATCGGTGATGGCGCTGTTTGGAAGAACCGGCTGGCGGTTGATAGCCTCGGCGCAGGCCAGATCCAGCGCGACGGGGTCGGCAGATGCGAACATGCCGACGTCCGGGACAATGGGGACGTCGTTTTCCGGGTGGCAGTCGCAGTTCGGCGAAACGTCGCGGACAATGTTGATGCAGTAGCTGGGACGACCGTCCAGCACGGCCTTGGCGTATTCCGCGATCTTGCAGTTGAGGAGCCTGACACTAGCTTGGAAAGTCGGATGGATGGCGTCCTTGGGACAGACCGCGATGCAGCGGCCGCAGCCGACGCAGTTGTTCTGATCGATCCGGCACTTTTTGTTTTCGATCTGCGGGCCGTTGTGCGCGCAGATCTTCGCGCAGGCTCCGCAGCCGACGCACAGGTCTGTTTCGACATACGGCTTGCCGTCGGCGTGCATGGCCATCTTGCCCGCACGCGAGCCGCAGCCCATGCCGATGTTCTTGAGCGCGCCGCCGAAGCCCGCTTCCTCATGGCCCTTGAAGTGCGCCAGTGAGATCACGATATCCGCGTCCATCACGGCCCGGCCGATACGGGCGGTCTTGCAGTATTCGCCGCCCGCGACGGGGACTTCAATATCGTCCGAGCCCTTCAGGCCGTCGGCGATGATAACATGACAGCCGGTGGAGAACGGGGAATAGCCGTTTAAGTACGCGGTGTCCATATGCTCGAGCGCGTTTTTGCGGCTGCCGACATAGAGCGTGTTGCAGTCGGTGATGAAGGGCCTGCCGCCGCGTTCCTTGATGAAGTCGGCGACGACCTTGGCATAGTTCGCGCGCAGAAACGACAGGTTGCCGAGCTCACCGAAGTGCAGCTTGATGGCGACGAACTTGCCATCAAAGTCGATCTGAGAAAACTCTGATTTTTCCAGCAGCTTCCGAAGCTTATCGAGCTGGCTCACGCCGTTGCGGCAGCGGAAATCGGTAAAATAAACCTTGGATGCAGGCATAAAGGTGTCCTCCTTTTATTGTTTTTTCATCATACCGCACCCGCCGGATTTTGTCAACGCAGACACTCAAGTAACCGCTGATCGAATCGGCAAGAGTTGTCAGCGGGAGATTTTGTCCCAAATGAAAGTTTGAAAAGCGCAGGAATACTGTATGTATTTCAAGTTTTTCAAACTGCACAGTTGGGGCAAAAGATCCGCTGACAGCCGCAGACGATTGAATCATCGGTTACTCAAGGGATGGAAAACAGGTAATTCTGCAGGCTGAACCCCGCCGCAAAGGGCCGCATGAAGTTCCAGTAGCCAAGTCCCAGCAGGCCATATTCCGTTAACAGGCCGAACTTTGCCAGCGCGCTGCGCACGTCCTCGAACCAGACCTCGTGCGGCTGTCCGGCCTCGTCCAGATAGGTGAAATACGGTGTCTGCGCCTGCTCGTCAAATTGAATTTCCGCACCATACTGCGCCGCAAGCAGCGGCGCGGCCTCGTTCCCGATGGACTGCGCCCGCGTCGCCCCCGCCGTGAACGGCAGCGTCCAGTCATAAGCATAGTTCGGGAACCCCAGCAGAATCTTTCCCGGCTCCATCTGCGTCAGCGCAAACTCCACCACCCGCCGCACCGCCCCAATCGGCGCCACCGCCATCGGCGGGCCATAGGTGTAGCCCCATTCATAGGACGACGTTGATTTGCACACAAGCCGAAAAGCCTTGAGACACAAGGATGAAATGAGAAGCAGTATTTGCGGGATGTTCTCATGGACAAGCGCGGGAAACCGGAATATCACGAAAAAGCACGGTTTGACAAGAAATCAAATCGTGCTTTTTCTATCACATAGAGTATCAACCACAAACAGAGAAAGGAGCGGAAAATATGGCGGCGGTTATCGTATCAGATTATTTCTACGGCGAAGAATCCGAACAGTTCAGTTACTTCCGGATTCCCAGATTGTTGGTACGCAGCAAGAAATTCAAGACGCTCTCCACCGACGCGAAGCTGCTGTATGGCCTGATGCTCGACCGCATGGGGCTATCCGCCAAACACGGCTGGTATGACGAGCTGGGACGTGTTTACATTTACTACACGCTCGACGAAATTCAGACCGACCTCATGTGCGGACACAATAAGGCCGTTCGTCTGCTGGCTGAGCTGGATACGGGCAAGACAGGCTTTGGCCTGATCGAGCGCGTGAAGCAGGGTCAAGGCCGTCCGGCAAAGATTTACGTCAAGAAATTCGCTACGACCGATGTGCCGGAGGTTTCCATTTCTGCGCCCATTTCAGACTTCCCGGATTCGGAAATGCAGACTTCCCAAAAACAAACTTCCAGACTTCCGCTTTTGGGAAGTCAAGACTTCCCAAAACGGGAAGCAAGTTATTTAGATAATAATTATCCTGATTCTAGCGATCCTGATCCATCTATCTCTCCCGCGAAGCAGCCGGGAGGTGACGGGCGATTGATCGAGCGATGGAGTTTGAAAGAGCGTGTCAAAGAGCAGATCGAATATGACGCGCTCTGTACGCAGTACACCGCCGAGGACGTGGACGCGCTGGTGGAGCTGATTGCAGAGATGCAAAGCAGCACCGCCGATGCTGTCCGTCTTGGAAAAGACCAAATCCCCATCGAGATCATCAAAGAACGGTTCCGCCAGCTGAACCAGATGCACGTTGCCTACGTTCTGGACAGCTTACGGACAACCACGACACAAATCAATAACATCAAAGCCTATCTTCTAACCGCGTTATACAACGCGCCGACGACGATGGGCTTTTTCTATTCCGCACAGGTGCGGCATGATCTTCGCAGAAAATAGGTCTCACGGTGAGACGTATTTTTTGATATAAAAATTCAATTTTGGAGGTACACACATGGCAGAAGAAAAAGCACGCGACCCGACGAAGCCGGAAATCAAGCCGGTCAGCATCCCACTTTCCAAAATCCATGACCTGCCCGGCAGCGTCTTCGCACCGCCGAGTCCGAAAAGTCTGGAAGCGTTGACGAGCAGCATCGTCCTAAAAGGCGTACAGGAGCCGGTTATCCTGCGGCAGCGCGAAGACGGCGAGTTTCAGATCGTCTCCGGCAATCGTCGCCGCAAAGCCAGCGAATTTGCAAAGAAGACGGAAATCCCCGCTTTTGTCTACGACATGGGCGAGAGAGAAGCAAAGGAGTTTCGTTTTCGGAACAAGGGCGAAGGCACGCCGCCCGGAAAGCTGCTATCTGAAAGCGAGATCGGTAAGAAGCGCGACGCGCCCGAAAAGGCACCGGATAAAGCGGCAGACGCTAAAAAGCCAGACGCGCCGCTGAAATCTTCCGAGAAGCCAGCCGAGGTAAAGCCTACACCGACATCTGAGCCGAAGAAACCGGAGGAAAAACCAAAAACAGCTCCATCCACGGAAACGGCAGATACAGGCAGTAAAAAACCGGATGTGCCACCGCAGCAGCCTGAAAAGCCCGCTTCGGTAAAACCCACACCAGCGTTCATGCCTGGTCCTGCTGCGCTGGGTCCCTCCGGTACGAAAATCACGAAGATTTTTGAAGATCGGCTGCTGTCGCCGGATGAACAGGCAATGAAGGACTTGCCGATTCCGAAAGATGGAGAATCCTACTTCATCACGCTCCACCCGGCGTATCTAGAGAAATCCGAGTTCAATACCGTCTCCGTCGATGTGACCAGCGACGATTACAAGGAGCTGAAGAAATCCATCGAGCTGAACGGCGTGAAAGACCCGGTGCTGACCAGAATCAACCCCAAGGGCGGTTTGGAGATCCTCTCCGGTCAGCGGCGGCACATGATCGCGCGGGAGCTGAATTATCCTGTCCCCGCCATCATCCAGAAAATCGACGACAACGATGCCATGATCCTCGTCGCGGACGCGAACCTGCACCGTCCGCACATTTCTACCTACGACCTTTCACGAACATTGCGGAACAAAATGACCGCCATGAAACGCAAGGCAGGCAGAAAAAAGCGCGGCGAGCCCAGCGCGGACGAGCTGAACAGCGACGAAATGCTGGCAAAGGAAATGGGTATCAGCACAAGCAAGCTGAACCGGATCATCCGTCTTTCCGAAGCGACTAAATCCGTTTGTGACGCGGTGGACGATAATTCGTTGGAATTATCCATTGCGTCGGCGCTGTCTTTTCTCAAACCCGAAAACCAGACTGCTGTCATTGATCTGATCGGTTTGAACTTCAAGCCAACGGTCAAGCGCGTACAGCGCCTGCGCGATGCAGAAAAAAGCGGCAAGCTGGATGATAAGACAATGCGCGATATTCTGGAAGATAAAGACCTCCAGCCGGTCAAGCCGATTGAGCCGCCGAAGCCAGCTCCGGCGCAATCGGCACCGCCGTTCCCGGTTGCATCAATGGTAACACCCAATGCATCGCCAACACCGGCCGTAGGTGCACCGCAAGTCACGCCAAAGCAGATATCGCTGGGCATGAAGTCAATCATGTCGGAGCCGTCGAAGCAGGAAAGCACCCCACAGCCGCCTGCAGCGCAG
>ERZ859738.1494-NODE-1494-length-10487-cov-5.214820_pt1 | contig 10487 bp, 9 predicted proteins | sample MGYA00510122_ERZ859738 | MGnify/ENA primary metagenome ERZ859738 (study PRJEB30046, sample SAMN00715139) | human gut metagenome | study: EMG produced TPA metagenomics assembly of the A metagenome-wide association study of gut microbiota in type 2...
TTTCGCCGTGTCTGATGCGATCTACAAATAGAAGAGATCTTCGCTGCGAATGGACATTTCAGCGCATACACCGGTTGCGGAAACGAAAAAGTGCCAACGCCCTTTGCGCTGCGAACACTGTTTGCAGGCAGAAAGTGCATGTCTTATAATTTGCCTAACAGGAGTTGTATTAGCCACAAAAAGCTTTATAGCCTGAGGCAAACCGCTATAATTGAAGGAGGATATTGCGCGTTAAGGCGAAAAAGCGCATCTGCCACAGACCTCAAGGGGCAAAAAGCTGTGGAATGGCGGTATGCCTGCCAAAGAACAGGTATATAAAGAGGGAACCGCAGGATTGCGGTTCCCTTTGGCCCTTATCAAAAGCATCAGAGCTGGCGGCTGCCCTCACTATGCCTTTTGGTTATTGCACTATGATTTTTTTCGATTGTACCGAAAAAAACTGTGTGTTAAAATAGCAACAAGAGAGCAGCCATGAAGGGCTGTCTGATAAGGAGACGGGTATATGTTGAATGAAAAGGTCGCGCTGATCACTGGCGCAGCCAGCGGCATCGGCTATGCCGTGGCAAAAAAACTCACGTTAGAGGGGGCGAAAGTCCTTATTGCGGATGTGAATAGAGACGGCGTGGCGCGTGTCTGCAAGGAGTTGGGCTGTGTGGGTAAGGCTGTCGATCTCAGCACACGGCAGGGCTGCAAGGACATTACGGAGCTGGCGCTGGACACCTATGGCCGGGTGGATATTCTGGGCAATATCGCTGGTATTCAGCACGTTTGTCCCATTGAGGAATTTCCGGAGGATAAATGGGATTTCATGATTGCCCTAATGCTTACGGCACCGTTTTTGCTGACCCGATACTGCTGGCCCTCCATGAAGGCCAATGGCTGGGGGCGGATCATCAATCTAAGTTCTATCCACGGTCTAGTGGCGTCCCCCTTCAAAAGCTGCTATGTTACGGCAAAGCACGGCCTTTTCGGCATGACAAAAACGGCGGCATTGGAGGGCGGCGCGTATGGGATCACCGCCAACTGCATCTGTCCGGCGTATGTGATGACCCCGCTGGTAGAGGGGCAGATTGCCGCGCAGGCGCAGATGCACAACGTTCCGCCGCATCAGGTCATTTCGGACATCATGCTGGACAAGGCCGCCGTGAAGAAAATGCTTCAGCCGGAAACGGTGGCGGAGATCTTTGTGTTTCTTTGCAGTGAGGCGGCCGACAGCATCACCGGCACTTCCATTCCCATTGACGGTGGCTGGACGGCCAACTGAACCGCCAAGCAACTGTAAGAAAGGCCCTTTCACTACTGTCTATACCAGAGAGGAGGAAGAAAATGCGGCTCATTCAATTACAGTACTTTGTAGAGATAGTCCGCCAGCAGAGCTTTACCCGCGCGGCGGAAAAGCTATACGTCAGCCAGCCTGCGCTGAGCAAATCCGTGCGGATGCTGGAGCAGGAATTCAAGGTGGATCTAATCAACCGCACGGAAAAGAGCTTTGTCCTGACGAAAAGTGGCCAATTGTTTTTTGACTACGCCCAGCGCATTCTGGAAACTGTCGAGTTGCAGACCCACGAGCTGAACCAGCGACTGCATGGTCTGGAGGGGTCGCTTCGTATCGGGATTCCGCCCACCTCTGGCACCATCTACTATCACTCTCTCATCAGCCACTTCTGCGAGGCGTATCCCAACATTGATCTGCATATTTTAGAGGTTCCCTCCCGCACGATCCTTGAAAAAATGGAGGCAAACAAGCTGGACCTTGGCGTGGTGCTGGAGCCATTTTCCAGCGAACAGTACTATACCAAGCGCGCCATAGAATCCGAAGTGGTGCTGGTGGTATCAGAGCGGCATCCGCTGGCAAAAAGAAGCGCCGTGTCCTTTAGCGAGCTGGCCCACGAAAAGTTTCTGATGATGTCCAAGGACTTTCTCTTTCGGGGGATTATGACCGATTACTGTATGCAGGCCGGATTTGAACCCACCGTGATATTTGAGAGCTCCCAGTGGGATCTCATCTACGAAATGGCGATCGATAACCGCGGGGTGGCCTTCTTTCCCAAAGTTCTGATGGATAAGTATTTGCGTAAGGAGGCCAGATACCTCCGTTTGCGGCACCCCGACGCAGCCTGGACACTGTGCGTTGCGTATCGAAAAGACCGCTATATCACAGCGTCCATGCGGTGCTTTCTGGATCTTTGCAATCCGAAAAACGAGAAATAGTAAGATTCTTTTCTTTTACATAAAAGAACAGATCCCGTATCGGATACGGGATCTGTTCTTTTCAGTAGATAGGTTTACAGGTCCAGAACCGCCTGACTGGCAGCATTCAGCTTTTCTCTGGGAGTAACCAGAGACACCACGACAGTCAGCGTGATTGCGACCGCGGAGGTGATGAAGTAGCCAGGGAGGCTTGAGGGGTAGGCGAAAGGTGTTACCAGAGGCAGAATGTTAAACACAACGGAATACGCCAGTCCCGCGATAACGCCCTTGGTGTTGCAGCGGTCCCACAGCAGACCCACAACAAACACAGGGAATGTGCCGCTGACCAGCGTGCCCCAGCCGAAGGTGCCCAACAGGCCCACCATCTCGGAGCTGAATACAGAGACAACGATCGACACCACACCCAGAATGATCATGAAGATGCGGGAAATCGCAATCTGCTTTTCAGGCGCGATCTTGATACCTAGAGCACTGGGAAGGTCCTTGGACAGCAGCGTGGAGGAGGACGTCAGGAACATACTGGCGGAGGAGAGGGCTGCGGCCAGTATGGCGGCGTAGGCCAGTAGCTGCGCCCAAAGGCCGCAGTGGTCGGCAAAGGCGTAGATGGCATTGTCGCCGGAGGGCAGCGGGTCAATCTGACCGGTGGACACCAGATACAGCGCACCATACGCGATGACCACGCACAGGAAACTGACGATGGCGTGGGTGATGCCGGTCACAAGGCCGGTCTTAGGTAGGTCGCGGGGATTTTTCACAGCGTACATGCGGACAATGACCTGCGGCTGGCCAACGCAGCCCAGCAGGGGGATTAGCATCCAAGTGAGGCTGATACCACCAGGCATGGTGCCCCACGCATTAAGAAAGTCGGGACCAAGGGCCTTGGTCACGCCGTTTGCGCCGGTAATTTCGCTGACGGAGCCGACAGCCTCCAGAACATTTCCGAAACCGCCGGTAACCACAAAGAAGGCAATGATCAGCACAACGCCGGCAATGACCATGACGGCACCCTGAAATGCCTGAGACAGTAGGCCGCCCACCTCGCCGGAGATGGCGGTATAGATGGTCAGAAGGCCAAAGATTAGAAGGCCGGCCACAATGGGAGGCACATCCACAAGATTGGAGATTAGCGCCGTACCGGCGGAGATCTGAGCAGCCAGATAGCCCACACAGCCCAGACAGATAATAATGGACATCAATGCCTTGATGACACGGTTACGATTAAAGCGCACGTCGCAGATGTCTCCCAGACTGGAGATATCTGCCACCTCCGCCATGGCGCGAACCTTTTTGCCCAGAATGATATAGCTGGCGGCAAAGGCGGCGCTGCCCAGCATCCAAAAGGCCATGGCGTTTCCGGAATTATAGATCAGGCCCGGGACGCCTACCAGTGCAAAGGCGGAGGCAACGCCTGCCATGCTGGACAGACCCACGGCGATCGGGCCAAACATTGCCGTTCCGCCAAAATACGCCTGCGTGGTGGTGGCCTTTTTCTTTGACCACAGGCCGATACCAAAGGATGCAGCAATCATAAGGCCGCAGAAGGCCAAAATCAAAATCACACTACTGGTTGCCATTTATTTTCCCTCCTTGATCTTTTTTGCCTTTTGGCAGAATTCTTCCCAATCCTCCTGAGACAGCCATTCATCCTGCAGAAGATAGAAGCCCAGACTCAGCGTTAGAAGGCCGCCGATCCAGTAAAGCAGCAGCACCGGAGCAAAGGAAGGATGAAGACCCAGCACTGTGAAGGCAGGCATCATACCGGCAAACTTATCGGCATATACACCGCACAGAATGAACGCGACGATATACAGAGCCGTCCAGATCAAGATTGGGTACAGCAGGAATTTTTTGGACACAATACCCTTTTTTGCCACGCCCAGCAAAAAGTGAAGCCCAATCAGAGGGACCGCGACCACCATGCCCAGGACAAATTTCTCCGTGGTGCCCAGAATGATACAGGCCAGCCACAAAATGGAGATTAGCACCAAGATCAGCGTTTTTTTCTTTGAAATATCCATTTTTTCGTCTCTCTTTCTTTCGTATTTTGCCAATTACCAGATTTCATTCTTTTCCGCCTCATCCAGCAGCCACTGGCGGAAATCTGGATGAGCAATCTTTACCAGCTCCTGAACGCGGTGTTTTACGTTTAAGCCGCGGAGCCACGCAATGCCGTATTCCGTTACCACATAGTCCACATCGTTGCGTGAGGTGGTAACAACGGCCCCCTTTGCCAGGAAGGGAACAATCTTGGAGCGAAGCTTGCCCTCGCGATCGGTATACGTTGCGTGCATGGCAAGAATAGACTTTCCGCCCGGTGACATCTGGGAACCCTGAACGGTCTCGGCCTGGCCGCCGCTGCCGGAAAACTGGACGTGTCCCACGGATTCCGAACAGCACTGCCCCGTCAGATCGATTTCCAGCGTTGCGTTGATGGATACAAATTTGTTGTTCTTTGCGATGGTCCAGGGATCGTTGCTGAATGCGCAGGACTTAAACAGAACGGTCGGATTGTTGTGAAGGAAGTCGTACAACCGCTGGCTGCCCATGGTAAAGGAGGCAACGCTGTATCCATCGCAGAAGCCCTTCCGGGAATTGTCCACAGCGCCGCACTCAATCAGGTCGACCATGGTTTCTGTAAACATCTCTGTATGAATCCCCAGATGCTTTTTGGCTTTCAACTCATTGGCCACGGCGTTGGGAATGTTGCCGATACCCAACTGAATGGTGGAGCCGTCCTCAACAAGCGAGGCCACATATTTGCCAATGGTGGCATCCAACTCCGTGTAGGGGGCGGGATTGACGGCGGGAATAGGGCGGTCCGACTCCACCAGCGCATCCACCTGAGAGATGTGGATCATGGTGTCACCGAAGGTACGGGGAAAATTAGGGTTTACCTCCAGCAGCACGAAAGCGCCACGCTTTACCAGATCCATCTCATAGATAGCACTGATGGACAAAGACAAATAGCCGTGCTCGTCCATAGGTGCCACTGTGGCCATAACGACCGGCCGCCGCCCCTCATACGTCAAACGATCCAGCGTCTTGCGCAGCGCGCTGGTGGAATGTTGGGGAATGTCGCTGACAAGGCGCTCCTTTTGAGCCTTGCGGAGGTTGGCATTGAAAAACCAGCCATTATGGAACAGGATGCCGTCCATCTCATGATCGTGGAAAACAGGATAATTCTGGATGGGAAGGCATGTTTGCAGGATCACATCCTTTACACCGGTGTTCTTCAGGTGCTGCATGTGGGACAGAATGGCAGCCGGTTCCGCAGCGGCCTGCGCCACGAAAATGTAATCCCTGTCCCGGATAAGCTCCAGCAGCTTTTCGGGGCTTTTCTTTTTGCTCTGATAAATCGACTGATAGTCCATACGGTAACCACTCCTTCTTCTGAGATATCAATTCTTGACAATGCACGGGCATCTGCCGGGTCAACAACGCTTGATGGATACAAGCTCCTGTTACTACAATATGAGTATTTGTGGAAAATGTAAAATGCCGTCTTTTTATCCGTTATGAATCCTATTTATTACTGCGCCTTCTTGCTGCCTGCGGTGAAAACCGGTGCTGCCGAATCTGCCAAGGCAGAGGATAGGTGTGCCGATATATGCATCCTTTGATTTCATCTATGATCTTCTGGCACCATATCGCTTATCTGACAGCTTCCCGCAAAAGTTATCCTCCTAGAGCTTGGCAATCAAACGGTCGATTTCATTGATACGGTGCTTCCCAACGGTAATCTTTGCTTTGTGGGCTTGCACTGACTGATTCTTTCCTGCGGAATTTTGCTTTCCGATCATTTGAAGAAAGAACGACTCGTGGCAAGTGATAAAGTCGGCAAGGGCACTGACTGCCATTGTTAGTTTGTAAGTTCGCAGTTGGCAGACCGCAGCTTTATCTTACCAGAAGGAATTTTTTCTGCTCAACTATTTAATTCTTACCGAACCACGCGTCTAACGCATGGTTTTGTTAGATAAAAAGGAGGCCGGTCATCAACCTGCCTCCTTGTTTTTGGTTATATCCATGCGGCCACCGTTGCGTATCGGCTTCCACATGATATATGAATTTACTGCTGTTACTTTCGACCATTGTCTCCTTACAGGTCAGGAGCCGGGCTGCGTGATACGCGCAGTCCGGCTCCTGGCAATTTATGTATGCCGATGTATGGTCTATATGATCACCTGCCGCTTTCACGGCTTCTGTATCGCAGCCAATGAGTCCATGAGCGAATGGAAGCCATCTTCTCCCAGCATGGCTGCGGCATCGAACGGGCTGCCATAGCTGGAACGCCGCCGGGCATATCCTCGCCCACTGCGGGTATGCCCTTGCTCAAAAGCACCTTGTTGTGGTTAACCTATTCTGCGCTGATTGGAATCGGAACTCTGAACTGTTTCCGAAACAGGCTCGCTCTCCTGAAGGGAACGCCACTCGATGTTCTTTTCGAGGATGTCTCCGGATACCGCATCGACCTTGTAGGAATACGCACACTTGTCCGTGTAGAACTCCAGAATATAGCAGGGTTTGCCAGAATTGCGGCTCAGCTCCTCTCTGGTGAACACGATCTTTTGGGTATCCTGCGGCTGACCGTCCCGCATAAAAGTGATATGCTTGCCGCGCTTTACGGTGTAACCGGCGGCTTCCACCAGCTTCAGAAATGTCTCAAAATCTTTCGGCTTCTTCGCAAGCGCCGCGTCAATGGCCACACGCAACAGATCGCGCTGGCAGGGTTTTGCATTGCCGCCCAGCCACTTGTTGCAGCTCTTGCCGTGCGGCTTCGGATTCTCGATTACAGACAGCCGGTGCTCCATACATACAAGATCGCTGAGTTTCCGGACAGCCTCGGTGCTGCCCCAAAAGTTGCGGAATTTCCGTGTGCAGTCCAGTGTGGTGGAGTTCCAAATGATATGGTTACTCCTGATATTTACTCGGCATGGGGCTACCTCCTTCGGGTAAAAAATTAGAGCACCCGGAATTGGGCACTCTATGTATGAGAGATGACAGGCTCTTAATATGTTTCCGCGTGAAGCTTGCCGCTATAAGCACAAAATTTCAAGTGCAGCGGCTGCCACTCGTCAATCAAGCTGACAGAAGAACGCCCGCCTGTTGTGACAAGCGGGCATTGTGCCATAGGTGTTACATTTTTCCGTTTTGTCCGTCGGCCTCCGCTTTCCCCAGCAGATACAGAAACGCAATGGCGGGCACACGCAGAATCGGCACCTGGGTTTCGTGCTTTGCAATGCCGAAATCGTCCAGTTGCTTCGTGATGAGAAAAGCGCTTGTGACCTTTGCACTTTCATCCTTGCAGAGTTCGACGAGGGCATCCGTGGCAGGTATATGGGAATTGTTGCGGTATTTCACCTCGCAGAGAATCTTTTCGCAGGGCAGCTCAATGACCACATCGACCTCTTTCTGATTATCCTTTGCCTTTCTGAAGTAGCCGAGCTGCGCCGTACTGCCCTGGTAGAAGGATACGATATGCTTATATACCGTCGTTTCCACCATCGCCCCAAGCTCCCGTTCATCCGAAAGAACGTCGTCTATCATCAGAACGGCGTTGCGTATGGCGGCGTCGGCAATATATATCTTCGGTTTGCCCTTCAAAGCGCCTTTGCTGCCCACATTCATCGGCTTCGACAGATAAATCAGATTGGACATTTCAAGAGCCTCGATATAGCTGTCTATTGTAGAGGCAGAGGTATTTTCCAGTTCCTTTGCCGCCGTGGTCACGCTGAAAGTTTCTGTTGAGTTCATGCAGAGATACAAAAACAGTTTTTCCATCAGTAGCGGACTCCGGATATTGAAGAGCGTCAGCACATCGCGCTTGATAACCTTGTCCACCACATCTTCCCGCAGCATCCGCTGCGCATACACATCGTCATCAGACAATACAAGCTCAGGAAAGCCGCCGATCATAAGGTAACGGTTGAAATGACCTTCCAGCGGCGCAAACCGATCCATCAAATCGCCAAGCTCCGCTTTGCTCATTTTTACGAGTCTTGTGAGCCGCAAATTGTCAGGAAGAATCGGTTCTTCAATTTGCAGCAGCCGGCAATACTCATAAAACGACATGGTGGGTATTTTCAGAATACTCCATCGCCCCGTCCCGCTGTCGGTCGAGCCTTTTTCCAATATCGGGCTGGCCGAGCCGGTCGCTGTAAGGCGAATGTCCTTCCTGCTGTCGTAGATGACCTTCATCCAAAGCTCCCAATGCTCGGTATATTGAATTTCATCGAGAAAAATATATCTTGTTCCCTCAACGGGGTAAAGGGACTCATAGATGGAAAGGACTGTCTCCACATTGACGAGCTTTACAATCGGATTGTCGAAAGATACATACAGGATATTTTTGGGGTTTACGCCCTCGTCGATCAGGCTGTTCATCATCTGATACATGATCGTCGTCTTGCCGACACGCCTTGCGCCGGATAAAACGGCAAACCGCCGAATCGTCTTATGCGAAATCATTCTCAATGCTTCGTAGTAGGCAAGCCTTTTCTGCGGCTTGTTTTCCTCTTTGATTGCCAGCGGATTGCGCCACCAGGGATTGTACTGCCGCAATACCTTGATGACCTGCTCATCGCTTACGATTGCCATACAAGCACCTCCTTATAGGTAGTTTTTCCACGGAGTTGTATCTTCATACCAATGAAACTCCGCGGGAGTTATGCAAGTATATTATAGCAACAGTCATGTGCAAACGCAAGAGGGTTTTAGAAGGGTGAGAAAAAACGATTGGCATTTCGCTGCCTAAATCCTTGCATCTTCTTTTGTGTTTGCTACAATAGCGATAATGGCAAAACAAAATGAAAGGGGTACACACATGGGCGAAAATCAGGTGTTTCCGGATTGGCTGGACATTGACACGGGGATGCTGGCCGAGGAGATCAGTGATATTGAAGTTGACCTGCTCCACAACTCCGAGAAATACCGCAGCCTGCACAAGGAAAAATTCAAGCTTCTGAATGCATATCCAAACCTCTATAAAATGTGGGATCGCGGAACTCCATCCGCACTCACAGCCGAGGAATCCGGCGCGATGATCCAGATCAATCTGCTGGAACAGAAAATGCGCGCGATACGAGATGAAGCGGTGTTCCTACTGGGTCGTAAAAATGCGTATATGTTTATGCGCAGCATAGGACTTGTGTAAACACATAGAATATCAATGGCAGAGAGGCCGCTCCGAATGGAACCGCCTCTCTGTTTGTCATATCCCCCCTACACACTTTGCGAGGCTTTGCAGGCTGTTTTCTATGTAAATGAGTGTTCCAGATCGTTATTCCGTTATTTGTTCTCGAATTGCATAAAATTGTCGATTTTTTAGAACTAATTTAGCAAATTCACTTGAAATCTTTGAGGTGAATACACACCGTAAGAGGTGGGCGTCAACCTGAAGAACGGTTACAACGGCGACCTGACCAGCCGCGAGGCCGGCTCCGTCGGTGGCCAGATGGTCAAGAAGATGATCGAGTCCTACGAGAAGAACCTGTAAACTCCGCAAGGGTTTACCAAGATCTTTTCCAATAAATCGAACCCCCCCCCCCCCCACCCACAGCAGCCGCCGTAGGACAGATAAAACAGATAAAGGCACCTTCGAGCACCAGCTTGGTTTCATAATTATCTCCGAATTCGAAGATAAGCACCACCATCATCAGTGCCAGACTGGTTCGGATGAGCTGCAGGATAAAATGCCAAGCCTTCGGTTTCATCTCCTTGATTTCAATCTTACAGAAGGTAACATAGAGCAAGGCAAAGAGCACCACCGGCATCATATCCACCAGCTTCGGTCCCACCGCATCGCCCAAAGGTTCCAGGAAAGGAACATGGGCGAAGATCAGATAGCCCACGGCTCCCAATACCAGAGAACAGGGCAAAGAAAACTTTCTAAAGAATTTCCACAACCACATACGCATACATTAAAAAAAGAATCCCCTGCAAGCAGACTGCCTAGGCAATCGGCTAGAGGGGAATTCTCACGGATCCATTTATATATAAGCTATAGCTTAATCCTTATTACTACGCTTGCGCTCCAAGTGATCGAGAATCACCTTGCGCATACGCATGCTCTTAGGAGTTACCTCTACGTACTCATCCTCGCGGATGTACTCCAGACACTCCTCAAGGCTCATCACGGTCTTTGGAATCACGCGAGCCTTATCATCAGAACCAGAAGCACGGACGTTGGTCAACTGCTTTGCCTTGGTTACATTAACCACCAGGTCGTTGTCGTGAACATGCTCACCAACAACCTCGCCGCCGTAAACCTCCTCACCTGA
>ERZ859738.1501-NODE-1501-length-10421-cov-3.360505_pt1 | contig 10421 bp, 4 predicted proteins | sample MGYA00510122_ERZ859738 | MGnify/ENA primary metagenome ERZ859738 (study PRJEB30046, sample SAMN00715139) | human gut metagenome | study: EMG produced TPA metagenomics assembly of the A metagenome-wide association study of gut microbiota in type 2...
CTAAAAATAAATCAATTATAAACTCTTAACAGTCCCTTAACGGGACACTAGTGATAATCAATTTATTAAAGAATAAGGGAAAGGCGATTTGTGTAGAAAAAGAACGGGTTGATAAAGAACAAGAGCGTATTGAAAAAGAAATAACTGATAGGGATTTTGATGACCCTCATTTACCTGCTATAGTTATTGTTTCAAAATGTAAGGTAATTTGTTCATGTGATACTCGTTCTGTTAAATTTGTAACCTTACCTCAGTTATATCCGAAAGGAGTTGATGTTCCAAAGTATTACACCAGTAAAAGAAATATAGATTTATTATCAGATAAGTATATTCATGATTGTTATAAACCATTGAATAAGTGCAATAAGAGTGACAAAAAATCTATAGAAAAATTACTAATGAAGTAAAATTTTATTAACACTATCTTATGGATTAACATAGCAATAGCCTGCGGGAACGCAGGCTACTATTGTGCTTAGATGCTTTGTTCAATGACTTTTATATCATCCTTTGATAATTCATAAGCTTGATAAACAAGCTCATCAATCTGCTTTTCTATTACAGAAGTATCAGTTGAGCTATTTATTCGTTTAGCATCAATAACCTTTTTAACCAATTTTGAAATCGATGCTTGAGTATTTGGGGACAACTGTGGAATAGGAAAATTATCAACTTCGTAACCATTAACATTGCTATTAGTACTGAAACATCTAAAGAACCAATTTATGGTTTTAGAGTTTAATAATCCCAATAAGCAATATAGGTCTATTGAGTGTGATGGCAATATATAATTGCATGAATTAGCCAAATAATATCCTTGAGGCACAATAGACATTACAAGTCTAATCCTGTCATTAGCACCTGTCATTCCTTGCATTGCAATTCTTTCATATTTGTGATGGGCAGATTTCTCTGTATTCCCATATTCTAACAAATATTTATCTTCTTCGAGATAGTCTATTTGACCTTGGCTCATTTGATGAGTATAATAGTATCGTTGTATTGAAGCTCCCTTCAATATAACTGGGTTGCTAATATTTGAGCCAAAGAATCTTTTGTGAAATGTTACATTTAACTCACCCTCTATACATTTCAGTGATATTCCTTTTTTCTTCAACAACTTAATGACTGTTGTTTTGTATTCAGGTCTCAAACGTGGTATTGTATAATCAATACTATCAATTGCTATAATGTCATTAAGAGAGAAAGAAGTACTCAGTCCTGATGATTTATACTTGTCGTCCCATACAAATACAGGGAATACATAATCACTATCGACTTTAGTATTTTGTATTAATGATATACACACGCTCATCTTTACACTCTCAAAAACACGCTTTTTCTTACTATCTCGTTCAGGGAACGAATCAATTTTGATAATCTTGTCATTCTTGAGGATATACTTTCTCAAATTAGTAGCCTGTCTATCTCCTAAAAAAGAATTTTGAAAGATAAAACAATTTATGCCATTTGTAGATAGGAGTTTTTTTACAGCATTTGCGATAAAGAGTTTGTAGGCATTTAATTTACCCCCAAATGCAATCGTATAATCCTTATCACTACGTAAATCTGCAATCTCTCCAACATGTGATTCTTGATATAAAAAATACGGAGGATTGCCAATTACAATATCAAAACCCTCCTTATCATCACGATTGAAAACATCGCTGAACCAAGTATGCCAGAGGAAGAAGTTATTATTCTCGGCAAGATTGATAGTTTTGAGTTGGTCAAGAATTGCAGGGTCGTATGCTTGTGCCTCCAGCTGTTTGTTGATGGTGTCGGAAATCTCTTGCTGCAATGTCACTTTCCTGTCATGGTCACTACAAGAGTAGTATGATGATAGCAGATGCGAGACTGTTTTTTGCAGACGATTTTTCTCATCATCGAATAGTGATATTTCTCCCTTATCTTCCTTGTGCTCCTTTTCGTAAGTAAGTTTACTTAAATCCACGCCCATAAAACTTTCAATAAGCGAGTTACCCTGCATAATCTTATAATCAAGGTTTGGTAGTGGCGATGGAGTCTCCTCATCTACCACAATAGAGAGCCAAAAACGCAAACGTGCAATGTCAACCGCACCTTTCTCTATATCCACACCATAGATGTTGTTTTGGATAATGCTCTTCTTGATTTCTGCTCGGTCATACTGTTCTCCGCTCAACATCTCACGACAATGTAACAACTCGTTGAGTAAGCCCATAGGGAATGCTCCCGAACCGATAGCTGGATCGCAAATCTTAACCTCTTCAAGTGCTGTGAGAAGTTTAGGCTTCTTGTTCTCTGGAATATCTGAAATGCCCTCTTCGGGAGATAGTACAAATTGGCGAATCTTCTCCTTTGCCACACTTGTGTTTGTTTCGAGGTAGGCAATAAGAGACTCCTGGCACATATAGCGTACAATCTCTTTGGGAGTATAGAACGCTCCTTTGTCCTTGTTATCCTCAAGCAGATTCTCGAAGATTTTACCTAGCATTTCGGGATCTACACCCACTTCGGCATCGTTGGGATCGTTCTCGTCAATGGTAAAGTTATACTCGCTAAAGAATTGGAACAAGCGTTTGAAGTATTCAGTTGGAAAACGGATCTTGGGTTTGTCCTCCTCATCACGTTCGAATAAACCGCCATTGAGATAAGGAATGTCTTTCCATTCGGCAAGCAAGGATTTATCCCAACCATATTTAGTAAACAAAATTTCACGCTCAGTTGGCTTGGTATTCAAGATACCGAAAAACAACGGTTCAAGAACGGAATCAAGATAATCGTTCTTGTATGCCGAGTTCTCAAACATATTATACATATAGTTGAGATCACCGCACATCCAACCTTTGCGTTGTAAGAAGTGTAGGAATGTGATTCGTCCCATCATCTTCTTCACATAGTCACGAATTTTCTTTTCGTTATAGTTAAACGCTTGCATCAATGCCACATTGGGTTCTCCGAGCATCTTTTCTTCCCACTTACTGCCAACTTTAACAAAACGCTTACCTGTAATGTATTGGATAAAGTCGGCATATTGCTCACGATATTTATCAAAAAACTCATCAGAGAGGGCTTCAACGGAGAAGGCTGCTTTCAAGGTCTCAAACGACACACCTTTCTTCTTTAAGAAATTGAAACGCTCAATAGGTGTTCGGTATAGCAAATCATCACTACCAAACACATAAGTATATCGCTTGGGTGATGTCGCTTCACCCTTAATATCACAAATGAAAGACAGACGCCAATGGTCGCCACTGTCGAACACTACCAATGCTGCATCAAACTCTCCCCAAGTAGGATTGATGAATGATTTTACTAGATTACGAAGTCCCACACGCTTGTTGGCAACAGATCCTCTTGAGATGTTATATTGGAAAAAACCGATATGGTAACTATCGGTGGTATCAATGTTTCCCAAGTAGTAACCAGCATCTGATGTATTCCCTATGATCTTTTCTGGAGTACTCTTTAGTTCTGTTGCATTGAAAAAGTGCTGCAAGAAGCCGTGCCACTGAGCCAAGTTGAATGATGATTGGAACAGGTTTCTTAAACTATCGGATGTATATGCGGCTGCCATAGTAATGTTTATTTAAATGATTCTGAAATGATGATTTGTGGATTGGAAATATCTTTGGCATCGTGTCGTTGCTCCTTGTTCATCGTCTGATATTCGCCGAATAATTCCGAAATTTTGTTTTGTAAACTATACTCGTCCTGCTTCATCTTTGCACGGTCGTTCTTGTACTCTCGAGACAAGGCTTTCAAGTAGCGAGGCAATTGGGCATAGATGCCTTCGTTGATATATCCGATCAATACATCGCATTGCGATTTCAATTCACTATCGGTTGTTATCTGCTTGATGGTACGCAAGAACTTGTTGGCTTCAAGCGAGGTCTTGTCAAGGTCAGTGCGGTTGATGGACGATGTATCGGCTGCCTCCACATATTCGGTCGTATATTGAACCAATGCATTATTTACATGCTTGTAGTGTTGTTCTTCATTAGAGAAAGGCACAGGTTGTTCTTCGGGCTTTGCTTTGAGGTATTTTACCGCTTCTAGAAAGTCGATAATTTCAATACCAGTTTGGGTTGCCAGATAAAACTCGGTCTTGACATTGGAAGAAACAAAGATGACTGACTTTCCACAATGCTTTCCCGTATCACGCATCACTCGGCTCTTCATTGGCAAAGCCTTGATCTTATGATATAGTTTACGGTCTCTGTTGTAGAGTTCACGCACTTCACGCAACAGGGCTATTTTCTTGTCGATACTGTCCTTTACATTGTTGTCAAACATTTGGAACTCCTTTACAATCTCCTCCTTTGAGTAGATTTGAGCGTCTTCGCCAAATGCTGAATGAAAACCCTGTAATTTGACAAGAGCGTTCTTGTAGAGTTGAATTTCCTTGTCACCCTGTTGCGATGGGTAGAACATATAGTTATAGATATTCGTAGCAACAGAACCGATACGGTTTACACGACCTATACGCTGCATTAAACGTGTGGCATTCCAAGGCGAATCGTAATTGACAATTACATTGGAACGATGCAAGTTCACACCTTCTGCCAATACATCAGAAGTAATAATGATGTTGTACTTCATTGACTTACTGTCAAAATTGGCATCAAAATTCTCTTTGATAGTCTGTCCCAAGCGGTTGCGGTTGCTTGCTGTTACCATCAAAACATCTGTGCGACCTATCTCTTTTGTCAATCTATCGTATAAGTAATTCAATGTATCGACACTTTCAGAGAACAACACCAATTTGCCAGATGGATTGATGGTCGTATCAAAAAAGACATTAGTAAGGTTTTCTCGGAACTTGTCAAACTTCGGATCATCATTCTCTTTCGCCCAATCTGCATTGAGTTGCTCCAATATCTCACGATCATGATGGAGCATTTCAAGAAAATCAGAACTAAAAGCATTGGCTGGGAAGAGAATATCTTCAGTTGCATATCCTTTTGCAATGGCATACTCGATAATTTCATCAAGTTCCATATTCTTTGCTTGCAGGTCTTTCACCTTCAAATCAGGGGCGATGATCACCTTGTCCTCATCGAACATCTTAATCATATCAGTTGTAATACGAAGAAGTGTTCGAAGCGACTTCTTGAAAGCATAGAAACTACTCTCCAATCTCTTTACCATATGAACACGGTAAATGGCAGCTAATGTCTGACCAATATGTACAGCATTCTTATACTTGCTACGATATTCAGGTTTCAAAAACTCAACAGCACGATAGCGGGCATAGGTCAGTCCCTTGCCTTCTGGATTTTCATCCGTTTTTCCATCAGTCAATTGCTTAAGCGTCTCATAGAAGCGGTTGCTTGTATCTGAGCCCATTACATACTCCAATTCATTCGGTGGCAGAATTTTGGGGAATATGATCCCCTGTGATTTAATATCTGCCTTATAATCGGGATCGTTGAGAATATTATTGCGTGTACGGCGTACTGTTACCTTATCAATAACCTTACTACGTATCTGCTCATAGATTTTATCAACCTCAGCAGTAACATCACGCTGGTCACGCTCTCGCATCAATCTCTTATATTCATAGATAAGCGGAGCAAAGAAACCTTTGAGGTTGGGAACTCCGTCAATGGTACAGTTTTGGCTATTTTGGAACAATAGTAACTGATTCTGTAAATCATCAGGACGGTTGTTGAGCGGTGTAGCAGAAAGAAGCATTACCTTCTTTTGAGTGCTTTTCAGCAAGCCCATATTCAGGCAGGGGGATTTGCATATCTTTTGCAACTCATCATATTTGCCAGAACTGTCGCTGCGGAAACCATGGGCTTCATCGACAATGATTAAATCAAATTCCTCTTTGTCCTTGTAATTGTCTTTACCTTCAAGAACCTTTGACAGACTGCCATTAGTAATGAATTGAGTTTTATTGTATATTCCGAAAAGTTTGAATGTATTTCGCCAGTTATCTTCCAATGCCGGGGGATATACAACGAGGATATTGGTATTTTTACCGTTAGCCTCTACAAAACGTTTGGCTATCATCGTTGCAATCATAGTCTTTCCTAACCCCACGACATCAGCAAGGAACAAACCATTATGCTGCATCAGCATCTGATAGCCCTGAATAACTGCATCTTTCTGGTATTTCAAATCCTTGACCCCATCGGGTAACTGAATGGAGAAGTCATCTTCCACTTGGTCGCCAAATGTATCAATAAGCACTTTGATGTATAGTTCGTATGGAGTAGGCTGATAGCCCAAGTATGTATTCTTTTTGTACTCTTCAATATCTTTTGCTGTTAATGGAACAGCTTCGTTCCATAAAGTCCAAAATTCATCTGAGCAATACTTTACATCATCAAAGTCCTTCATTGCCACATTGAGTTCATACTGTGGCGGCTGTTTAATTCCCAAACCTGAATCGGAGATATTAGAAGAACCCATTATTACCCAACCATCGCTATGCTCGCTATGGTTTTGTGGTAAGCATAAGTAGAATTTGGCGTGCAGATTTCTGGTAGCGTGAATACGCATCTGCAAGCGTCCCGAAACAAGGTCTTCACACATCTGCAAGATTCCTTCTTCGACTTCGGGAGAATATTGAGCATTCACAATATCCTCTTTGAAACCGTTATTGTAGATTTCCTTTGCTTTATCCTCATCGGCAAGCATCAAAAGGGCCTTGTTGTGCTTACGGAAAATATCATCGATATTGATACCTACCAAGATTTTAATTTCGGATATATCGCCAAGCTCTTTACGCAACTTGAAATAACCCGATGAACGAAAGAAACCAACGACAGCCAAAAAGCGATCGAATGTCACCATTCCTGATGCAATACCTTTCAACTTATCGAAAAGCGTATTGCCAAGTCTATTATTGAAAAACTTTGTACTCATAGTTCTACGCAATACAAAACTTCTGAATCAATTACTTCTATATGTTATTGCTGGGAATCTCTTTCTATGAGATTCACAAAAAAAGGACTCGTTCTAACAATCAGTTAGTTACAATGTTTACAACTATTTTAAATTGTACAAGTGAAGAAATAAAGGTGGATAATACCTATAAGATGAATGGGGTAAGTCGTTCAAAGCCACTGATTTCTCGGTCTAAAATGAGATAATTTGAAATAAAAGCAGTACTTTTGCATTAAAATGGGGTTCTCATAGAAAGAGATTCCCCAAATTATCGTTTTAGAATAAGCTCTATCCTATTTATTTCATTTCAAATTATGATATAGCAAATCGAGTCCCATTCAAAAAGAACGGAACTCAATCTATTTTAAGATGTTCAATACCCCGAATGTCGGTGACAATGTCGGAGATAATCAAACAGACTACCATTCTCCCAATGCAGCTAAAATCTCACTATTAGCGTTATCTACCGCTGAAGTATCAAGCGCAGAAAGGTATATAAGTGTGGTCTTCTCGGAATCATGACCGAGAGCATCGCTGATGACACTAATGGGAATCTGCTTCTGTTTGGCTATACTTGCCCAGCTGTGGCGGGCCACATACATAGTCAAAGGTATCGGTAACTGAGCCATTTCGCCGACCTTCCTTAGATGACGATTGATACGTTTGGATAGTTTCTTGTAGGTTTGCCTGTCATCGGCATCATTCGTGAGTATGGGCAATAGATACCGTGAGTCTTTGGGATATTTGTCTATGATGGCTTGCATCTGTTGCTCCCAACGGATATCCAAACGGCCTCCTGTCTTTCTGCGATAATAGCTCAAGTGCCCATTGTGAAGATTATCATAAGTCAGATATGCCATATCAATGAACGACATACCTCTTAAGCTGAGACTTAATAAGAAAATATCCCTTGCATATGCAAGATGAGGATAGAGACTTAAATCCACCTCTTTAATTTTCTTGATGGAATCAATGTCTATCGCTCTTTTTGCCGTCTGAGCAATTCCAGTATATACACTTTGAAATGGGGCAATAGATTCAATGAGGTGTAATTTTACCGCTTTGTTAAGCACTGTTCTCAAAGTTCGCATATAAAAGGATATGCTGTTCATGGTAAGATTTCTGTTTTTCAGATAGCGTTCATAATCCTCCATTACCTCTGCTGTAATCTCATAGAGCATAATATCTTCATTATTATTGAATTTAATGAAACTATGCAAAGCGGATATATATGTCTCACTTGTTCGTGTACGTCCCATATCTGCCAAACGTTTCGCTTGAGATAAGAGAAAATCAGAGAATGATTGCTGACGGTTCAGTTCCTCAAATTCAGAAATTATATTCCCAAAATCCAAGTATGTTCCTTTATCTATATGCCTTTTGATAATAGCATATATCTGTTGCGTCTCCCAATCGGTGCGATTCTTGATTTTAATAAGCGAATTACTATTGGTAACTATTCTACTATGTCGCTTATCCCATTCATCGGGGTAAATCCGATACCCCGATGTATAAGTATGCGTTGTCCGTTTAATGATTATCTGGTAATAAAGTGTACCATCTTTACCCTTGATGACAGAAGGGCGAAAACATAATTTGATTGAAATTCCCATAACTATCTCCTTCTTCTTGATGTATTATTGTCATTCTTCCTTTCTCCCCACGGAAGATTAGACGAGCCGCCAGAACCAGTACCGACATGAACCTCTGCTGGACCACCGGCTGCAAGGGTGAAAGCTGCTCCCAACAGTTCAGCCTGCTTCCCGCTTACCTGTTCCTGCGGCTCGAACACAACATTGACAAATTCTTCGTCCGTGATTTGCCCGTTGAAATGCCTTTGGGCCACATCATAGTCTATCTGGAACTTGGTGTCCTCAAAAAGTTCCTCTCCGACCCGTGTCCAGATGTGGAGCGACGGATTCCGGTAGTTGGACACGTTGATGCGGACAAGTTCGGCACCGGATGAGAGGCTATAACGCTGAGGGTTTGCCTTACGGTCGAGCTGGTTTATCTGCTTCCGCTGCCTGTCTATAACGGCATCTTTCTCTTCTGACTGCCGTTCGGCGACTTCCGCCCTGCGGATGGCTGCGTCTATCTCTTTCTGGTAGCCGTTCCGCAGCTTTTCGATTCCTGATTTGTGCTGCTCCTGCAACCGTGCCTTTTCTGCCTGAAGATTTTTAATCTGTTTGTTGAGCTCGGCAATCAGCCTGTCCTTGTCTGCAAGTTCCTTCTTTGCCTTGGCAAGGTCTCCCTTTCCGAACCACGCGAGGATAGTATTCCTGCCGTCTTGCGCCTTCTCCACATCGGCCTGTAACTTGGCTATGTCCTCTTCATATTGGATTACCTGCTGCTTGTAGTATTCCGAGTTCGCCTGATGCTTGGCGGTGGAGCCGACAATCCCACGCTGTAACCCGAACGGTTTCATGGCCTCGGCATAGCTGTTCTGGTATTCGTGCAGCCGTGTGCGCCGCATCACATCGTCCGCCGAGAGCCGGAGACCGGACTTTGTTTCATATTTTTTCTCGCCTTCCCGTTTTCTGCGGAGACGTTCTCCAGTCACAATGGGGACGATGGTGGCGTGCAGGTGGGGAGTCTTCTCGTCCATGTGCAGTACGCACGATACAAGGTTCTCTTCGCCGAAGATCCCCTTTAGCCATTTGAGATTGGCATCGATCCAACTGTCCAGTCTGCCGTCATTGGCAATCTTCATCATTTGCTCATGCGTTCCGGTCAGGATGATACGGATGGCTTTTGTCTGGTTCTTACCGACCTTGCGGCGCAGCCCGGCCGTGTCGATGCGGTGCTGTATCGCCTCGGTACGATTGGAAACTCCCTCGGGGAACCTGACCAGCTCACGGTTGAGATGTGTCCGATCCGCATTGGCATTGACCGGCACATAAATTTTTCCCTTGGTATCCTTCCTTTCTATATGGCATGACATTCCGCTGTCATTACCGCTGCCACGCTGCAAGTGGCAAACCGCGTATTGTGTATTGCTCATATCTGTTCGTTTTATGGTTGTCATTTCTGTTGTAAAATCCCGTCATACAGTCGGAGGCATACCAGGGAGCCTGATGGGTGCTCCTCGGCTTATGGGCTTTTTGACTGCCGGACGCGAAGCGGAGGCGGTGAAAATGCCCTAATAAGCTACGGGATTTTACAACCCCTTTCCCCTGGGACAGCAAGCTGTCCGATGCCTTTCCGTCATTCCACTCTCCCTGCATCCACCAGTTCGAGCCCGAAGGTGTCGATGAGGGACTGTAATGCGGGATTGCGTTCTATCATCTGTTGAAGGATCATCTGCGGCGTGTCCTCCATCAGCAGGAAGTCGGCGATGTCCAGTCCGGCTTCACGCTGCGCACTGGTCGCAATCCTCTCCAGCATGTCGGAGCAGGTGGCACGCCTGCAAAAGGATTCCAGCATCGGCAGCCGTCGCCTCCATTCTTCCGTCGCCTTGAGGTCGGGGAAGAGGACAACCTCCCGGCCGCCCAATACCTGCATGGTCTCGCTGTTGAAGCACCCGTGCATCCCTCCGGTGG
>ERZ859738.1503-NODE-1503-length-10410-cov-2.353839_pt1 | contig 10410 bp, 8 predicted proteins | sample MGYA00510122_ERZ859738 | MGnify/ENA primary metagenome ERZ859738 (study PRJEB30046, sample SAMN00715139) | human gut metagenome | study: EMG produced TPA metagenomics assembly of the A metagenome-wide association study of gut microbiota in type 2...
AAGAACCAGTACCACCAGTGATCATAAGGGTTGCGTTATCAAATGCAGACATTTTTATTTCCTTCTTTCTATAATTGTCGTAATCTTATCATACAAAATACTATTCCTTAGTTTTTTGTATGCGGCAGCAATGACAAGTAGTACAATAACAAATGACAAAAACATTTTGTACTCAAGAGATGACAATTCAATCACTATTTGAAAAGCAATCAGAACCATTATTATCAGAGAGTTCCTGTCTATAAATCCTTTTTCCATTTGTTTTTTTGCAAGCAGTGCACGAATGAGCCAAACGCATACATAGCTGACAAGCGTTGCAAATGCAGCTCCATACAAACCGTAGCACGGAATAAGAATAATATTTAGTGCTATATTCACACATGCTGCTGCCAAGGTTGAATAAAATAAAACGCTCGTCTTTTTTGTTGCAGTGTATATCGTACCAATAAGAGATGACAGTGAATTAAAAACAAATGCAAAAATTAGAATACAGCCAACCATCCAGGCGCTATAAAAACTATTTTTGTATAGAACAACTGCTAAATACTTAGATGCAAAAATAAGCATGGAGGCAGCCACAAGCAGTGCCATCATAACGCTTGTATATACAGTTTTGAAGAAATTCGAGCCATCTTCTTTTTTGAACTCGTCAAATATTGATATTTGAAAAGCAGAAACAAATAGAGACATAACCATCGTTAGTAGAGTAGGAATTTTATACGCAATCGAGTATAATCCAACTTCTGCAGATGACAAAAACCACAGTATTACATATTTATCCGACGAGTCACTTACCCACCAACTTATGGAGTTCGGGATCATAGGGACGGAAAAACGCAACATATCTTTATATACATTTCTCGGTATCGAAAGCGGATTGACTACATACGTCCACAATTTGTTATGGATGATAATTATGAGCGATACAAGCAGATGTGACATCGTTGTCGCTAGAAGATATCCCACAATTCCGTAATTTCTAATAACCAGAAAATAAATATTCAAACTCAGGGTTGTCATTGTGCTAATAACACCCATTATTGAATATTGCATCACCTTATTAATTCCCTTCAGGAACTGAATTAGCACCGTGTGCAAATTCATCACAAAGAAGAAAATAACTATCCAGATTCTATACTTCGCTATTGACCCAACAAAGGAAAATATTGGTGACAGCAGGATAAGAACTCCACTACCCAGTACAACTAACGTTACACCAATAGTAAGTACATATCGATTGTCGTAATCATTGTCTATTGCGAAACGCAGGATAGCTTCAGATATTACAAGCGTCAGAAATGGTGTCAATAGTGTAACGGTCGTTACGATTATATCGTAAATTCCATACTCCTCTGTAGAAAGAATTGACGTATATAATGGTATAAGAAGGAAGCTAAGGATCTTACTAGAAAATTGGCCAACTGTCATTGCAGCTGTATTAGATAGGAGTTTTTTGTATTTATTCAATCAGTATCACCTCCTAGTGCTTCTCTCAAAAAGCTTTTAGAAGAAATCTCAATTCTTCTTATACTGTCTTCAATCGCTTCATAATCAATATGTTCAAAGTTCGATTCGCACTCATTTGCTGCCACAATACGGTTCATCAATCCTATTTCGTTTAGTAAATCAATAACGCGGCTTGTTCTTGTTCTTGGTAAAACTACGTTGAAATCTTTTTTGTAAATCAGCGAAAATGCCGTCCCGTGAAACGAATTTGTGAGAATATAGTCAGCATTCTTTATAAGTGATAAAAATTCAGTCGGTCCTGCATCTCGTATTTCATATGATTTCTTCCTCGAGTAACTTATATACCCGACAAGCATTCGAACTTTGAGATTTTTTTCATTTGCAATTCTAAACGCAAGTTTTTCCATTTCCTCATTCTTTTGCAATTCATATACGAGAATATACGGATCAGTTTCTTGCGCCTTATCTTGCACTAAGGTATTATAATCGTTGGCAGAAAGCAAGAAAGTTGGATCCAATGTACAGGTATTATTAACACCCTTTTCATGAAGAAACACAGAAAGACTTTTTTCTCTTACTCCCACATAATCCAATTTACTGGTATATTCAATTAGGTTATTAGTCTGAGCTTCAGATAAAGCAGAAACATCCCCACAACTTGCAGCATATGCCACATTGGTTTTTCCTTTGATAAGCTTTGACTGTCCAAAAAATTCTGCTTGAAAGCCACCTGTAATATCCGGATTCCATATTTGATCACTACCAAGTACCACAGCATCATATATGTGAGTCTTATCGTATGAAATCACCGATAGGTTACGTTTTTTAAATTCCTGAAATCGTAGATACTTTCTTCTGTAGCTTTTTTCGAAGTACAAAGACATCATTATTTTTTTATAAATTGATACGATTTTTTTCTTACTTTTACAAGCAATTTTTATAAACTCAGTTGGTTCAAACTCAGATCCATTTCCTTCACATTGAAAGTCCATAATATCTACATGATAGCCAAAACTCGCCTCAATATAATGCGCCAGGGCATATGTTTGAAGAACCGCACCATAATTAGGGACATTATGAAACGTAAAAATACACGCTTTTTTCACTTAATCACCTCCAAATACAAATTTTCATATGCTGTCGCCATCGCTTTATCAGAATACATATATTCAGCTTCGAGTGCTATTTGGTTTGAATGAGTATCCTTATAGTCAATCCACTTGTTCCTTATTATGTCTGCCAGTTTCTTAACATCGCCAAACTCAACAAATTGTGTATGATTAGAAAGCGCAATGCTCTCGGACCCACCATTTTTAAACCCCACAACCGGAGTTCCGCAAAGCAGCGCCTCTGCAACAGTCATTCCATATGTTTCTCTCTGACTTAGTGTTAACGCCACATCTGCCTTCCGGTAGAAATCAGCTAATTCATTCTTATCATGCACGGGTCCAATTATTCGAACATTATCCTCTTCTACCTTTTTGCTTGCTGTTCTTCCTACAACTTCAAATCGTATTTTTTCATTTTTCAGGAGTCTTGCCAATTCTAGCAGATAAAATCCACCCTTGCTGTACTTGTCTGTAGTGCTGAAATCAGCTGTAACAAACAGAACTGTACGCCAATCATCCGCCTTCAAAAATCTTTTTTCAAAGAAGATACTTGCATCTATTCCATTCATTATGCAGCGTTGCTGCACTCCCGAAAATATCGGTGATTCCAACGCCCTCTTCTTTTGCCATGGGGAAACAGATACCACATAGCATTGTTTGGCTCCGGCAAATGCCTTTTTCATTTTCTCCCATGCGTTTGCCGTTATGTCTCTCCATGTATTTGCCGCAAACCTTAGCTGAGGACAGTTTCCGCAACCGGACTTCCACTTTTCACAATTGAATGCATGGCTACACGATCCCGTATAAAAAAACTCTGCATGATTGGTAATGATAAAAGGAATCTTATTCTTTTTAAGAAATCTTAATAAAGAGTATATATTAACAACATTGCAATTTGCCGAGTGAATATGAATAACGCTTGGATTCTCCTTTTTAATAATCCGTTTAATTTTAAGTGTTGATACAGGTGCAAATCCGTACTGATAGCCCAAAACATACGCTATACGTTTGTACACTCCCAGTTCATGCGGTACACACACACCATACGTCTTCAACTTCTCATGTTGCTTAGTAATATAAGGGGTACATAACACATGCTCGAATTCGCTATACTTTGCAATGCTGTCAATTATTGCACCTGTACTCCCGTAATCGGCACAATTAATATGCAAAACTTTCATTTAGTTACCTCATCCCCCTACTGAAATTCGCTGATCCTTTTCATACTCTGAAAATCCAACGGATATAATAAACAACAAGAAAACATTATAAGTTGGATATATAATCAAATGACTAACACAGGATAGAGTGATATAAATTAGTAGCGCAGCTGTAATGGCTGCAAAGGATTCACACTGTGCTTTTCTCAGTTTTACTGCTTCAAAAATGAAATTAAACAAAAGTAAGACATAAAAAAGCAATCCGATTGCACCATAATCATAAAGCACTTCCAAAAAATCATTGTGCGCAGATGAAATCGATATTTTATCAAGATAAACAGCATTATATCCATGCCCGATTACCTGCTTAACAATGTTTGAACTCTTAAATGCTTCCCAAACAAGTGCATAGGTTGTTGTCCGACCTGACCCCCCATCCTCCTGCAAACTTTGCATACGTTCAATAATAGTTATATTTATTGATTTAGATAGATACTCCGATACATACACAAGCATTATACACACGATCATCAAGAGCACCATTGTCCCAGTTTTTTTCTTTCCTCTTTTATCGTCTTTTTCAAGCAGCGGTGGAAGGAATCCACAGAGAATAATGGAAATCAACGCTGTTCTTTTTCCGGAGATAATTGTCAACAATGCCGCAATGAAAATCATTGAGTATTTGACCGTCTTTTTATCAGCCAAATAACATAATGGCAAGAGGAGAACGCAATAATATATTGAATTTATTCCCCCAGAACTCCAATATCTATTGCTACTCAGAAGCCATATAGCATATCTTAGTGAGAACACATAAAATGCGATTACTCCAATGTTAATTATTTTCTTTCTCTCATCATCCCTGACTCGTATGAGAAGTAGGTACGAAATGATCAAGAAAGATGCCCACCACATCTGGGTTAGAAAGTTTGTCAGTATATCTATTGCACCTGAATAGTTTTGTAGCCCTGTTAAGAAAAACCAAAAACTACTTCCCACTGTGAGAATGATCATGCTTTTATTCGGAATGAACTGTACACGAAAAATTAACAAAAACGAAAGTGCAATAATAGCAACCCTTCCAATAAGTAAGAATTGCTCGATAGTCGACCCCCTTGTAAAATAGGAGTTCATTCGAAAAAACAGATACACAAACACTATCAGTATATAGTCCCTGAGTTTTTTATAAGTCAAAGATTGATTCATATTTTGAATTTCCTCTCTCGTTACTGCAACATCGCCCTCTTACTTTGCCTCCAGCATTGAGAGAACACGTTTACTTTGAAATAAATTATTTTTCTCATTTAAAACAAATTCTTGTGCACTATGTCCTTTTCTGTCTCTTTCGCTTCGCACAGTATCGAAAGTAGTCTTTATTGCTCTTGCAATCCCCTCCGCCGACTCGTCCTCGATCAAGTAGACATACTGCTTATATTCTTCTGGCATACCGGGAAGATTCGTCGTAAGAACTGGTGTGCCAGATGCCATATATTCCATATTCTTTGAAGGGAACGAATACTTGGTAAACTCTTCATGGGTCGGGCGCGGATTGATAAGCAAGTCGGCCTCTATTTCTGCCTGAACCACTTCATCATTCATAGCAATTCCGTGGTAAATCACATTCGGATGCTCCTGCGTCACCTTCTGCAACTCATCCACATAAGGACCATTTCCATAGATATGCAGTTCTAAATCCGGTACATTGGCAAGGACAAATCCATCCACCATAGCCTTTACTCCGTATCGAGCATCTAGCAAACCAGCATACATACACTTCTTAGTACAACTCGTTTGCGCTTTTACCTCCGGCTGCGGTTTTATCGTTGAATCGCACAATGCTTCAACAATCACATAAGGTTTATGTTCAGGGTTTACCGGTTCGTTCATCGCTTCTGTAAGGAGAACATATCCGGTACACTTCTGCATAATCTTCCGCACGAGCTTCACATGGTTTTGGTTTGTTCCAGTTACCATTAATTCCGGAAGATCGGTCACAATCCCGATACATGGTTTCTTTCGCAAACGAGCTGCTGTCACAGCGCCATAGGCCACCGAAGCATTCAGTACATCCGTAACGACCGCATCACAGCCGCCAAACACAACCGTTACGAACGCAGAAATCGTCTGCCATAAGATCTTGATACCCTTTACATTCAGTACTGAACAATAATGGTATCTTACCTTTCCCCGTTGGACGCTATTGGCTGAGAGGAACTTGCTCGGACAATTCGTTCCAGTCACAGGTCGTGCCGTCACAGCCCGTACTACTGCACCATTTTCCGCTAAGCCTTGTATCATCAGACGGTTGAATTTCTGTGCCTGCTGCCCCGGTGCTTTCGGACTATTCTCAAATAGGTTTGCGAAGTCTTGCGCATCCATTGCGCTGGACGCATAATCAATTCTCATCTGAGTTCTCCACCCTATTAACCAATAAAAGCTAACAGCCTTGCTTTTGTCATTTTCTGCTCATTTAGAACGCTTTCAAAGGCATCCTCGCATTTTACCTCAAACTTTTCCCAATCGATATTGTGGTAATATGCCCAAATTTCATCTGCCATGTTATTACTGTCAAGTGACACAGCCATACCGACCTGTCGTTCCGTAACAACATCGCCCATATGGGAGCCTACCGTGCATATCTGGGGAATGCCAAAAATAATACCGTCATAGTATTTATTGCCCATTGCATTCCCCATAGTGTGCCCACAGTCATAAACGTTATGGATCATATCTGTATTTTTAGCAAACTCATACCGATCAGTTGGCATATACGCGCCGTGGAATTTCTTACCCCGGGCATACTGTTCCATATCTCTTCCGTCCTGCTGCATTCTTCCGTAATAATGCAGTTCAAAGCGAGGATCATTTCCCAATGCGTCCATCAGTTTTTTATTCACGTCGACCTGTCGGACAAGCCCCCAATAGCTAATGCGAATCGCATTGCGCTCTCTTGCATCCTGTTTACGGAGCATTTTATGATTCAGGGAATCCTCCAGATAGTTATGAATCGTCATAACATTCTTTTCCGTGGGGAGAAACTTCCGGAACGCATTGGAGCTGACGAAAGTCACGGCGCTGTTTTTAGAAAGGATACCAACCAGCTTATGATATACCGGGATATACTCGTAAGATACATCTCGAAAATCCAGAAGATACCGTCCTTTATACTTTCGCACCAGATAGTCCAGCAAAGTCAATCCCGGTGTCGTATGCAGCACAATAATTCTGTCATAGGAATTATTTTTTAAGACATTCAATGCAAACCTACGATACTTTGCAAAATACTTCAGTTTTTTCTTGAACGGAAGTTGCTCTTCCAGATGCTCCTCGAACTTATATGCCTTTGAAATTCTCTGTGGCACTTCCGCATCAGACTTCCCGTCACGATCCCAGTAAATCAGTTCAAACTGAATATCCCGTTCCTTGAGTGCATCCAGATAAAAGTTCATATAAGGCATATATGCAATTTTTCCAAAGCCCAATAATAGAACTTTCATCATGCTTTTCCTCCAATTCTGCGATACAGATCCTCATAAAGCTTGGTGTTCACCGTTCTTGTGTAGACGGCTTTTCCATATTTTTGGGCGTTATCGGCTAATCGACTGCAATACTCCGGCTCGTCCCTCAATTTTAAAATACCTTTGGCAACGCCATCCGAATCGTCGCAATCAAACGCCATACCAATCTGTTCTCTTTTGAACATATCGTTGTAATCCGATCCCTCATCTGCCGAGGTCACAATAACTCTATGACATGCCATTAAAAGTCCGGCTTTGCTTGGAACTGAATTTCCAATAACTCCACGAGGAAGCGGAATCAAACATGCTGAACAAGCACTATACACATGTGGAACCATCTCTTGCGGCTCCAGTGGCAGAAACACGATATTATCAAGCTTTTTTTCTTGCGCCGCATGAACAAAGTCATCCTTCTGGCTTCCCTGACCAATCATCTGGAACACTATTTTCTTTTCCTGTTTCAATTTCTCAGCAACTCGAAGCACCATTTTATAATCAAAGTTCATGCCCATAGTTCCTGCAAACTGAACATAGAAGCAATCTTTTTTCAAGTCGTATTTTTTTACAAACAAATTATCTTCCCACGGAATTTCTCGAACGCTCTTATCATCATACCAGTCTGGGATAACTGTAATCTTGGCGGCCGGAACGCCCTGCTCTATCACTTTTTGCTTCATATCCTCTGAAATCACAGAAATATGATCTGCTCTTCGATAGGCAACCTTCTGAAACATATAGAAAATCTTCTGCATCCATTTCTGCTTCATTGCACCATTCGCTATAGAAGCCCCCGGAAACATATCTTGACTATTATAAATCACCGGAGTCTTCACGCAGCTTTTTGCGAATGTGATCGCAAAAGGTGCCCACGGACACGATTGAACCATCATTACATCAAAATTCTGCTGAGCCTTAAAAACCTTCCGAGCCTTAAAACAATATTTAACACCCACCAAATATCTCTTGGCGAATGCTTTTTTTGCAACAGTTTCTATATTGATGGTTTCATAAGAGAAATTTTCAAGTTCTTTCAGTCTCTCAGGACAATCCGAATTAATTCCGGTAGAATGACTCTCGATCAAATGTACCTTATGCCCATAAGAGACAAGATCTTCGATTAGAGCTGTGTATAGGTGCCATGAAGGGCCCGGTGTATCAAGGCCACTAGACATGAACAATAAAATATTCATTAACTTCTCCTTTTTGATAGCACTTTATAGAAGCACAGTTTTTAACCACTGAACAAGTTTATTTTTTTCTTCCGAAACAAGTTCCATATCCAATTTGACAGGTTTCTTTGTTATTTCACCTGCTCCAACTCTCTCGAGCAGACCCACCCGATTAGTCTTCACAAAGAGCATTGCAGAATGACCGTATGCAAGTGTTACCGCACAGGAATGCACTCTATCGGACAGAGTCAGCTGAGAATTTGCATACAGATTAATATACCCGTAAGGGATATCTGCACAGAAGGAGTTTTTATATGCGTAGATTTTGCTCCTAAAGTGCGGGTGGAATCTCTGATCCGTTCTTACCAACTTATACTGACCGATTTCATTTTCACGTTTCGGTGCTGGCAGAAGGCTTCGCACATAAATCAATGCATCTGTAAACCGATCTGTTTTTGCTGCAACCGTAGAAGGTGAATTAACGAAAATCCTTTGATTGTCAAATTCAAATTCATGGGTGTGTTTACGGCTAGAATCATCGACCCAGATTTCCGGCTCAATAATTTTATCAAAATTGGAAATCCAGTACGGCTGCCCAAAATCAATCTTGCAGGGAGCATAGTAATCCGGGGTAAAGAAGGAGAAGCAGATTCCATCATACGCATTGGTTGCGTATTTCCCAAACGCCTCATAGGTCTCATGCTCTCTAGACGAAAAAACAAACGGAGGACACTGCTTAAAGAATTCTTCAACTTCACATCTGGCAGTAGCATCAAGCTTCATAGTGCCAGCACTTAAAATCATATAACCAACGCCACGTTCTTTGAGTTCCAACAGGATATCTTTCCACAGCGGGAGGAAATACTTAGAAATCACAGGGCCGGCAAGCACAATATAATCCACATCGAGCTTTGCGATGTATTCAAGCTGATTCTTATGAGGATACAGCCGCTTTCCGTAACTTGTTGTGTAAGTTTGATAATCTGAAACGACTGTCACATTCTCTGCGCCCAGAATTTTCTTAAGCACATACTCTACACCCAAACTAAAAAAACCGTTTCCGATATTCGTGCACCAGAATCCAGTGCAATACGCCACCTTCATATCTTTGTACTCCTCATCAATGAAATATTATCAACCACAAAACAGCCCAGACTCATTCTCCAAGAGTCTGAGCCGTTTTTTCTTATAAAGCTCTACTAATCGTCCTCAGCAGTGTGAGTCACACTGCCGCTATGTCTTGTTGAACTGGTGCACTGGGTCTCCACTTCGCTCTAAATTGCACCATTTTAATGTCCCTTTGTTATGGAAAGACCTTTGTTTATTCCTGATGTCACATTCTCGAAAAATCATTGTAGCACCAACGCTTTTCGGTGTTTTCTACGTTCATATCATCTCGGTGGACTCTGGCATAAACTCAACCTACTGTAACAATCATCTGTGAGCCTCATTTTCGGCTCATCGTCCCGCAACAGTAACCGCTTCGTTTATGCCTGACTCCACAGAACCTCGAAATATGCCGTAGTATCAATACTTTTCGGGGTTTTGCTCATCTTTTCCGCTTCGGTGTACTCTGGTATAAACACCTCTTTACCGTAGCGTCTTTATGAGCAGCACACTCTTATCTTCAAGACCAATTTCAGTCTCAGATGATATTTTCATCGTCCCACAAGGCCCGCAGAATGATATTGTCATCGAAAGCCCTATGTTTATTCCTGATGTCACATCAGGCGGATTTCTGCTCGATTTTTGTCTATATCGCTACGAAATTAAGCCATTTACCCATCACTTTTTGCCACTCATGGCAGTAGTCTGCCCCTCGGAGACGCCCTCTGTGGACTCTGGCATAAACAGGATCTTCACCGTTGCCAGCATGATTTTCAAATCCTCGATCAGGCTGGGATGTGCAATATACATCAGATCCATCTGCAGCTTATCGTAGGGGGTGGTATTATATTTGCCATATACCTGTGCATAACCAGTCAGA
>ERZ859738.1505-NODE-1505-length-10399-cov-2.777552_pt1 | contig 10399 bp, 7 predicted proteins | sample MGYA00510122_ERZ859738 | MGnify/ENA primary metagenome ERZ859738 (study PRJEB30046, sample SAMN00715139) | human gut metagenome | study: EMG produced TPA metagenomics assembly of the A metagenome-wide association study of gut microbiota in type 2...
GCAGCCGCAGTGCTTATCGCAGGTGCAACACTTGTTATTAATCTCAGGAAGAGTTCTATCGAGAAAGATATAGACAAGACTAATGATAAGATAGCTGTTTGCAATGAGAAGATCGCCCAGAACCAGATACTTCACAATAAGATGAAGATCATGCAGGATTATTCAAACTATGTTACATCAGCAAATGCAGCTCTTGAAACACTTCCGGTCGTGTCAAGTGAGATGTTTGACGATATCAAGGAAGCCCTTGGTTCTTTCAAGTATGAAGGCTTTACATATAACCTTGAAGCTGGTACAGTAACACTTACTAAGGTTGAGCTTGATGATCAGTCAGATGTAAAAACAGCAATCGATGCCCTTGTAGGTACAGGACTCTTCCAGGAAGATGTAGGATACAACGGATATTCGATCGGTGAAGAAGGCAGCTCAGGCGTAACGCTTGATTCGCTGACACTTTATCTTAAAGAAGAGGGCGAGGGTGAATAATTATGAAGTTGAATTATCGTGATAAAATGATTTTGATAGTAGTATTCGTACTGCTTATAATTGTTGCAGGTTTTATGCTTTTTATTAAGCCTGCCATTGATGAGTGTAGTCAGGCAAGCAGTGATCTGGAATCAGCAAAGGTACAGCTCAGCGAGCTTGAAGATCAGGTAGACAAGGATAAGAACCTTGCCGCTGAGATTCAGACACTTTATACAAGCACCTCACAGGTCGCAGCTAACTTCTATGATTATCAGGTAGCATACAAGGCTACTGATAAGGTTCGTGAGCTTTTTAATGTTGATGATGTAAAGATCAAAAACTCCAATATGACTATTTCATCATACGGCAGCACAGTTCTTTCGCCTTTTGCTTATGAGTCAACAGCAACAGCTACTGATTTTGACACTAAGGTAGATGAATACAATAATGCAAGCACAACTGATTCATCAGCTGCAGACGCTAATGCAGATGCAAATGCAGCTGCAGAAGATCCTAATGCAGCAGCTGGACAGACAATAGGTTACTATAGCCTTAACATTCAGTTCAAAAGCTCGCTTTCAGGTTTCAAGAATTTTGCTGACAACCTGACGACAAACAACGAAAAGAGCATGGTGATCGAGAATGTTAACATTGAAAATGTCAATGAGAGCGAGATCTCAGGCTCTATGACACTGAATATGTACGTTCTGAAGAAGCTTGCTGATCCTTCTGCCAGCTAAGAGAAAACTATTTGGTAGGATAAGGAATATTTCTTATCCTGCCAATTAGTGCTATATAATGATTAAAAATTTTATATAAGTAATCAACTTGTGTAAAATGAAAAAAGTATAGCATAAGTGATAATAAAACTAAGAAAGGTGGTTAATATGAAGAATACTCCGAAGAGGAAACAAAGAAACAAACCCGGAGTCGTGCTTTTCACAGCGGTTGCTGTCATGCTCATGCTGTCAATACTTTTGACTGCAACTGTTTCTTTTGTTTCGGTAAACAGGACAAAAACAAATGATAACTATAAGAGCAAACAGGCTTATCTGACAGCTTCATCTACTCTTGAAAGCTTTATTAATCAGATACAAACTGATACTGCTCCTACCAATGACCCTACTGCAAAGGCTCAGCAGAAAAAGGCCATAGATAACCTTAAAAAGCTGGCAAGTGCTAACAGCGGTAAGGGTACTACTACTACTGTAAGTTACAACGGCGGTGACGGTAAAAGCGATAATATCGGTACCACAAAGATAACTGTAGCACAGGAGGGTACAAGTGTTGCAAATATCGTTGTTACCTGTGAAACTACTTATCTGGGAAAAACTGAAAAGGTAGCAGCTCATATTTCCACGCAGTCAGTTACAAAGCCTGCCGAGTATACAAATACTATCGAGCTTGTTGGTAACGGCGGCGCAGGTTACGATAACCTTAACGTTATCGGTGATATGGCTGGTATCAATAATACCACTGGTAAGGTCTATAGATTTACAAACAATACTAGTATCTATGGTTCTTATCTTATGTATGGTTCTTTGGAGGTTTCAACTCAGCCTCTTATCATGCTCAAGCCTAGTCTTGTAGATGAAAAGCAGGGTTCAACTGTTACAATTTCTGAAAACCTTGATGTTTCAAATGAATTCCACATCAACTCCACAATGGCAAGAGCAGACGGATATAACTATGTTAATATCGGTCAGAAGCTTTCCACTTCAAACCATATGGACGTTGGTTCTTCAGGTTTTGATGTCGATTTGTTCTGTTGTGAAGCTAACATCGGCGGAAATGACTATACACAGTATGGTAACTTCTACGTTTATAAGGGCGCAGGTGCTTATAATGGCGATGCAACATTTGGTGCAAATGGTCAGACGATCAATGGCTCTCTCTATGTCGAGGGTGATCTTAATGTCACAAAGTCACTTAAGGTAACAGGCTCTGTTTATGTTACCGGCACTATCACGGGTAAAGATAAGATCGTCTGCCAGGCTTCAAATATTCATGAAGGAGCTGTTCTTAGCAAAGCAGGTCGTGACGCAAAGCCACAGATACCTGTATCTGCTGATGCATATGTATATTATCCGGAAGATTTCTTCATGAGCAATGATACTAATGTGACAACGATCTCTGATGAATATCAGGCTTTCTATGATGGCTCAAACACTAAAACTTTCAATTCCTTTGCAAGCGATTGGACTAATGTTGACTACACGCTTACTGAGCTAATAGACCTTACAGGAACAGGAGCTAAGACTCCGGTTACAAGCCGCTACAAATTGAGAATAACATCAAGCTGTACATGGGCATCTGATCTTTCGTTCAATGATTATGGTAATGGTTCAAGGATCCTCGTTGATGTTTCTGATTCTTCAGGAGATATTGTTATAAGACTTCAAAATGGTCTTAGTCTTGATTCAAGCTGGTCTCCAACTATAGTTGTCAGAAATCGTTCAACTATAATTGATACAACTACAGGTGACAGAAAATACAACTGCTATTTTGTTTCAGACTCAGGCAGTGCTATTACACTTAATGGTATCGACTCAGTAACAGGCAAGTCCAAGCATTCGGGTTCAAGCGCATGTAACTATAACTTTAGTGGCTTGAAAATATTTGATTATGACACTTATGTTCGTATGTATGACGCTGGTACACTTAATAATACTAAGGGTAATCCTGGTGCTCCACAGAGCAGCTTCATCCTTAATCCAACATCAGTGGACGTTGCAGGCTCTTACAGACCATCAAACAGCAGTATCATTTTCTTATTTGCTGAGAACACAACGCTTAGCGCCACAAACAACAGTTTCTTCCAGGGTTCATTCTACTCACCAGAAGCAATGGTTAATATAGCAACAAGTGGTCTTAGTGGACTTAATGTTACAGACTCAGCAGGCGGAAAAATGACCGTTCAGTGCTGTGCAGTCGGTGTAGTTATCGCAAACAGCTTTGGTAACGCCAATACAGCGTTCTATGTATACACTAAGCCTTCAACTACTTCTGTAATGCAGAATGCGAAGGGCGGTAAGGACGATTCAGCATTCGGATATACTCTTGACAGATATGATCACTATTAATTGAAAGGAGTATACTCATGAAAAAGAACAGCAAAAATAAAAAGGGTATGACTCTTGTAGAGGTCATCATAGCAATGGCACTTTTGTCAGGTATGTCAGCTATGCTTGTTACAGTTGCTGTAGCGGCAAAAAGACAGAATCTTGAAAACTACTACCGCAACAATGAAATGTATACTCAGGCAGTAAATGCCGAGCAGTATAATGATAACAAGACCGTCAATATGAACGAGTTGAAGGTAAACAAGTTCTCTTCAAGTGGCAAAACTACAAATGAGTTTGCCCTTGAGGCAGACTTTGGAAGTGGCATAAAGTTCAATACTACTGCCTATGGCTTTAAAGCAAAGCTTAATAATATTGATGAAGACGCAGGCTATCAGCTCAAATTTCTTCAGGGTAAGGACATAAACATTACGCCTAATCCTGAAAAGAGCGTTTACTGGGTAAAGTTTTATAACAATTCAGGGGCAGATATGAATTTCTATGCTCTTACGCCTGAGCTTACAGGCGGAAAGTTCTTTGATGTAAACAATAACTCATCAGGAAATTCACTTCTTATCCCTATCGGTGACGGTGGAAATCAGCAGTTTGGCGTTGTGCTTTCAGGCGTAACAGGAAGCGATTATTTCGGCTTCTCACAGTCATCTGATCTTTACAGCAGCACTCCAACAGCCGATGCAGCTGCATTTAAGATCACAGATGCGACCTTTGACCATTATCTTGAAAAAGATGCGTCAGGTAAAGCTACAGGTTATGTAGTTATCCATTATATGGGTGGTTCTGATTACAAAAACCAGGCTGAATATGACGATGCACAATCAACACCATAAGGAGGGAGGATCTTGAAAATGAATAAAAACCGCAAGGGTTTTACCCTTGTTGAGCTTATCGTTGTGGTAACGATTTTCGGCGTGATCCTCGGAGCTATCCTTAATATGATTAAACCTGCAAATAACGTTTATCATGACGCTGATGCAACAATGGAAAGCAATGTCATAGGTTCAGGTCTTATAGACTATCTTGATGATGAGCTTAGATATTCGACCAATGTTCTTGTGCTTAAAGATTATATTGGTGTGCCTGATGTTTCAACCTCTGGTACTATCGGTGCAAGCGGTGTGACCTATTCAAATTGTATCGTTATTGATAATAATAATCTTCGTGGCTATAGTCTGAAAAACTATTCAGGCAATGACACGGATACAGCCGCAAAGAGAATGGGTGCAAAAGGCTGTATCCTCAATGTAGGTAAGGTAAATACAGAGGGCTTAAACTTTAATAATTCTGCTGTTGCAAGAGGTGTTGATTTTTACGACAATTATAAGTTTGATATCGGTGCAAGTATCAGCAAAATTGAGGAAATGTATACTCTCGACGTTTCTCTTACAGCCTATCAGCCAACATATGAGAACGGAAGCTATACTTTTACGAAAACAAAGTATAAAAAGGACGCAGCAGTAAATCTCACAAATATTAACATAGATGAAGGCGATTCATACAATGTTAATGACTATAAAGATTTCTCTGTAGCTCCTGATTATGTCACATATCCTCAGGCAACTACTGCTCCTGCAGGTTGCACAGCTCAGCAGGAAAAGTATTACAGCCTTGACGCTTCAAACACATATACTTATATTTTCTACGATAAGACAACAGTTTCAAGTTCAAAAACATACAGTGTAAAGTTTATCTACTCTGCAAGCGACCCTGAACCAACGCTTCGTGGTAAACAGATAGATACTAAGTCTGTCAAGGCGGGTACAGTTTATAAAGCTCCACCTTCTATGTCATCAAGAACAGGTTATGGCACGCCTTATTGGGTAGACAGCAAAAATAACGTTGCTGATTTTACAACAGGCGTAACAATAAATAAGGATATGGTATTCTCCTGTGTTTATCCGCCTGTTGCACCGAAAACCCAGTTTACTGTAACGTTTGAGAATATCGACGGTTCTACATTTAAAACAACAAGTGTCTATGACGGCGACTTTGCAAATGACCCGGGAATTCCAAGTGACATGGATACTATAAAACAGGATTTTGTTAAGTGGGTATACAAATCTGATACGTCAAAGGGTCTTACTGATATAACCATAACTGATAATTTAACAGTTTTTGTTCCGGTTGTACAGAACAAGCATAAGGTTGAGTTTAAATTAAATGGTTCTTTAATAAATGCCTCAACTATTTATGTTTCTGATGGACAGTATGCAACTTATCCAGGTGCTATCCCTGTTCCGTCAGATACAACAAAAATATTTGATAAGTGGGTTGTAGAGGGTACGAGTGATGATATCAGTTCTACCCCTATAACATCTGACACTGCTTTTGTAGCACAATTCAAGGATAAACCAACATTGCCTAGTGGTTCATCGAGAATAAAGGTTCATATTCTCACCAAGCCTTCAAATGGTAATCATATTGTATGCAGTGGTAATCCTGTTGATTTCGAGGTGACAGGTCAGGTTATTCGTACTTCAACATATTGGGGCAGTTTTATGAATGATCAGTTAAAGGTTGGTACGGATTTGGAAATACTTTTCTACAGTGATACTATTAATCTTCAGATAGGTTGGACTAGTGCTACTGTAAATTTAACCAATAATGGTGGAGAATATGAATACTGGTTTAAAGATGATAAGCTTTATACTAGTGATCCATCATAAATTTTAGTTTTCAGCGGCTGTATATTATTGTACAGCCTTGCTGAAAAAATCCCCTTAACAGAAAACTTCTATTAAGAGGATTTTTTGAGCAAAAAAATTCCGCAGTATCAAACTGCGGAATTTGTGCAATTATCTTATTATCAGCATTGCTTCGTTCATCATCTCGTTAAGACCAGTAAAGTCCATGTACCATGAACCGATCTGCTCTGAGTACAAAGCTGCAACAGCAATTCCTATGGAGAGATATGGACCAAATGCAAATACTGAATCACCGCTGCGGTGCTTCTGGATAAGTCCGCCGATCGAGCCTGTTATCAGTCCGATAAGAAGCGCTACCAAAGCACCTTGCATTCCGAGAAACAGCCCTGCGGCTGCCATGAGATATACATCTCCCATGCCCATTGCTTTCTCATGTGTGATAAGACAAATAATAAGCAAAGGCACGCTCACAATGAAAAATCCAATCAAGTGTGATTTAAGCGTAAGTCCCGTCTGATCTTTGCAGAAAATGTATTCCGCAACACCAAGCAAACCTATGAATATCACAACATATGTGTTGATAAGCTGAGTGTCCCAGTCCATGAAGAATACAACGATAAGAGCAGAGAATAACAGACAGACAAGTGCTGCACGAAGCGGATTGAAAATTCCATTAAAATGGTAGAATACCCATAAGTAAAGCAGTGCGTTCAGCGTTTCAACTATAGTGTATCTTGCCGATATCTTTGCACCGCAGTTTCGACACTTTCCACGAAGTATGCACCAGCTTACTATCGGTACCAGGTCACGCCGTTTGATCGGCTCACCGCAGGTCATACAGTGAGAATTTCGCTTGATAAGACTTTCATTTTTCGGCAATCGGTATATGCAGACGTTAAGAAAACTGCCTATGCACGCTCCGAAGATGAACACAAATACATAAATGATTATGTATGATAAGGTTAAATTATCCACAGTGATCCTCCTTTGGATTCATTAGTTAATATATTAATTTTATCATACTTTCATGAAGATTACAATAGATAATATGATTTTTTTGCGGTTTTTGCACCGCAGCAGACGTTTCCGCAGCGTCGGATCCCTAAATCAATGCGGAGGATTGGAGTAATATATATGAGAAACGGCCCTATCGGTCAGTATCTGGTACAGAAAGGTCTTATAACTGAAGAACAGCTTCAGGAAGTCCTTGCCAAACAGAAGGAGCAAAAGGGAAGACTTTTTGGTGATGTCATTATTGACATGAAGCTCGTTACCGATGTTCAGTTCTGTCAGGTTCTTGCCGAGCGACTGAATGTGTCCTATATCGACCTTGATAATACAGAGCTTATGCCTGATATCGTCAAGAAGATACCGGAGGCAACTGCAAGAAAGTATAACGTCATCGCCGTCAGCAAAATAGGCAAGCGTATGACCGTTGCAACTAATGACCCTATCAACTTCTATATTTTCGAGGATCTCCGTGTTATCACAGGTTGTAGCATAACACCTGTCCTTGCCACAAAGTCATCTATCAACCGTGCTATTGGTAAGATGTACTCAGAAGGTCAGGTTAACTCCGTTGTTGACGAAGCTACAAAGCAAAAAGAGGAAGAGCTTAACCTTGAAGAACTCAAGGATATCTCCGAGGAGAGAATCGAGAACGCTCCTATCGTTAAACTTGCTACCGCTATCGTCGAGAATGCCCAACGTCAGGACGCAACGGATATACATATCGAGCCATTCAAGGATAAAACCGTTATCCGTATCCGTGTAAACGGCGACCTTATCGAGCTTATGACTCTTTCCGCCGCACTTCATACTTCGCTTGTTACCCGTTTCAAGATCTTGAGTGGCATGAATATCGCAGAAAAGCGTGTCCCGCAGGACGGCCGTATGTCACAGGTCGTTGACGGCACAACTCTTGACCTCCGTGTATCTAACCTTCCAATGGTGTACGGTGAGAAAGTTGTTCTCCGTATCCTCGCAACAGGCGATATGTCACTGAGAAAAATAACCGACCTCGGTATGACCGAGTATAACTATAAGAGATTTGAGTCTTGCCTTAAAGTGCCACAGGGTGTTGTCCTTGTAACAGGCCCTACAGGTTCAGGTAAATCTACCACACTTTACGCCGCACTTGGCGAGATATCTAAACCAAGCAACAACGTTATCACTGTCGAAGACCCAGTCGAGAAAAAGATCGACGGCATAAACCAGTGCCAGATAAACGAAAAGGCAGGCATGACATTCGGTGCAGCCCTTCGTTCTATCCTCCGTCAGGACCCTGACATCATAATGGTCGGAGAAATGCGTGATGCTGAAACTGCCGAGATCGCTATCCGTGCCGCTATTACAGGACACCTTGTTCTGTCAACACTTCATACCAATGACGCCGCTTCCACTGTAACAAGACTTGTGGATATGGGCGTTGAGGCATATATGGTCGCAACCTCACTTATCGGTATTGTTGCTCAGCGTCTTACAAAGGTGCTTTGCCCTGAGTGCAAAAAGCCTAGAATGTCAACTGAGGAAGAAAACGAGCTTATGGGTCTTGACCATTCAGTACAGGTGTACGACCCATGTGGCTGTCCAAAGTGCAATAACACAGGATATAAGGGAAGAACCGCTATCCATGAGATCCTTCTCGCAACACCGTCTATGCAGGCTCTTATCACAAGGGGAGCAAAAGCTGACGAAATTCAGGAGCTTGCAAAGAAAGAGGGATGTCACCTGCTTCGTGACAACGTTTCAGAGCTTGTTCAGCAAGGCAAGACCTCAATGGACGAACTTATCCGTGTAACATATGCTGTATAAAAAAGAAATATATGGAGGTAAATTCTAATGGCAATCGACATTAACAAAATTCTTGATGAAGCAAGAGCCCTTGGCTGTTCCGACCTGCACTTCACCGTAGGTATTCCGCCGATAGTTAGACAGGGCGGTAACTTGAGAAAGCTTTCCTCATATCCTGATATGACTGAGATCGAAATTCTCAAAATATGCGAGGATATGTGTACAGATAAGCAGCGTCAGTCTATCAAAGACCATATTGATACCGACTTTACATATGTATCATCAAGAGGTTTCCGTCACCGTGTAAACGTGTATCGTCAGAGAGGAAACACGGCCATCGCTCTCCGTCTTTTGAGAAACGATATCCCGACCCTTACCGACCTTGACCTGCCACCTATCCTTGCAGAGTTCTCAATGAGACCTCGTGGACTTGTGCTTGTAACAGGCCCTACCGGTTCAGGTAAGTCAACAACTCTTGCCGCAATGATCGACCATGTAAATATCCATAAATCAGCACATATAATCACTATCGAAGACCCTATCGAGTATATGCACGCTCATAAGAGATGTATGGTAAACCAGAGAGAGATCGGACCTGACGTACCGAGCTTCTCACTTGCCCTCCGTGCTGCTCTCCGTGAGGACCCGGACATTATCCTCGTAGGAGAAATGCGTGACTTCGAGACTATCGAAGCTGCTGTTACCGCCGCTGAAACAGGACATCTTGTTATGAGTACACTTCATACAACGTCCGCACCGTCAACTATCGACCGTATCATCGACGTTTTCCCTGCTCACCAGCAGCATCAGATCAGAACTCAGCTTGCTTCCGTTCTTGTAGGTATCTGTACTCAGACACTTTGCCGTACATTCGACGGCACAAGCCGTGTAGCTTGCTGTGAGATTCTTAACGCAACAGACTCTATCAAAGCTATGATCCGTGACGATAAGGTGCATCTTATCGGTTCAGCTATGCAGACAGGTAAAGCAACAGGAATGCAGACCATGGATCAGGAGCTTGCAAAGCTCGTCCGTTCAAGAACGATCTCCATGGACGTTGCGCTTGAAAAGTGCGTAAACCCACAGGATCTCAAGAGATTTATTGCAGGCGGAGCATAAACCACAATATAAATAATAAAGAGCGTTTTTACCGAGAAAGTAAAAACGCTCTTTTTGTTTACCTTTTTATCAGCCTTTGACCTCGCTGTCATTGTGCCATACGTTGTTGTAAAGAAAAACAAGCACGGCCATGGCAATTATGATAAAATATCCAAGAAAGCTCCAGCCGTCAGGAATGTCGCCAAATAGGAAATATCCAAGGATAGTTGTGAATATCAACTGCGAGTAATCATAAACCGATATCTCCCTTGCAGGAGCGTGAGTGTAAGCCGCAGTTATAGCGAACTGTCCGCCTGC
>ERZ859738.1507-NODE-1507-length-10393-cov-11.641323_pt1 | contig 10393 bp, 9 predicted proteins | sample MGYA00510122_ERZ859738 | MGnify/ENA primary metagenome ERZ859738 (study PRJEB30046, sample SAMN00715139) | human gut metagenome | study: EMG produced TPA metagenomics assembly of the A metagenome-wide association study of gut microbiota in type 2...
AAAATATAAATAATTAATAATCATTTTTTGTGTCCACTTTGGGGAACTGCTACAATACGAGGAAAGTTCGTGTAAAAAAATGCAAGTATACGAGGAAAGTTCGTGTAAAAAAGTGTATGCATGCAATGAAAGTTCGTGTAAAAAAGTGTTGTAAACATTTGGAAGATCGTGTAAAAAAGTGTATCTTTGCAACCGACAGAGCTGTTTAAACATCATAACAGCAAGTCATTAACATCATTAACAACTTCAAAATGTATGTAAGGATGAAAAGAACGATCATAGAACAATTAAAAGCATGGAAAGAGAGCCTTTACAGAAAGCCCTTAATCTTATCAGGAGCAAGACAAGTAGGCAAGACTTATATCCTCCAGGAGTTTGGGAAACAGGAATATGACCACGTTGCCTACATCAACTGTGATGGAAACTCTGAGATTGCCAACATATTTGCAGAAGATTATGATATGAAGCGAGTCCTAATGGTTATCGGAGCCATTAGCAAACAGCCTATAATCCCTGGCAAAACGCTTATTATTCTGGATGAAATACAAGAACTTCACAAGGGACTTTCCTCGCTGAAGTATTTCTGTGAAAACGCACCAGAATACCATGTGGCTGTAGCAGGTTCACTTTTAGGCGTTGCCATGCACCAAGGAGAATCCGCCCCAGTGGGAAAGGTTGATATCATTCGACTCTACCCTATGTCTTTCGAAGAGTTTCTTATGGCAAAAGACGAAGAACAGTTGCTGAACATATTGAAAAGTAAAGACTGGAAGACCATCACATTACTTCATGATAAACTCATCAAGATATTAAGAGAATATTATTTTGTAGGGGGAATGCCTGAGGCTGTGAAAACTTATCTTGCAACTAACGATGCAACTCTCGTCAGACAGGTTCAGAACAACATTCTCACCATTTATCGTAGTGACATGTCGAAGCATGTCAGCCCAAATGAAGCCACTCGCATCAGCATGGTTTGGCAATCCATCCCTTCCCAGCTTGCTAAGGAAAACAAGAAGTTCATCTATGGAGCGGTGAGAAGCGGAGCACGAGCCAAGGATTTTGAGATGGCAATACAATGGCTGGTGGATGCAGGTCTCACCTATCGCATTTCCCGAGTAAGAGAAGTTGGAATGCCTTTGAAGTTTTACGAAGACCTCAATGCCTTCAAGCTGTTTCTCCTGGATGTCGGCCTCCTGGGTGCGCTGAGCGAGATGGAACCTGCCCAAATGCTCATCTCCAACAAAGCCATGACGGAGAGCAAGGGGGCGTTCACGGAAAACTACGTCCTTACCCAGCTATTATGTCAACAGGACATTTACACCTATTATTATAGTAGGGAAGACGCTCGCTTGGAGATAGACTTCCTTGCCCAGCACCAAGGGGTGATAACTCCGATAGAGGTAAAAGCGGAAGAGAACCTGCGTTCCAAGTCACTTCGCGCCTTCTTTGACGCCCATCCCGACTTGCGAGCCATCCGCTTCTCCATGTCGCCATACAAGGAGCAAGAGTGGATGAAGAATGTTCCATTGTACGGGGTAGAGGAGAGTTTCTAGGAACTCTTCTCACAATACTCCCTGAACTTTGCCTTAGTCATGGCAATACCAATGAGTCTATTAGATAACGCAACAATAACAACAAAATAAAAAAATATGCTACAACGAGACTACATACAGCGGTTGATTCGCGAGTTTATGGCGGCACTCGAAAGAATGCTCGAAAAGAAAGAGGTGGAGGTGAGACGTGAGAAGATTAAGGAACTCTACAATCAATACGTAGGTCCTTACGCCTTCTACAGCATCGCCACCATCGAGGATGTGATGAAGGCGATGGCAGGAATCGACGACGAGGAGAAGCGACTCTCCAAGATGGACATGCTTGCCGAACTCTATTATCACGAGGCAGATATGGTGGGACAGCCCACAAGAGACGAACTTCTGAACAAGGCTTTCATGCTCTTCGATTATGTGGAAGCCCACGGAGATACCTTCTCCATTGAGCGCCGCAACAAAATGGCACAAATCAAACAGAAGATTGGAGATGCACTCAAATAAAGAGTGCATCCTCCTTATATTTTTAGGATAACAAAAACTAATCATAAAGTTCAATGGTCAAAACTCAAAACTCAAAGTCTACTAATGACATGACGGAGGGCTCGCCCTTGCGAGCCATCATCAAATTTGCTATTCCGCTGATTCTAGGCTACCTCCTTCAGCAGATGTATCTCATCATCGATGCCGCCATCGTGGGAAGATGGATTGGCGTGGGAGCTCTTGCGGCTGTTGGCGCATCCAGCTCCATCATGTTTCTCATCATGGGCTTCTGCAACGGTTCCTGTGCCGGTTTTGCCATCCCTGTCGCCCAGGCTTTCGGCGCCAGGGATTATGCCAAGATGCGGGCTTACGTAAGCAACAGCATCCGCATCGCCGTGGTGTTTGCCGTGGTCATCACCTTTCTTTCCTGCATCTTCTGCGGAAAGATTCTGCATCTGGTGAATACGCCGAAGGAGGTGTTCGATGATGCCTACATCTTCCTGATGCTGCAGTTTGCGGCGATTCCTTTTACCATCGCCTACAACCTGCTCTCCGGTCAGATTCGTGCTTTGGGCAACTCGAAGCAGCCTTTCTATTTCCTCATTACAGCTTCCGTTATCAACATTATTCTAGATGGCATTCTGATTCTCGGCATGGGACTGGGCGTAGAGGGTGCAGGCATCGCTACCTGGCTCTCGCAGGGAATCTCCGTGCTACTCTGTATCTGGTTTATCAAGAAGAAAATGCAGATTCTGATTCCGAAGGGTGAGGAAAGGAAATTTGATAACAAGAAGGTAAGCATTCTGCTGAACAACGGCGTTCCGATGGGTCTGCAGTTCTCGATTACCGCCATTGGTCTCATCATGCTCCAGAGTGCGAACAACGCTCTGGGAACGGTTTATGTGGCTGCATTTACTGCCTCTATGCGCATCAAATATCTCTTTACCTGCGTATTCGAGAACATCGGAGTGGCGATGGCTACCTATTGCGGTCAGAACCTGGGAGCCAGGAAGTTGGATAGAATCGGTCAGGGCGTAAGGGCTTCCATCAGGATGATGGTGGTTTATTTCGTCTTCACCTTCCTGCTCATCTATCCGTTTGCCGACGAGATGATGATGCTCTTCGTGGATAAGGGCGAGGCGGAAGTAGTGACTTATGCTGCCCAGTTTATGCGCATCGCCAACTATTTCTATCCTTGTCTGGGCTTGCTCACCATCCTGCGCTACAGCATCCAGGGGTTGGGTTACAGCAATCTCTCGATGCTGAGTGGCGTAATGGAAATGATAGCGAGATGCGGTGTGAGTCTCTGGCTGGTGCCAGCCCTGGCGTGGACGGGAGTCTGCTTCGGCGACCCTGTAGCGTGGGTCATGGCAGATCTCTTCCTCATTCCCGCCTTCCTGTGGCTTTATAAGCATCTGAAGAAGGAGCAAGTCCGATAGGGTATTTTTGACGTTTAAAAAATTTGCATTAAAAAATATTCTACTAAGGGTTAGGAAAATGAAAATTCGATTGTAATATAGGCAAAAGAAAAGAAAATAAAGTAATGCAAATAAACAAAGAAACGATAGAACAGCTCTTCCGGCAGCATTATCTGAGGATGTACCAATTGGCCAGGGTACTTCTGAAGGATGATGCAGCCAGCAAGGATGTGGTGAGTGAAGTCTTTGCCGATGTGCTCGACGGAAAGACTCAACTGGGTCTTGATAACGAGACAATAGCCAGCGAACCGCCCCTGCCTTCCGCCAACGCCGGGAGCTACCTTCTGGTGTGTGTGCGCCATAAATGCCTCAACCTGTTGAGCCGACAGAAGATGAAAGACCGGGTTCACCATCTTCTGAAAGCCGATACTTCGCCTTCGATTGCTCCCCTGGAAGCGACGATTGCCGAAATAGACAGGGAGACCGAAAAGTACGAGGCAATTCTGGCTTATATGGATACAGAACTCACGCCACAAACCCGCAAAGTACTCGATCTCCGCTTTCGGCAGAAACTGAAATATCGGGAGATTGCTACGGAATTGGGCATCAGCGAAGTGGCAGTTTATAAGCATCTGGCGCAAGGCATCAGAAAATTAAAGCAAAAGTTTAACCCTTAGCAGATTTATTATGGACAAGTTTGAAAAAATACTGGATATCATCGACCATCAGGAGAAGTATTCTGATGAGGAGATTCGTGAAATATTGCAGGATGAGGAATGCCGAAAACTCTATCAGACGATGGTGGAAGTGGATTCTGCACTCCTTCAGCAGAATTTAAACACTCAGGCTTCTATTTCTCATTCGCCTGATGATGCTCTTTCTTCTAACTCTTCTCTGGGTAACTCTTCTCCTAATATAGATGAGGAATGGGAGAAATTCAACCAGGAGCATCAACTTCAGGAAGAAGCAACTCATCCTATAACTTCCTGGCGTAAACTGGCAGCATCCATCGCCGGTTTTGTCTTGATTTCGGGTATTGCCTTTGCCGCAATCCATACTTACATCAAGCGCAGCCAGGAAACAACCCAGGTAACTGCAGACACTCATCCGGAAGTCATAAAATCAGATTTCGCAAAGCAGGTAGCAGCAAAGGATTCCCTGACTCATCCGAAACCAGAAAAGCCAGCCATTCACAAAACTTTCGAGAATGTGGCTTTCGAGCAGATGCTTTCTGAAATTGCTTCTTATTATGATTTACAAGTAAAGTTTGAGAATAACGAGGACAAGACCCTCCGCCTCTATTACGAATGGAACAGTCATTCGAGCATCGAGAACATCGTAAAAGAACTGAACCAATTCGAGAATGTAAACATCGAATTGCAACAAAACGAGCTGATTGTAAAATAACAAATAAAAAGCAACATCATTATGAGAAGATTTTCAGCCATCATATTCCTGCTGTGCACGTTCGCCCTGGCGATGAGCGCACAGCACATCCAGCGCAACTATCACGACCGCAGCATGTCGGACGTTCTCATCGACCTCGACAAGGCTTCCAAGCGCTACAAAATCAGTTTCATCTACAACGAACTGGAGGATTTCACAGTTACCCAGAACGTGAAGACAGCCAATATTCCCGATGCTATCCGCAAGGTAATCGGCTTCTATCCGATGCAGATGACCGTGGGCGACAGCCTCATCACCGTGGAGTGCATGCACAAGAGCGAGCGCAAGCTGATAGGCAGACTGATAGACAATCACAATCTTCCTGTAGAATTCGCCAATATCCAGCTGCTTAACCCGAAGGATTCCTCCTTTCTCTGTGGAGGCGTGAGCAACGCCAATGGCGATTTCGTCATCCCCTGCCAGCAGAAGCAGGTCCTCATGAAGGTTTCGTTCGTAGGCTATAAGACCATTTGCAAGCTGGTACCTATTGCCCGTATCGGAAATGTGAAGATGCAGGCGAATGCCTATCAACTGGGCAAGGTGGAAGTAAAGGGCAAGCTGCGTATCGACCACGGCGACCATGCTTCTTATACATTCTCTGACGAACAGATCAGGAACTCACGCCATTCACAGGATCTCCTGGGAACACTCCCGGGAATCTATACCGATCCGATGACCGGCAAGACATCCAGTATGACCGGCAAATCCATCAAGATTCTCATCAACAACGTGCCGATGACGAGCGAGAACGACTTGAAGGCTATTGCCGCCAACAAAATAAAGAAGGTGGAATACTACGAAGATCCTCCTATCAGATACGGCGATGTGGGCATCTTGATGAACATCATTACCAAGCCGCTTGATACGGGTTATACTACTGGTTTTGATGTGTCCAGCGCCTTGACCACAGGGTTTAGCAATGATAATGTGTATTTCAAGTACAACAAGGGCAATCATCAGTTTTCCTTCGATTACAGCATCAACGTGAGAAACTATCGTGACTGGATAGAAGACAACCAGTATTCCTTTACGCTTGACGACCAACAGGCTGTCTATGATTACCATCTGCACAAGCGTTTTGGCTATACCGACAACAAGTTCAATCTGAAGTATGCTTACAGCAAGCCAGACAACGTAACCTTCCAGGTCACCTTTTCGCCAGAATTGTCACATAAGTTCAACAGGGGAAATAGCGAGGTTGCAACGCAAGGAAACGAGGCTTGGCAGGATGGTTTCGGAAACACGAAGGATATTGTAGATTACGTGAAACCCGCAGTAGATCTCTATCTCAGCAAGCAGTTTGCCCATAAGCAGACACTCGATGTGGACGTGCTCGGCTCTTACTTCAACACCAGGCAGCAAATGCTCAACCGGCAATGGACTTCCGACAAGGATAGCATCTTGACCGATGACGACATGCACTCCAGGAGCCACATCTATTCCCTGATAGGAGAAGCTGATTATACCAAAGAATGGGAGCAGGGAGAGCTGTCGGCAGGAGTATATACCTGGAACAAGTGGAGCGACTATAATGTGCGCAATATCCTTTCCGGCTATGAGCCATCCAAGTATTCTTCATGCATCAAGATCAATACGGTTTATGCCCAATACCAGAACCATATCGGCAAGTTTACCTATCGTATAGGCGTAAAGAGCACGTGGAGAACCCAGAGCTATCAGGATCTCACCTATAACAACAACTATATTCTTCCGTTGCTGTATTTATCTTATAAGCTGAAGAACGGTTCGTTGCAGCTGCTATCATCCAGCGGCACCAATTACCCCGCCATCTCAACATTGAGCGAGAACATGACGATTGTCATCCCCGGACTGATGAAGCAGGGCAACCCGAATGTAAAGGCTACGATGGAATGGGGACCGATATTCAGATACACCTATAATGATGCGATGCTCTACCTGCAAGTAGCACTTTATGGAATCTATAATGACAAGGTAATTACACCTTATTATTATTGGACCACGGTGAACGACAAGCGCAGCATAGTTTCTACCTATGAAAACGGCAGTTTCTATTGGCGTTATGGCACAGGCTATTATCTTCAGTTCAAGCCGTTCAAGAACGAGATTTTGAAACTGATGGTGGGTGGAGGTTTTGAACGGGAGGTAATCAGCAATTCCTATGGTCGCCATTGCTACTGGTGGAGTCCTTTCAAATATGGCATCTATTTCCGGAAGGGAAACTGGGGAGCATCTTACCAGGGAAATATTCCTTCGAAGATGGCAGTCCTGAACTATCGCAAGGCAGATGAGTCCAAGAGTGAATTCTCTGCTTTTTACCAGAAGGGAGCCTGGCGTTTCTCGTTCTATGGCTTGTGGATGTTTGCACCAGCCAAGTACGAGAGCCAGACGTTCGACAATCCGATTATGAACCAGACGGAACAGCACATCATCAAGGATAATCGCCGCATGCTGACGCTGGGTGTCAGCTACAACTTCTTCTCCGGAAAGAAGAAGAACATCCGGAAGAACATCAACAACTATGATTCAGATGCTGGCGCATTCAAGTAAAAGCCGTCTTCGCTTTTCCTGAAATCACAAATAAGCAAAAGGCTGAACTTCCTAACCGAAGTTCAGCCTTTTTGCATGTCATCAGTAATCCAAATACGCATTTTATCGTTTATAGACGACAAAAACAACAACTTTTTATCGTTTATAGACGATGAAAACGACGACTTGTAGTTATAAAAAATAATCTTTCTAACTGGGAAAATATTTTTTTCCAGTTAGAAAAATGAAATTCTATTATTCAGTATTCGTTATGGAAAACCTTATAGGGGTCCATCTGCTGCATTTTTTCCTTGATTTTCTGCTCTATTCCTTCTGATGGTTCCGGAATTTCGGCACCCATTTCCTTGGCAGCAGCCTCATCCTCGGCAGCACCGGCACTATCACCCAGACTTCTGCGAACCTCGCTGCGCTCACGATACGCATCAATAGAAAAAGGATTTACCTCCATCACCTTACCGTAGGTCTGTTCAGCCTCCTCCATCTTTCCCTGCGCCTTCTCTACACGAGCCTTCAGCAACAGCACATCCTCGTTGCCCGGAATATGCTCATAGAGGAAAGTTGCATCGAGTTCTGCCTCAGAAAGCTGAGCCTGATCCAACAGGATGCTGCCACGAAGCAATCGGGCGGCATAGAAATCCTCACGCTTGCCTATCGCCTCAGTCAGCATCGATACGGCACGGGGTGCATCGCCCAGCCCTTTGCAGGCTCTGGCATAGAAGAAATACATCTCTACATTCTCAGCATCCAGCTGCAGAGCCTTATCGCACACATCCGTCATGGCGATATAATCCTCCATCATATACGCCACATCTGCCATGCGGAGCAATACTGCTATGTTATCGGACTGTACCTCCGAGATTTTCAGCAACTGGGCGTAAGCCTGCTGCAGATTGCCCATAGAGATGTAAGCCTGCGAAAGATAGTCGCGGCATTCCAGATCTTCTGCATTCAGCTGCAGAGCGTGTTCCAAAGACTTGGCTGCAAGGTCAAATTGATGCATGCGGAGAGCACGAACACCTTCATATTTCACCTTGTCGAAGCCCTTTTCCTTCGTTTCTCTCACTTCTTCAGTAGTTTTTTGCCCACCAAATAGCTTTTTCAATATGTTCATAATTCAACAGTTTATTTAGGTTTTGAATTGTTTTTGTTGAAATCGTATCAAACGACAGGGCAAAAATACGAATAAAATCCCGAAAAACGCCCCTTTTTTGGAAGAAATATTTTCTTTTTTCTGATTACGAGAAGATGGTGACAAACTTAGACGCACGAATACCATCCACATAAACATCTGCTTGATAGGGAGTTAGACTTGTTTTTGATTTCAGCTAAAGGCATCAAAAATCTCAGTCTCAGTTGTCTCAGTTATTTTTCAAGTACCCCCTCTTCTTCTTTTATTCTTATATATATTTTTTATTTTTATATATAATTAATTAATAATCAATAAGTTATAAAGACAAAGAAAGAGAGAGCGGAAGAATGGTACCCCCTTTATTTATAACTGAGACTCTGAGACTGAGACTCTCTGCTCATCCCGAACAAAAAAGCAGAAGTCTGCCAGCATCCCTGCCAGCAGACTCCTTTTCCATAAACCGAACCTAAATTTTACACTTTCTTTTTCTAGGAAATGCAATTACAATGTAAACCTAAATATAACCTATTACCTTGATGAAACTTCTAATACGCTTTTCTCTATTATAACGCTTTGCAAATGAATACCTTCTTAAGACTATTCAGCAACAACCTGCTGCTCTACAGCCTTGTCCGCAACAGTCTGCTCTGTAGACTCCTGCTTGGCAGAATCCTCAACGCTAGCCTGAGAACTGATAGCTGTGCCTTCTACTGTTGAATCGGCTGGAGCTACTGTATCAACTGGAGCTACTTCAGAATTACCCATCATTTTGCTAGAAGCAAAAACATTACTTACTGAAACCATTACCATAGCTGCGATAGCTGCAAAAACGAACTTCTTCATAATCTTATCTTTTAAACTGTTATTACTAATATTGTTATTTACTTTCGTTGTGGATTCATTATCGAACCCGCTATTCATTATCACAAGATGCGTGCCAGAAAATGAGCAAACCGACTACATCTCCTGATTATCAACCACTTATCATTTCCGTATCAAAAACAGAGAGTGGGGAAAATGTGGAATGAGTGGGGAAAAAATCCACAAAAAAATGGGGATTCCGTTCCAGATAACTTCCATTTTCCCCAAGAATAAGTTATATAACACAAAGGAGTAAAAAAGAAGGACAAACTAAAGATGCATACCCTCTTAAAATTAATTGGAAGAACTGGAATCTGGAAGATTCAGCAGGTTAACTGGAACGCTAGAATTTCATTAACTGTCTGATAATGAACCTTCTAGAAGAAAGAAAAGCGTTCCAGTTCCAGTTGTTCCAATTATTTTTTCAACATATCCCTCCTACCCCTATTTTTATATATATATTTATATATTATATATATAATTAATTAATAATCAATATGTTATATAATATAAAGAAGTAAAGAGAAATGACAAGCGAAAGATATGAACCCACTCAAAATTAATTGGAACAACTGGAACAATTGGAACAACCGGAACGCAGCCCCCAGGGAAATCCCCTCTTCTCTAGAAGGCAAGCCCAATCCATTTGCTTTTCACCTTAGGAACAGAAAATCATAGGAAAAACATTAATTTTCCTTAAACAAACCGCTTTCTAGGATTATTTCGAAGTATAGTTAGAAATATTTTCGTATTTTTGCAAAGTATACTTTAAAATATTTCTGTATAGACAAGCAAATTATTAGAAATATCATCATAGACTGTAAATAAATGCAGAGGATAACGCATAAGAGAATCAGATGTTCCTGGCTGCTGCTATTGGTTTACCTGCCTTTGCTGCTGGTCGTTACGTTTCACCATCATGGTGAAGCGCAGGGAACTCATGCAGATTTCTATTGTGCAGATTGCGCCCATCATGT